>Ga0208884_100011_pt1 | contig 315718 bp, 290 predicted proteins | sample LakWasMet68_HOW9_2_FD_183898 | JGI IMG/M metagenome (GOLD analysis project Ga0208884, IMG submission 183898) | Freshwater sediment methanotrophic microbial communities from Lake Washington under simulated oxygen tension - Sediment Metagenome... | ecosystem: Environmental > Aquatic > Freshwater... | reverse complement strand
TAAGAGCAGTATGTTCTGCTACAGACAGCAGTGTTTGGTCGGTAAGTTCAAATATTCAAACACAAATTACTCCACCAGCATGTGGCGGAACTTTTACAGATCCAGGTGGATCCGCAGCTAATTACGCTAATAATACTGACTCAACAGTTACAATTTGCCCTGTTACACCAGGAGATGTTGTAACAGTTACCTTCACTTCATTCAATACTGAGGCAACATGGGATGGTTTGTATGTGTTTAACGGAAACTCAATAACAGCTCCACAAATACCAAGTGCTAACGGTGCAGGAAATGTTCCTGGAGGTTTAGCTGGATCTTATTGGGGGACTACTATTCCTGGACCATTCACATCGTCTAGTCCTGATGGATGTTTAACTTTTAGATTTAGAAGTGATGGTATTATCAATAACCCTGGATGGGTTGCTAACGTAACTTGTGCACCACCTCCAACATGTCCTGGACCGACAGTTCCATTAACTTCGGCAGTTACTTCTAACTCTGGAACTTTATCTTGGACAAACAACAGCACAGCTACACAATTTGAAGTGTTGGCGTTGCCATGTACCTCACCAGCACCGACAGCAACTTCAACAGGAACCATTATTACACCTACAACCCCGAATACCTATACATTTACTGGATTAACACCAGATACCTGTTATACTTTATATGTAAGAGCAGTGTGTTCTCCAACAGACAGCAGTACTTGGACAGTTGGTGTTAACATACAAACACAAATTGCACCACCTGTTTGTGGAGGAACTTTCACAGATCCAGGAGGCGCTACAGGAAATTATGCTAATAGTACGGATTATACTGTAACTATATGCCCAACAAACGCTACAGATATTTTAACAGTAACATTTACAGATTTTAATACTGAAACTAACTGGGATGCCTTATATGTATTTGACGGTAACTCTATTGCATCTCCGCAAATTGCGAGTGCAAACGGTGCAGGAAATGTACCAGGTGGACTAGCAGGTGGATATTGGGGCACAACAATACCTGGGCCATTTACATCATCATTGCCAGGAGGTTGTTTGACTTTCAGATTTAGAAGTGATGGTTCAGTGAACAATCCTGGTTGGATTGCAAACGTTACATGTGAGCCACTTCCAACTTGTCCAAAACCAGTTCTTTTAACAGCTACAAACGTTACACAAACCTCTGCTACATTGAGTTGGACAGAAGTTGGAACTGCAACTGCATGGGAAATTTTAGTACTACCAATTGGGTCTCCTGTACCAACAGCAACTTCATTGGGTATTGCAACTACAAACCCATATATAGTTACTAATTTACCTCCAGGAACAGCTTATACTTTTTATGTTAGATCAATTTGTTCCCCAACGGATATTGGTCCATGGTCTGCAGGTGCTACTTTTGGAACATTGCCAGTAAATGATGAATGTTCAAATGCAACATTTGCTATTGTAAATCAAAATTTAAATTGTGTTCAAACAACACCAGGAACTTTAGTTGGTGCTACACAATCTTTACCTAACGTAAACTGCCCTCCAGGAGTAGCAAACGATGATGTTTGGTATACCTTTACGGCAACGGCTGCTACTCATATTATATCATTTAACAATGTTGTGCCAGCTAATACAGGTTTAAACTATGCCATTTTCCAAGGAACGAACTGTGGTAGTTTAACACAGGTTGCTTGTAATTCAGGTGCAGGTTTAACCGCAGGTGTAACTTATTATTTAAGAGTATATTCAACTTCAGCATTACCTCAATTTGCTACATTTAGTCTTTGTATAGGAACACTACCATGTACAGAAGCTCCAGCTTTTTGTACAGGTCAAACCGTAACCTATGCTAACTCAACGAATGTACCTAGTTTAGGGCAAATCGGATGTTTATTTACCTCTCCTAACCCTGCTTTCTTCTTCTTACAAGTAAACCAAGCAGGTCCATTAAGTTATTTGATTTCTCAAGTTGACAACAATGGTGTTCCAAGAGATGTAGATTATGTTGCTTGGGGTCCTTTTACAGACTTAAATACAGCATGTTCAGGTGTTCCTCAAAATCCATTAACTGGTGCTACTCCAATTCCAACACCTGCTACTGGTTGTCCTGGTACGCTTCACGCTTGTAGTTATTCTGCAGCTCCACAGGAAATTATGTGTATACCAAATGCACAACTGTGTGAGGTGTATGTAATTATGATTACAAACTTCTCGAATCAGGCTGGAACTGTAACATTTACTCAAACTAATGCTGGTGGAGGAACAACTGCTTGTTTCCCAATCAATACATTTAATTATCCATTAACAACATATTGTCAAGATGGAAGTGATCCAACTCCAATTCTTGCTCCAGGAGCATCGGCCGGTACTTACACCTCAACTCCAGGATTAGTAATTGATCCAGCAACTGGAACCGTAGATTTATCTGCAAGTTTACCAGGAGCTTATGTTGTAACAAGTAGTACAGCAACTACTGTTGGAGGAACTTGTAATACCATTCCTTTCATAACGACAACCAGAACTATCATTATTACAGCACCTGCAAATGCTACAATTGCATATCCAAGTGCTACTTATTGTAACAATATCAATACTATACAAACTGTAACAGTTACAGGAACACCAGGTGGAAGCTACTCTGCAACGCCTGCCGGTCTTTCTATAGATCCAAATACTGGAAATATGGCTCCTAGCGCTAGTATTCCTGGTGTTTACACAGTGAACTATTCTATTGCTGCATCTGGAGGTTGTCCTGCTTTCAATACTACCACTACAGTAACTATTATTCAATCTTCAGTAGCTAATACCAGCTTTACTTATCCTACACCAGTTTGTGTTGGAGGAATGTCGGGACCAACTGCATCACCAATTATCTCTGGAGGATTTACATTTAGTTCTGGGTCTGGTGCTAATCAAGTTAATGGTGTATTCACAGCAACTCCTGCTGGAGCTGTAATTGACCCTGCAACTGGTGTTATTGATTTACTGTTAAGTTTACCTGGTACTTATACTATTACCTATTCTATTGGAAACAATCCAAGTATTTGTGCTGTTGGTGGTTCTTCAACTGCTCAAATTACTATAAATCCAATACAAAATCCTATTTTTAATCCTATTTCAAGTGTTTGTCAAAATGCTACGGCTCCAGTTTTACCGAATACCGATTTAAATGGTATCACAGGAAACTGGTCACCAGCAACTGTTGATACAACTACATTAGGGACTACCACTTATACGTTTACACCAGATAATCCAACACAATGTGCTACATCTGCAACTATGGATATTTTGATAACTACACCTATCACTCCAACATTTGTTCCGATAGCTAATATTTGTCAAGGTTTAGCTGCACCAACATTACCTTTAACTTCTCAAGAGGGTGTTAATGGTACTTGGAGTCCTGCAACAATTGATACTTCTGTAATTGGAACAGCAACCTATACGTTTACTCCAAATTCAGGTCAATGTGCTGTAAATGGAAGTTTAAGTGTTACAATCGATGCACCTTCAATTGTACCTACGTTTAGCGCCATTCCAAATATTTGTCAAGATTTAACTGCACCTGCCCTTCCTACTACATCTAGTGAAGGTATAACAGGTTCATGGAGTCCATCTACAATTGACACTTCTGTAGTTGGAACAGCAACCTATACGTTTACTCCAGATCCAAATCAATGTGCTGTAAATGGAGCTTTAAGTGTTACTATTGATGCACCTTCAATTGTACCTACGTTTAGTGCCATTCCAAATATCTGTCAAAATGATACGCCTCCTACATTACCTAGTACTTCTACAAATAGTATCAATGGTTCTTGGAGTCCAGCCACTATTGATACAAGTGTAGCAGGAACTGTTACTTATACATTTACTCCTAATAGTGCGCAATGTGCAGTAAGTACAACATTAAATGTAACTATTACTCCATTAGTTCAAGCTACTTTTGTACAAATACCTGCTATTTGTCAAGGCAACACAGCTCCTGCACTTCCAAGTAATTCAACAAATGCTATTGTTGGTTCATGGAGTCCATCTACAATTGATACATCAGTTGCTGGAACAACAGTATATACATTTACCCCGAATAGTGGTCAATGTGCTACAGGAACAACAATGAGTATTACCATCAATCCTACTCCAAATGTTACTCCTCTAACACCTGTTGATGCTTGTAATAACTATACCTTACCATCATTAACTATTGGTAATTATTTTACAGGTCAAAATGGAACTGGAACTCAAATCGCAGCTGGCACAGTAATCACAACAACGACTACATTATATGTTTATGCTGAAAGTGGCACGGTACCAAATTGTACTGATCAAGAAGCATTAACTATTACAATAACTCCTTCTCCAACATTTACAATAGAAGGTGGTTGTCAAGGAAGTGTGTATGTACTTGAAGTTGTTGCTGGTAATTACAATCCAAATACAGCTAGTTATTCATGGTCTGGTCCATCGGGAAGTATTGGTTCAAATAGCCCAACGCTACAAATCCCAACAAATTTAGCAGGACAATATACTTGTACTGTTACTATACCGAGTGGAAGTGGTGGAACTTGTTCAGAGAACCTATCGTTCAATGCTAATGATGTTACTTGTACAATACAAAGAGGAATTTCTCCAAATGGTGATGGATTGAATGATACCTTCGATTTAACCGGATTTAATGTAACTGAATTAAGCATTTATAACAGATACGGAACGAAAGTTTATTCTAAATCCAATTACATTAATGAATGGGGTGGTCTTTCTGATAATGGAAATGAGTTACCTGACGGAACCTATTATTTTGTAATTGAAAGAAGTGGCGCTGATAATAAATCAGGTTGGATTTATATCAATAGACAAAATAAATAATCTTATAATTTTATTACTAAAAAAGAGACTGAAATTCAGTCTCTTTTTTTATTTAATCCATTTTATATGATTTATGTAGAACAGAAATTAGAATTAAAACTTTAATTTCTTTAATCTTAAAATATGATACTAATGGTATTTATAATCTTTACTATAAATTAACTTTTGATTTTCTAAAATTACTTTTCAATTCTAAAACAAATACCTCAACTCTATTCTTTTATACTTCTGAACTAATTAATTTACAGGTTTTTTCTAGATAAAAAAGTAAGGTATTTTAATCCTAAAAAAAGAATTTATCTAGTACTTTATTGTAAACCGTATTTATCAAACAAATACATTAATGAAGCCATAGTAGCTGCTCCTAATTCTAATTCGCGCTTATTTACAGCCTCAAAATTGTCATTGGCTGCATGATGGTAGTCGAAATAACGTTGTGAATCGGGTTGTAACCCAACTTTAACGATTTGCTCCGATTTTAAAGGTCCGATGTCTGTACCAGAATGGCCTTTGTGAAATATATGAATCAAATAAGGTTCAAATAACTCTTTCCAACTTACAATTTTATCAAAATTTTTATCATCCGATTCAATTGAAAAACCTCTTGGTGTAAATCCACCTGAATCACTCTCTAAGGCAAAAATGTGATTTTCATTATTCTTTGTTGCTTCTTCACCATATTTGGTTCCGCCTTTCACCCCATTTTCTTCATTCATAAATAGAACAACACGAATTGTATTTTTAGGTTTATAATTGAGTTTTTTAAACAATTCCAATACTTCCATACTTTGCACACATCCTGCGCCATCGTCTTGAGAACCATCTCCTAAATCCCACGAATCTAAATGACCTCCAACAATCATAATACGTTCTGGATGTTCAGAACCTCTAATTTCACCAATTACATTATACGATAAAACATCATCAAATTGCTGACACGATTGTTTGAAATACAATTTAGCATTCGGATTTTCCTTTAATAATTTACTCAATGCTTCTGCACCATTTGTAGAAATAGCAGCCGCTGGAATTCGATTTTCTTTGGGAGTATCTCCATAATTCGTCATACCCGTATGTGGTAAATCATCCAATCTTAAATTCATAGAACGTACAATAACGCCTACTGCACCCAACTTACCTGCCTCTCTAGCACCCGAAGAACGCTGATCTACACAACTGCCATACGCATTAAAAGTCTCAATAAATTCAGGATTCATCGGACGATTAAAAAAGACTATTTTGCCTTTTACTTTATCACCTAATACCTTCAACTCGTCTAAGCTTTTTACTTCAATTACATCAGTAGTGATTCCGATCTTCGGTGTTGCAACTGACAAACCTAAAGCACAAATTGAGAATGACACTTTCTTTTTTCCTAGTTGCAGATAAGCTACTTCTTTTTCACCTCTAACCCATTTCGGAACCATCACTTCTTGCAAATAAACACGATCCAATCCTAAAGTTTCTAATTGTTGTTTGGTATACAAAACGCCTTGCTCTGCTCCTTTTGAACCAGACAAACGTTGTCCAACTTTGTTGGATAAATCGTCTAACCACGAATAACAATGACTCTCGGTCAAAGCGGTTCTGTATATCTCCTTCAACATCGTTTCATCACTGTTTTGAGACAATAATACTGTAGATTGTAATAGCAGTAAAAAGGCAACTTTCTTCATGGTAATTAATTTCTTTCAAAAATAAATTAAAAAACATTTGGTTTTACAAATATTATTTATTTACTTTGTATTTCAAAGTACTTTTATATGGAGACAAAAGATTATTTAAAAGACATTCAAGACATCAAGCAAATGATGTCTAAATCATCCCAATTTTTATCCTTAAGTGGTTTATCTGGAATATTGGCTGGAATTTATGCATTGATAGGCGCTTACATCGCAAATACCATTCTGCCTTCGTATAATAAATTAGGAGGCAGATTAGAACAAGGCGCTCTAACTTTAAACGAACAAGAAATAACAATAAAACTACTTCTAATTGCCATAGCAGTTATTGTACTATCAATAATTACGGGTTTTGTTTTAAGTTCATCGAAAGCTAAAAAACAAGGAGAGCGCCTGTGGAACGATTCATCCAAACGCCTTTTAATCAATTTTGGCATTCCATTGAATACCGGCGGAATCTTTGCTTTAATCCTTTTGCAAAAAGAATATTACGGTCTCATAGCGCCAATAACGTTACTTTTCTACGGATTGGGATGTGTGAATGCCAGTAAGCATACTTTTAGAGATGTACGGTATTTAGGATTAACGCTAATTGTAATTGGATTGTTTGCTACTTATTACACTGGTTACGGGCTCTTATTTTGGGCATTAGGTTTTGGGGTGTGTCACATTTTATATGGAAGTATTATGTATTTTAAATACGAAAGAAATTAGAGTAAATTTGTACCCAAAACAACGGCAAAATGAAAACCATCATACAAAACATCAATAAAGCTTTTGATCACCGAATTCGTTTGGGAATCATGTCGGTATTGATGGTAAATGAAAGTGCCGATTTTAATATGCTGAAGGAACTACTCGGAGTTACCGACGGCAACCTTGCCTCTCATACCAAAGCATTGGAAGCTGAAAATTACATTCAAATTGAAAAACAATTTATTGGTAAAAAACCTAATACACGCTATATCGCCACACAAGATGGAAAAAAAGCCTTCAAAGATCATATTGATGCGCTTGAAAAATTAATATCAAAAAGTTAAACTATTTTTTTACCTATTTACTTTGAAAAACAAAGTACTTTTAAAAACTAAAATATGAAAGAAATCATCATTGAAAAACTCTACCGAATCATTAAAGTTCCCTATCAAATGCTATTCAAAAACAGTAAAGCTTGGAACGTATCCATTCAAGATTTACTTAAATACCCACAAGACAGTCTCGGATTTCACTACGGTTGTTTCCTGCTGAAATACAATTTCAACATTCAAGAAAGTTTGGAAGAACACGACGCCTATCATGTACTCATTGATGTCGGCATAACCGTAAAAGATGAAATAGACATGCAATTCTATTTGTTAGGCAACGGAAAAAAAAGTCCGTTTGTATTCATTGTCATCGCCACAGGCTTACTCTTCTACCCTTTTGAACTTAACAGTTTTATCAAATCTTATCAAAGAGGCAAACTAGCACATGCGTTTCATTATTTAGACTTTCAAAAAATGTTACCAATTCCACTAAAAACAATACAATCCACTTTTAATATCAAATAACTATGGAACTATTCGTCAAACTTTTCGAAAATCATAAAAAAATAAATAAAGTACTGCTACTTTTCACTGGATATTGCTTTTCATTATTACTTTTCAGAGCTAAAATAACAAATTCTATATACCTCTTTTTCTTAATTTGGAATCTGTTTTTAGCTTTAATTCCTTATGCAATAATATCCTATTTGAAAATCAATTTCATTCAAATACATTCCAAATTTAAAATTGGTATTCTGCAGTTTTGTTGGCTTTTATTCTTACCCAATTCGTTTTATATCATCACCGACTTAGTTCATGTTGTACGATCTACTGGAACTATCTTTTATTTAGATTTAATCATCATTTCTTCCTTTGCTATTGGTGGATTTGTATTGGGAATCCTCTCCATTATTGACTTTGAAAGTACATTCGAGTCCAATATTCCAAATAAAATAAAACCCTTTTTAATTCCTACTATTTGCCTTTTATGTGGCTTCGGAATCTATCTTGGAAGAATATTACGCTTCAATAGTTGGGATATAATCAGCAATCCGTTTCAATTATCTGAATCGATTTTCATCGAATTGCTAAACTGGAAAACATTAGCTTTTTCAGTTCATTTTGGAATATTCATTTATTTTTCATTGTTGTTCAAAAAATCTATTTCTAAATAAATATTCTGAATTATGACCAAAAAACAATATCAAAACGCTACCGGTATCTTCTCTACACAATTGGCTGTTGGTTCTTTTACCATTGGAACGCTTTTACTGATTTTACAAGTCTTATTACACAATGAAACAATCATTGAAATCGGAGTATACTATGTAGTTATTGCTTTCATAGTTAATCTTATCATGCTCCTTTATCTTTCCTTTCTACTGTTTACACAACTGAATCATCAAGAATATTACATCATCAAAATACTCATTCTTCTAGCGAACATTCCTATTGCCTTTGTGTATGTGAGAATCGTAGCGGAAACCTTATAACAAATTAACACTTAAATCAATACATCATGGAACATCCAGAATTCGAAACTAGACCTAGTTTCTTTCAATCAACAACTGCCAAAATGATCATGGTCGGAATGCTATCGTTATTCTTACTCATCCCATTAAGCTTCGTGCAAGACTTAATTGTAGAACGCAATCTTCGTCAGAAAGAAGTCGTTGCCGAAACGACTTCCAAATGGGGCGAAAGTGTCTACTTTTACGGACCAATCTTAAAAATTCCCTACAAAGACCCCATCACATTACAAATAGAACATGCCTATTTTTTTCCAGAAACACTCAATAATACTACAAGCACCGACATCAAAACGCCCTTACAACGAAGTATTTACAAATCGAATGTGTTTACCACCAAAATGCAATTCGACGGTACGTATGCACAACCCAATTTCAGCAAAAAAAACGTACCCAACGAAAACATATTTTGGACTAAAGCTTCTATCGTCATTCGTACCACCAATTTAAAAAGTGTCAAAGACGAAGTCAAAATCAAAATTGGCGCAACCAGCTATACGTTTGAACCCATTCGCACCAATCAAGCCAACGATACCATCGAATCGTTAGAAACAGGTTATATCGATTTTAACGCCATAAAAAACACGAACTTCAAGGTCAATATTACCTACAACGGAAGCAAACGCATTAGCATTGCTCCTATCGGAAAAGCAACCAACGCCAAAATGACTTCCAACTGGGCATCACCCAATTTTAACGGAAATTTCATCCCAAACGACAAACAAATTACCGATAAAGGGTTTGAAGCCAATTGGAAAATTTCGCACTTCAACCGACCATTTGCTCAAGAAAATTTTGAATCACTTCCCAATTTGTCTAAATACGCCTTTGCCGTCGATTTTATAACGCCAGTCGACGAATACCAACAAAACGAACGCGCTTCTAAATACGGTTTTTTAGTCATCGGACTTACCTTTCTCATCTTTTTCCTGATTCAATCCATCAGCAAAATCAGCATCCATATTTTTCAATATGTCATGATCGGAATTGCACTTATCATGTTCTACACGTTACTCATTTCGATCACCGAACACAGTAGTTTTAGCTTCGCCTACGCTATTGCAGGAACGGCTGTTGTCGTACTCATTTCGCTCTATTCCATCTCTATTTTAAAGGATAAAAAATTCCCAGCCTTTATCGGTATCGCACTTTCTGTACTCTACACCTTCATCTACGTCATCATCCAATTGGAAGATTATGCACTTTTAGTCGGTTCAATCGGTCTGTTCCTGATCCTAGCCGCCGTAATGTATTTTTCTCGCAAAATAGAATGGAATAAATAGTAGAAGCGAAAGGCTCGGGCGTTCTTGTAATCGGTATTCCCGCTATCCGCGCTGCACGGCAGCTAGCTCCTATCGGGGCTAAACAGCAAACGCTAAACACTAAAAAAAACTCCGAAAGAGACATGTCTTTCGGAGTTTTTTTTAAGGATATATACTTCAATTAGTGTCCGCCAGAAGCTTCAATCGAATCGACATCTATATTTTGTTTCTTCAAAATTCCTTTGACTACAAAGCCATAATACGCTAAGTAAGCAAAACAAATCACGGGAATAAAATACGACTGGTGAATTCCGATAATATCCGAGATTTTACCTTGTAACGGCGGAATAATGCCACCACCCAAAATCATCATCACTAAAAAAGCCGACCCTTGAGACGTATATTTTCCTAAACCTGTGATGGCTAACGAGAAAATAGCGGGCCACATGATACTACAAAACAAACCTCCACTCATAAAAGCATAAATGGCTAATGTGCCTGTTGAAAACAAACCAATAGTCATAGCAATCATTCCCATCAAACCAAAAATCATTAACGTTCTAGACGGTTTGTCTTGTCCTAAGAAAAATCCAGCTACTTGAAAAGCAACCACTGCTGCATAGGCATACAATGGTCCAACATCTTGTCCTGAAATATGATTTACAAAAAGTACTACTCCAAATGCAACATAAGGAACAACCACCAATAATATTTTGCGAACTGAATTCGATGGATTAAAAACCGAAATCGCTCCTGCCCAACGACCAATCATCAAACTTCCCCAATACATCGAAATATAAGGTGCTAACGCAGAACCTGTAATTTTACCAAACACATCAGTTTTTAATAATTCGCCCAAATTACTCTGAATAGTAACTTCAACACCTACATAGGTAAAGATACCTAACATTCCCAAAACCAATTGCGGATACTTCATAGCACCCCAACCTTCTGGACTTTTTTGTGCTCTAGAATTGGCAAATAACAATCCAAATACAATAACCAATAAAGTAGTTATTGTTAGTCCCAATCCCAAAAAGTCTTTTTCTTTATTATCAATAAAATGTTTGATGAAATCTGCATCCGAATAACGAGAAAAAATATAGCCAAAAATGACCACTAATATGGCTGTAATTGCAATCAGTGTTTTCATTGCTTTGCTTGCTGGCTCAAATGTAGCATCACTTTTTCCAGCAGGTAACTTTTTAGAAAAATAAAATAATGCCGCAGCTAATAAAAATAATCCACCTACAAACACATATAAAACTTCCATTTTATCTAATGAATTGGCCTTCTGAGCAAACTCTTTAATATAATCTTCATTCACACCTGCAATAACCCCAAATAATGCTGCTGAAACCACCAAAGGCCCAATGGTTGTTCCAAAAGAATTGATTCCTCCAGCCAAGTTCAATCGGTTGGAAGCAGTATGTACTTCTCCCAAAGATGCTGCAAAAGGTTGTGCCGAGGTTTGTTGCAATGAAAAACCTAAAGCCACAACAAACAAAGCCGCCAATATCAATAAATAACTTCCTTGAGTTACTGCAAAAATCATAAAAGCAGCCCCAAAAGTACTGATCAACAAACCATTGATAATTCCTTTTTTAAAACCCCATCCGTTTAAAATATCGCGATTTACCATACTACTAAAAACAAATAGTAACAAGGCTCCAATATAATAAGCGCCGTAAAAAGCAAAATCAATTAACTGACTTTGAAATTGGTCTAGGTTAAATTTGGCTTTACAAAAAGGAATAAAAACTCCATTTGAGGCGCCAATAAATCCCCAAAAGAAGAAAACAGTAATCAGCGTATACAAGGCTGAATTGTTTGATTTAGTTTGTTCTGAACTCATAATTAAATAGTTTGGTTTAAAGTTGGTTAAAAATGATATTAGCAATATCCTATTTTATCATCTAAATAGTGAGAAAGTGATAAAATTACACGGCTAAATTTTTGTTAAATATACATTTATATCATTTTGCTAGTTGTAATAACCCCATATAGTTATCAACGAAAACGTTTTCTTTGTAGCGTTTTTGTGAAATTTTCATAAAAATACAACGTTTGCGGTTGTTGATAAACAGCACTTATTCGGCTTTTATAATTTCACTACGAACGCTAATTCCATTGGAATTGAATGCTTCAATTTGAAAATAATAAGCATCCGTTCGGTCCATTCCTGTAAAGAAATATTCGTTTTTACCGTACACCATAATACTTCCATACAACTTGTCTGGCGATTTTCCGAAATAAATCACATAGCCATCAGCATCTTGATTTTGAGACCATTTAAGCCAAGTACTTCTGCGTTCTCCGAATTTGTTTGGATCAGCTCTCAACGGAATAAAATTTTCAACCGCTTTTGGTTGTGCTCCAGCTCCTTTTCCAAACACTCTGAATCCACTTAAAGCAAATTTACCTGAAGGCATTTTAACATTTTCAATTTTTAAAAACCTTGCTTTTGCTGGTGTCGTTAACTCGATATAATCATGTGGAACATCTTTTTTGTTCTTACTTTTATCAATCAAAAGTGTCCATTTTTTTCCATCATTAGAAGCCCAAATCTTATATTGATGAAATTTATCGAATGTTTTTCCCATAAATTCGGCCTCTTGATCGGCATAATTAATTTGAATAGCATTGATAGTTGAAATCTCTCCTAAATCGGTTTGAAACCATTCACCAGTTGCTCCAGTTTTGGCCGACCAATATGTTTTAATATCTTCATCAACACCTAAATTAGCCTGATAACCTCCTAAAGTAGAAGAAACTTGAACCGGTTTGTTGTAATTCAGTAACATCCAACCCGAAAATAAACTTTCTAAATGATTGGCATCTTTTTGAGGCAACAAGGTAGGGTAATCACCATAAGCTGTGTTGCAATACAGTATGTCTTCTTTATCAAAACCTGCAGGCCAAATTCCGATACGACGTTCAAAATTATTTTTCACACCAATCGCTATTGTAGAAACATGCCAATAATTATTAAAATTATCTGTAAATGTGGCACCATGACCAGCACCTCTCGCAAATCCACCGGGTTTATAGGAAAACGGATTGTGTTTTTGATATCCAAAACCATCTAAAGGTTCGTTACTTACAAAAACGCCATCAGCATACCCACTAAATTCGGTGGCTGGCGCGCCATATTGCAAATAATATTTTCCGTTGTGTTTGGTCATCCAAGCACCTTCCATAAAAGGTTGCAAAAAAGTATTGTCGTTGTATTCACCAAAGCGTTCCCAACCATGATCTTCGGGATGTAAGGAAATTAAAGGTTTTACATTACCATCCGATTGCATGGTTTTTAAGTCAATTTCGGTTCCCATAATTGGAAATTCATTACTCGAACCCCAATACAAAAACAACTTATTTTTTTCTTCGTCATACAAAAAACCAGGATCCCAAGCGCCTACTTTAAAATTATCTACGGCAATTTCCCATTCATCTTTAGTGGGGTTTTTACTTTTCCACAACGCAAAATTTGGTCCGTGCGTAGAACCAATGACATACATTTCATCTTTCATAACAAATACGGCTGGCGCACACAATTCGTCATAAACATCAGCATCAGGTTTTAGAAACTTTCTGGAAACAAAATTCCAATTGTTCATATCATCGCTCCACCAATATCCCCATTGATTGGTTGAAAACAAAAAGTATTTTCCTTTAAAATTTACAATAACTGGGTCGGCTGTTGCGCGATGCTTTCCTTGGGTTACAAAATTTGGAATTGGGCAATATCCATAATCAATATTTATGGGATTGCAATAAGTTTTTTGTTGGGCATTACCCTCAATTGAAAGAATCAACAACAAAAAGATAGAAAAATATGTTTTCATGATGGGAACGAGTTATTTTAAATAGCTACATTCAAGTTCACATTTTACCAACTCACAAAATGATGGTTAAATCATCTGTGAGTCTAGTAAAATGCTCCAAACTAAATTATATTTATACGCTTAAATTGGTTGAAAACTAATGGCCGTTCCTCCTCCATTGGCTAAAACCAATTTGATTTTAGATTTAGAAGTTACTTCCATTGTTTTTATGTCATAATTGATTGGATTATTTTTCCAATCGGCCGTTTTACCATCTTGATAAATAATGGCTTTGTATTTTTTGTTTGGCGATAAGAAATCTAATTTGATTTCGGTAGTTCTAGCATTTTCATCCGTGATTGCTCCCAAAAACCAACGTTCTCCGTTTTTCTCTTTACGAGCAACCGTTAAATAATCACCTGGTTCAGCTTCTAAATACTTCGATTCCTGCCAATCTACTGCAACATCTTTAATAAACTGAAAAGCATCTGGATATTTCTCATAATTTTCAGGTAAATCGGCAGCCATTTGCAAAGGCGAATACATCGTTAGGTACAAAGCCAATTGTTTGGCTAAAGTAGTATGAACTTGTTCCGTTTTGGATTTGTCATAATGGCTCATTTTTATTTCAAAAATACCAGGCGTGTAATCCATAGGACCACCTAACAATCTAGTGAATGGCAATATCGTTTCGTGCATTGGTGGGTTTCCAACACTCCAAGCGTTAAACTCATTACCACGTGCAGCTTCCGCAGCGATATAATTTGGATACGTTCTTCCGTAACCTGTTGGTCGTGAACTTTCGTGTGAATTTACCATCAAGTTATAATCGGCAGCACGTTGCGCTACATAATTAAAATGATTGACCATTGCTTGTCCGTCATGAAACTCACCACGTGGGATAATTCTGCCCACATAACCTGTTTTAACAGCAGGATAACCATATTCTTTCATCAATTCAAACGAACGGTCTAAATGTCTTTCAAAATTGGCTACAGAACCTGAAGTTTCATTGTGCATAATCATTTTTATGCCTTTTGATTTGGCATAGTCATTCACTTGTTTCAAATCAAAATCGGGATAAGGCGTTGTAAAATCGAATACATTTTCTTTCCAATTTCCAAACCAATCTTCCCAACCTACATTCCAACCTTCCACTAAAACGCCATCAAAACCATTTTTGGCAGCAAAATCGATGTATCTTTTAGTGTTTTCTGTTGTAGCCCCGTGTTTGCCAGTCGGGATTAAATTCCCAGCAGCATTTTGAGCATTCTGACTACCCGCATAATCCCAAGTTGATTTTCCTACATGCATTTCCCACCAAATTCCAACGTATTTCATCGGTTTGATATACGAAACGTCTTTAATTTTACAAGGTTCATTTAGATTTAAAATCATTTTGGAGCCCACAATATCTCGAGCATCATCACTAATCATGATAGTTCTCCATGGCGAAACACATGGGGTTTGCAAATAGGCTTTATCACCAATTGCATTCGGAACTAAATTAGACGTCAATTTGAACTCACTTGGCTTAACATTCAAATGCATCACTGGATAATTTACTACGGCAGCTTCGAAGATATTAATGTAAATGCCGTCTGCCGATTTCATCATTAAAGGCGATTGTACACGAAAATTATCTTGAATGGATTTTAAAGCTATACCGTTATTTCGGTCTATTTTAGAATTGTTGATTTCAGATAATTTAGTTTCAGTATAAGGATATTCTTGACTGTCGTAATCTCCAGGAAGCCAAAATGTTTTGTGATCTCCTGTTAAGTTAAACTGCGATTTTTCATCCGAAATAATAAAATAATTGAGTTTGTCTTGCTTAGGAAAATCAAAGCGAAATGCTACACCTTCGTCAAAAACCCTGAAAACAAGATTGATCTTTCTGTTGGTTGACGTTTGCGAAAGAGCGACAGTCATTTCGTTATAATTATTTTTGATATTGGACTGTTCGCCCAAAACTGGTTGCCAAGTTTCATTAACTTTTCTCTGACCAATACTATCTATTCGGAAATTACTAGCTAGACTGGGTGCATCTTTTAACTCTATTCCCAAGCTACTTTCGTTTACAATAGGTTTGTTTTTATAACTTACTGCATACGTTGGAATTCCATCACTAGTAACTTTAAAGGTTATAGTTATATTCTTGGATGGAGATTGAACACTTTGAGCATGAACTATTGATAAGACCAATAGAAATGCAAGAGACATGATTTTCTTCATTTTTTTAAATTTTTGATAAAGATAAAATATCTAAATCAGTTTTTTAGAAAAAACCCTTTAGCAAAATCACTAAAGGGCTTCTCAAGATGCATAACCAATTTATTTAACTAACTCAAATTCTATTTTATTATCGGTATCCGAATTAGCTCCGATAAACGCTTGAAATCTACCCGGTTCAGCAACAAACTTTAAATCAGAATTGTAGAATTTTAAATCTTCTACCCCAATTGTAAAAATTACCGTTTTGGTTTCTCCTTTTTTTAATTCAATTTTTTGGAATCCCTTTAATTCTTTAACAGGACGTGTAACTGAACCAACTAAATCTCTTGTATATAATTGAACCACTTCTTTTCCATCAAACTTCCCTGTATTGGTAACCTCAATAGCAACTTTTAATGTGCCGTTTGCCGTTAATTTATCTGATGAAGCAGTTACTTTTCCATAAGTAAATGTGGTATAACTCAATCCGAATCCGAATGGAAACAAAGGTTCGTTGCGTTCGTCAATATAATTAGAACGGAATTTTTCAAACTTTCCTTCTTTGTTAGATAAAGGTCTTCCGGTATTTTTATGACTGTAGAAAATTGGAATTTGCCCTACACTTCTTGGGAATGTTGTTGTCAATTTACCAGAAGGATTTACATCGCCAAACAACACGTCGGCTATAGCGAGACCGGCTTCTGAACCTGCAAACCACACATTTAGTATAGCTGGAACCGTTTTATTTTCATCAACAATCACTAACGGACGTCCATCAAACAAGACTAAAACAACTGGTTTTCCGGTTTTCAATAATTCGTTTAGCAAATCTTTTTGTGCTTGCGGAATGTCGAGATTGGTTCTGCTCGTACATTCGCCACTCATTTCTGAAGATTCTCCAAGTGCCGCTACAATCACGTCTGATTGATTGGCTGTTTTTAAGGCTTCTGCAATTAATTCTTCTTTAGTTCTGTTGTCACGGTGCAATGTTTTACCAAACATAGTAGCATTTTCTTCAAAAGTAGCATCGTAATCTAGATTAGAACCTTTAGCATACAGCACTTTAGTATTAGTTCCAGCAACTTCTTGAATTCCAGCTAAAAGTGAAATTGAATTTTCTTGTTTGGTTGCGACACTCCACGTCCCTGCCATATTTTCTTTTGCATCTGCTAAAGGTCCGATTACTGCTATAGTACCTGACTTTTTCAAAGGCAACATTTGATTTTCATTTTTTAACAAAACCAAAGATTGAGAAGCTATATTTCGAGCAATTGCTCTATTTTCTTTATTGAATATATCAACTTTTTGACGGTTTTCATCCAAGTATTTATAGGGATTATCAAACAATCCTAAATCGTATTTGGCATTTAAAATCAATCGGCATGCGTTGTCAATCTCTCTTTGAGTGACTTTACCTTCTGCTAATGATTTTTTAAGTGTTGTTAAGAAACCCTCTCCCACCATATCCATTTCAACACCAGCGTTCAATGCCAATTGCGAACAATTTTGCAAATCCCCCATACCGTGTTCTATCATTTCATTGATACCTGTAAAATCGGTCACTACAAAACCTTTGAAACCCCATTGCTTACGAAGTACATCAGTTAACAACCATTTGTTTCCGGTTGCTGGAATTCCGTCAATTTCGTTAAAAGAAACCATTACCGAACCAGCCCCAGCATCTACTGCAGCTTTATAGGGTGGAAAATATTCATTATACATTCTGATTTTGCTCATATCTACTGTATTATAATCACGGCCAGCTTCAGGTGCGCCATATAAGGCGAAATGTTTAACACACGACATAATGTTGTCATTTTTGTACGTTCCATCGCCTTGATAGCCTTTCACCATAGCTTTGGCTATTTGACTACCTAGATAAGCGTCTTCCCCAGAACCTTCGGCAATTCTTCCCCAACGAGCATCTTTACAAATGTCGACCATCGGAGAAAACGTCCAGTTGATTCCGTCGGCACTAGCTTCTTTGGCAGCAACTTGAGCACTTTTCTCAATTAAATTCATATCCCAAGTACATGATAATCCTAATGGAATTGGAAACGTAGTTTCGTATCCGTGAATTACGTCCATTCCAAAAATCAAAGGAATTTTCAATCGGCTATTTTCTACGGCTATTTTTTGAACATCTTTAATTTTTTGGAGCGATTTAATGTTGAATAAACCACCTACTTTACCTTCACGTATTTTTTGTGCGATGTTAGAACTTTTGGCTTGACCGGTTGTAAAATCATCGGAACCAGGTAAGTTTAACTGACCTAGTTTCTCATCTAACGTCATTTTTGCCATTAACTCGGTAACAAATTTTTCTTTAGAAGTAACCGTTTTTGTGCTTTTCTTTTGTGCAGAGACAATTAAGCTACTTGAAAATGCAACTATATATAGGGCTTTATTGAATTTCATTTTATGATATTTAGTTTATTTGTGCTGTGCCAATAGCCATTTGTAAAACTCAGGATTGGAATAGGTTGAATCCCAACTGTTGTGATTGTCGTTTGAAAAAATGGTTAATTGTGCTGTAGGATTTATTTTAATTAGTTTTTGGTATATTTCTATGGATTGATTTGGGTCGACTACATCATCTAATGCACCATGATAAATATGAATGGGCATGTTTTTTAGTTTTTCTATTTCAAATTGAAAAAGGCGATCTACTGGTCCGCACACAGGTGCAACTGCAGCAAAAAGTTCAGGATGTTCTTCGGCTAGTTTCCAAGTTCCCCAACCGCCCATGCTCAACCCTGTTAGGTAAATTCTAGTTTTATCGACATTGTATTTAGACGAAATATCTAAAATTAATTGATAAACGGTATTAGTATCCCACCACACGTTCTCGGGACATTGTGGTGCTAGAATCGCAACCGGTTGATTAATTAGACTTTGATAGGTAAACGGACTGTGATTTTTTACAATCTCCAAATCAGTTCCTCTTTCGCCTGAACCATGAAGAAATACAATTAATGGAAATTTTTCTTTCTGATTGGTTGGTAATTGCAAGACATATTGCATTTCCAACTTCACTTTAATTTCTTTTGCAAAATTGGCTTTTACCTCTTGAGCATAAGAATTTGATGACAAAAAGAGTATAAAAGGAATGATTAAAACTATCTTTTTCATGATATCTTTTTAAAATCCATGTTGTGTTGACGAAAAGCCTAAAGCTTGTAATCCTGTTTTTACTTCTGGAGCTTGCATGAATAAATTCCATATAAGCCCTGTTCTATAATTTTCAACCATAGGTGCAATTGTTCCTTGATCTATAGCTAAATAGCGAGGTGTAACCCAATTGTATTGTGGCGAAAATGCATCATAAGGTCCCGCAATTCCAACATAAGTGCTTCGTTTTTCATCGTATAAATAATGAAGAAATTTCATCGACTCTGTTGGTGTATAAGGAAATGATGATAACGCAGCGGTTGGTGAAATGACACCCAAATCGTTATTAGGTTGGTGAGCCGAATAACCCGTTGTACCATCCGTATTTCTAGAATAACTAGCTGTTAATCCCCAACATTTTTCAGAGTACCCTGCAAATTGATGCGGATTTGCAATACAATATTGATTGATGATTTTAGAATGATTTTGCGTTAATGACCAGTAATTTGCATACTGGTCGGAAAGCCCTCTTGGATCTAAACCAAGGTAAGAATAGTGCGACCAAAATAGAGGACCAACATTACCAGTAGCCCCATTATAATTAAAAATTACAGGAATACCGTATTGTGAACTCCCATTTACTATACTTCCGTTTCTCGCCCATGCTTCATGATAAGCGGCCGCAGGAATAGAATGTGTTGGCGAAGACATTCCTAAAACGTAAGCAATTAAACATTCGTTGTACCCTTCTAATTTGAAGTTCATTTGCCAACCATAATTAGGAGACCAATGCCAATACATGGCATTCTCACCTTTAGTATACCAATCAAACTCTACGCCTTTCCACAAATTATCGGCTTGAGTTGCTAATGCTTGTTCGGTGGCATTTCCATTTTTAAAATATTCTCTTACGGTTAATAAACCTTGACATAAAAATGAAGTTTCCACTATATCACCACCATTGTCCATAGTGCCAAACGGAATTACATGACCTGTATTTCCATCAATCCAATGCGACCATGCTCCGTGAAATCGATCAGCATTTTGTAAAAAAGTTAACGCTGTAGTAAGTCTAGAAACTGCTTCTCCTCTTGGAACAAAACCTCGTTCTACACCTACAACAATACTCATCAAACCAAATCCAGAACCGCCAGTGGTAACAATATTGGATTCAAAACTTGGATTATCGGTATGATAACGTTCTCTAGCCAACTTTGAATTAGTTTCAGCATAATCCCAAAAATATTTTAGCGCATCTTTTTGAACCATGTCTAACGCTTCAGCATCCGTTAAAGGTGTTATTGGAGTTGTTGGATTAGTCGGTAAAGGAGTTCCTCCTGAACCATCTGTATTTGAAGATGAAGAGCAAGAGTTTAGCAGACTTGAAAAAAAGAATAAATAAATAAGACCCTTCATTATCATGTAATTAAAATTAATTTATAAAAAAATACACACCCGAAGTACCAACAAATCGGGTGTGTATAAACAAAATAAAACCTACCTATTATCTTTCTCTAGCAAATACAATGAACGTACATCATTATCTGAAAGAGCTGAATTATATATTCTAAATTCATCCATCAATCCAGTGTAATTTAACATCCATCCATCAGGAGCACTCCAAGGAGCACCTAAATGTTGTTGGTATCCACCGATAATAAATTTAGAAACATCCGAATTTGCTAAATCACCATATCCTACACCTCCTGAAGCAGGATCGTTAGTATATCGTTTTGCTAATGAATCTGGTATAGCAATTTTCTGGCCATCAACATAAATACTATAAGTTGAAGTTGTTGCATTGTAAGTCCAAACTAAATGTTTCCATGTGCCAAACATCCCGTTTAAAAGGTTTGAACCATCATGTACAATCCATTGACCAGACCAAGGAATACTTGGTGTAACATCTTTTTGAAGGTGATTTTTCAACAACATGGTATTAGCTGGACCAGTTCCTTCAATTAAACTAAAAATATTACCCCAAAAATCGGTAGTTTTTGGCAACATAAATAAAGATTGTGCTCCACCAGTATGAGGATTGGTTTTTATCCAGGTAGAAACCGTAATACTTTTTAAAGAAACTAAAGAATTAGCTACATTGTTATAGGCAATAAAAGAACTTGCAGAGCCTTGATAAGCATTTCCTTTAACTCCAGCTGCATACGTTACATTGGTGCCTACACCATTGGTAATTCCGCTTTTAGAATCATCAATAGTGTTTTCAAAACTACATTTTACCAATAAATTGTTTGGAGCGATTTCATCTGAATTTTCATAGCCACCAATAGACTCATAAGGAATTGGACTGTTTTCTTTATCAATGCTATCTTTGGTACAACTCACAAAAAACTGTGAAGCTATTACAGAAGCAAATAAGAAAATAAATTTATTACTATTTTTCATATTTAAGTTTTTTAAGAATTAATATCCAGGATTTTGATTTGATAATCCGTTAGCTTGATTGATGAATTTTTGAGGTAATGGGAAAACTTCATGTTTACCAACCACAAATGTTTTACCATCTGCCGCCAAAGCTGCTTGTGCCTGACCAGTTCTTACTAAATCAAAGAATCTATCATGCTCAAAAGCTAATTCTACTCTGCGTTCTTTCCAAATAGCAACTCTAACATCCGATTGTGATAAAGCAGTTGTACCACCTAAACCAGCTCTATTTCTTACTTGATTCAATAATGGAATTGCCGCAGATGTTTGTCCTAATTCATTAAGAGCCTCAGCTTTCATTAACAATACTTCTGCATATCTTAAATATTTAATATTAGTGTCGGTTTCCCAAGCATCAGTATAAGCGGAAGAATAACATTTGTAATTGTATCTTGGATTTTCAACCGTTGTTGGAACCACTCTTCCATCGTATAAAGTGGTTCCTGCAAAAATGATGGTTGCATCTTTTCTTACATCACCTGGTTCGTAGGCATTAACTAAACTCAAAGTAGGTGTATTGAAACCCCAACCCCATCCTCCAGCGCCACGAGCACCTTGAGAAACTGAATATCCTTGAACTCCTTTTGCAGGAGTAGAACCAACACCTTGAATTTCAAAAATTGATTCATTATCGTTTTCACCTGCTAATTGGAACATAGTAGCATAGTTTGGAGAAAGTGAATACCCTGAAACTAAATTACAATTATCTATAACTTGTTGCCATTTTTGTTGGTATAATGAAACTTTAGCTAATAAAGCATAGGCAGCACCTTGAGAAGCTCTTCCTTTTTCTGAAGAAGGATAAGCCGCTTTGTTTGGTAAAGCTGCAATTGCATCATTCAAATCTTGTTCAATAAAAGCGTATACTTCTGCTTTAGATTTACGAGTTAATTGCATTACTCTATCTTCTTCTGAAGAGGGATTTGGAATATGATCTACAATTGGAACCCCACCATAACATTTAACCAAAGTAAAATACATAAAAGCTCTTAAAAATTTGGCTTCACCTATTAATCTTGCTTTCAAATTAGCATCTGCTTGATCTAATTGCGGAATGTAATACAAGGCTTGATTACAACGATTTATTCCATCGTAATTCGCTTCAAAGACTTCACCTACAGACAAACTGGAAGCATTGTAAGTTAAGGCATCCATCAAGTCTTTATCAGTTCCTGTATCACCAGGTGAAGAACCTTTATCGGCGTCGTCTGAGGCAATACTAGACATACCATTCCAAGAAAAGGAAGTCATATTCCAATCTAAAAACTTGTTGTATACTGAAGTTACAAAACTCTTTGCTCCTTCATCATTATTCAATAGGGCTAAATCTGCCGTAGAAATATTTTCAGTTTGATTTACATCCAAAAAATCATTGGAACAACCTGAAAAAAAGTAAACCGACAAAACAGTCACTGATATTAATATCTTTTTCATAATTTTAAAATTTTAAGTTAACACCAAATACAAATGATTTTAATGATGGATAGGCGTCTAATTCAACACCTTGGCTTCCATATGGATTTCCGTCACCATTTAATTCAGGTGTAAATCCAGAGAATTTTTTAACAATAAACGGGTTAATTGCGTTAAAGTAAATCCTAGCAGCTGTTATAACACTATTTTTTACTGGTATTTTATACCCTAAAGTAATGTTATTAACCCTCAAGAAATCACCAGATTCAAGATAATAAGTTGAAGCAACTGGAACTTGATTAAATGCTCCTGGATTTGTAGAACTAGTGTTGTTTAAGGTCCAGAAATTGGTAGCAACACCATCTTCGATATTTTCACCTGAAAAACGTTGCGCTTTTTTTCCGTTATAAACTTTGCTTCCAATAGTTCCGTAAGTATCAACCGATAAATCAAAATTTTGATAATTAACTCCCAATGAAATTCCATAAGTTGAGTTTGGTAAAATAGAACCAACATATTTTCTATCTGCTTCTACTAAAGAACCCTGAGTAGCAGTTGTACCATCAGCTTTGTAATACAACATAGCGCCTGTTGCGCTATCTACACCAGCATATTCATACAAGTAAAAACTTCCTAAAGGTTGACCAATTGAACTATTGTCTAACAATTTTGTGTATTGACCATTACCTAAACCACCACCTTGCAATGGAGCTAAGGTTCCGTTTTTCAAACTCTCTAATCTATTTTTATTTGTTGAGAAATTTCCACCAATAAAATAGCTTAGTTTATCAGTGATTTTATCATCCCAACGCAAAGCAATCTCGTAACCTTTGTTAGAAACCTCACCCACATGTGCAGGAGAACTATTACTAACTCCAGAAGTGATATAAGGTCTAGTATCTAGGATTAAGTTATTGGTGTTTTTGTTATACACATCAAATGTCCCTTTAAGCTTTCTATTCAACAATTCGAAATCTAAGCCAGCAGAAGTCTCTTGAGTTACCTCCCAAGATAAACTTGGATCAACTTGTGAATTGACTGTTGTTCCCGTATATAAGATAGAGCCACCTAAATAAGTATTCAATCCAGAAGTAAAAGATTGTCTGTTTAAAGGAACATTTTGATTTCCTAATTTACCCCAGCCTCCTCTCAATTTCAATAAGTTGATTCCTTTAACATTAGCCATGAAATCTTCTTTTGAAATGATCCATCCAATACCAAACGATGGGAATGTTCCCCAGCGATAATCTTTAGCAAATTGCGAAGAGCCATCTCTTCTGATGGTACCAGTTAACAAGTATTTATTCATTAATTTGTATTGAAATCTACCAAAATATGAATTCAATCTTCTTTCGTTAGAAAGCGAGTTAGTTAAACTAGTTACATTAGAGGCATAATCAACTCCACTTAACGACCAATAATTTGAATTAGAATTCACATTTTTTAGCGAAAAGGCAGTATTATCTCTACTTCCAATCGTTGAAGCTTCTATACCCGCCATCAATTCTACATCGTGAATATTATTAAAAACTTTATTGTAAGTAAAATAGTTTGATAAATTCCAATTGAAATAATCTACTTTTCCTTTAGTCAACAAATTCTGATTGGATGTTGCTGGATAATTTGCTTCTACACGTGTTGGGTCGGCTGCCAACCAAATAGCTTTGGTATCTTCGAAGTTATAGTTTTTCCATGAATAATATTCACCGTTAAATTGCGAAGTAAATTTCAAACCTTTTACAATTTCATAATCCAATTTCAAACCACCTTGCATCAAAATACTTTTTTGTTGTTCGTCAAAAAAGTTCAATTGAGCAACTGGATTTCCAACATTGTTAAAAGAAGAACCTGTAGGAGAAGCAAATCCATTATCCCCTACAAAAGAAACTCCGTATTGTCCGCTTGGAAAATAAACTGGCACAATTGGAGATTGTTTGTAAGCATTTGTAAAAGCAGAGAATGGTTTTGGAGTTGAATGAGTATATCCTAAACTAAAATTTTGATTTATTTTTAATTTTTTTGATATTGTATATTCATTGTTATTTCTAAAAGTCAAACGACTGTAATCCAATCCTTTTAATACCGCTTTTTCATCATAATATCCTAAACTAAAGAAGTATTTTACACTTTCTGAAGCTCCAGAAATTGAGATATTGTTTTGAGAATAATTCCCTGTTCTGGTAATTTCTTTAAACCAATCTGTGTTAATAGGTTGATCTTGAGAAAAAGTAGTTGAAGATAAAGCAGCATTAGTATAATAAGAATACTTGTTACTACCTGCCATTTTCACCACACTTAATGGAGATCTGAACCCCATAAACGATTCATATTCTACATTCAATTTGTTTCCTTTTCCTTTTTTGGTTGTAATAATAATTACACCATTAGCCGCTCTATTACCATAGATTGCTAAAGAAGAAGCATCTTTTAAAATTTCATAAGAGGTAATATCATTTGCATTGATGTTATTTATGTTTTCGGTTGGCATACCATCAACAACAAATAAAGGGCTTCTTCCTCCTAACGCTGTACCTAAACCTCTGATAACAACTGTTGGAGTGCTTCCTGGTGAATCAGACGAAACCACCTGAACTCCAGCCGCTTTACCTTGAATAGCTTGTGATGCGTTTAGAACTTTGGTTTTAGTAACATCATCTGCATTTAAAGAAGTAATAGATGTGGTATTATCTATTTTTTTTCTAGTTCCGTAACCAATAACCACTACTTCGGTAAGTGTATTGGACTCTTCGGTTAACACGATGTTCATTGTTGAACTCGCTTTTACAATCTTAGTTGCAAATCCTATCATTGATACCTTTAGGTCATCACCAGGATTGGCTTTTAATTTAAACGCACCATCAATGTCTGTAACTGAACTTGTGCTTAAGGTGGTGTTAACAATGTTAGCTCCAATGAGAGCCGCACCTTTTTCATCAACAACTTTCCCACTTATGGATTGGGAAAAAATGAGTGTTGGAAAAAATAGAAGTAATAAAACTACAACGATATTTTTCATAAGTTTTGTTTGGATAAGTTAATATTGAAACAAATGTACCAATTACAACGTTATAGTGATTACATTTAATCTACTACAAAACCACATCAAATTTTATTTTTATTTTTATAAAAATTTGATTTTCAAGTTTTTAAAATGTTAATTAAATCAAAAAAACCTATCAACATAAAAGACCAATGATGTAGTAGTGATGAAGCTTAAAAAAATAGTATTTTATGAAAATTTGAATCGTAAAAAAATGAATTTTTAAAAAAGAACAACCTTATTATATGTTATTCATAAAATTGGAAAGATTAGTTTCTTGATTAATTTCCAGTTTCTTACGTAATCGGTAGCGATGTAATTCAACACCACGGAAAGAAATATTCATTAACGGAGCTATTTCTTTAGACGATAAGCTCATTTTTAGGTAAATGCATAGTTTGATATCCTTTGAAGATAGTTTAGGATATTTTGAGGAAAGTCTTTTTATAAAATCTTCATGGCTTTTAAATAAATTATTTTCAAAAGTTTCCCACTCTTTTTTATTGATAGAATTAAGCTTTATGGTTTTCTTAATGTTGCTTTTCAAATTAGCAATATCATTTTCTTTTTCTAATAATTTTTGGATACTTTCTATCATTTCAGATTGTTTGGCAATTGACAACGATTTTCCAGCAACTTCAGAAGCCTTTGTTTGAACTTGAATTTCTAAAATATGCTTCTCATATTCTTGAATTTTTAATTTGTTTTCGGCATCCAATTCAAGTTGAAGAATCGCTTTTTGATGTTTTAATTCTTCATCTTTCAATTTTAGTTTTTCTGTATACCGAATTTTATTCCACCGGTAATACAAAAAGAAAATTCCAGAAATCAAAACAATATAAAGAAAAATTACTCCAATTGAAAAATACCAAGGCCGCGCTACATAAAAACTATAATTAGCTATTTCCGTAAACTCATTACCATTATGAAAGTATACTTTTATTTCTTGATCACCACTATTTAAGTTATTAAGTACAATATTGCCTTTATTTATAGTGATAAAATCACTACTTCTATTCAATTTATAAAAAAGATTGGGCCTATTAAATCCGTAATAAGGAGCGATAACATTTAATTCAATAGATTGATTGTGTTTTATATTAGAATCTTTATTAATGACATTTCCTTCATAAAAGCCTTCTATAATTATATTTTGCTTTTTTACATTGGATTCTTTCTGAATAAAAGTTAAAAATCCGTCATCTAAATTGATTATTAGCTTATCATCTTGTTTAAAGACTTTGGTATCTTGGTTGATAACTTTTCCTCGATAATATTTTTCAGGAATTAAATCCCATACAAATCTATTATCTATCTGACTTACAACATAAAACAAACCTTCCTTTAAGATTAAAAAACTATTCTCATCAACAGGTATAACCTCTGTTATATTTTTGAACGATTTATTAAAAATTGGATTGATCTCTAACTTATTTGAAATTGCATTAAAATTGTACCAATTATTGTGAATGAAAAACAAAATTTCATTTTTAAAACTAAACAATTTAACGTCATAATCATTTAGTATTCCATTGCTTTTGGTAACATTTTCAATACTTAAAACATCATAATTAGGAGTAAATTTTATTCGGTATAAACTCTTGTAATTATCAACAGCCCATAATTCGTCTTTTCTATTCTGTGCAATGTTTTTAATGGGTTTGGTAAATCCTTTAATGTATTTATAATCCTTAAAATTGGAGCCTTTATACATCACTATTCCAGAATAGTTTGCCTGAAAATAAATATCACCAAAGTTACTTTTCAATAATTTCCAACCACCACAAACGGGATTCACTTTAAACAATTTCAAATTGTCTAGTAAAAAAGTACCGTCATTATGACCAATCAAAAATTTTGATTCAATTGGACTAATGTCCCAAACATGACCTTGCGTACCTTGAATTAAATCTAATTTTTTATTCTTATAGTTGAAAACACCATGATTAGAACCCAATAAAAAGCCATCTCCAGAAGGCGCTACAGTATAAACAGAACCCAGAACACCAGTATTATCGGAAAAAATTGAGTAGGGTGAATTGATTTCAATATGGGAAATACCATTGTCTAATCCGAGCCATAAATCATTTTCTTTATCAAAACCGATAGACAAAACCGAATTGTTCAACAAGGAATTATTTCGATTTACATTCACAAACGAATTATCATTTAAATTAATTATATAAAGACCTCTTGATGCAGTTCCTATTGCCAATTTTTCATCATTTATGAACCGAGCAGCAATAATTAATTCGGACTTAAAATGATCATTCAAAGAATTGTTCCAAGATGATAAAATACCATTATTATCTACAAAAACTCCATTTTTCTTTGTAAAAATATAGGTCTTCCCTTTATTTATATCTATCGAATGTATAATGTTATTTTCTAATAAATTCCAATTTTCAATTTTATAAAACTTATTTTTTTCAAATAAATAAACCCCTTTATTAACCGATGCAACATACAATTTATCACCAATTGGAAAACAATAGGAAATTAAAAATGGAATTCTAATCTTTTGGATTTTATTTTGGTTGTAGATAAAAAGTTCGTTGAAAGATTGAAAATAAATTTTACCATTAAACTTAAAAATCTTCCAAATTTCTTCGTTTATTGATTCGCCTACAAATAGATTTTTCCCTTTTGATATAGAAAAATAAACCATCTTACCTTCTATTCTTTTCCAATAACCAAATTCGTTATAGGAACCCGAATATACTCTGTCTTCATCAGCATAAACAGAGCGTATTATTGTTTTATTGGGAAGTAAATATTTTTCCCATTTTACGCCATTATACCGTAAAAAATTGTGATTATTTGCAAAATAGATGGCATTGTCTTTTCCCTGGCAATTACTCCAGACTTGATTATCTCCTGTATAATCCGATTTGGTAAAATTTTCTACAAATGGAAGCAATTCTTGAGCATTAACGCCAAGTCTTAAAAACAAAAATAGAATTATATGGAAGATTCTTTTTTTCACGATTTTATTTTAAACCATCCCAAATATATAGCTTTTTCAAAAAAAAATCCCGATTCTCATCGGGACATGCATTATTTTCCGTCTACATAATCTTGTAGATATTTGAATCGCTCAGTGAGTTTACCGTTTTCGGTCATTTTGGCTCGTTGTAAAATGCCGTCTTTATCTCCATTAAAAAAAGCTGGAATCACATGTTCCATAAACATTTCACCAAAACCTTCACTGGCATCTTTTGGAAGTTCACAAGGTAAATTATCAACCGACATGACCATTATTGAACCTGGATGCGTATGTGGAACTTCTTTATTTTCACTAGGCAAATAGCCAAAAAATGGATCCGCAATCGTAGAGGCTTTTAACGTACAAGCAATTGGGCCATCAACATCGCAAGAAATATCGGCTACTACTTTTATTTTGCAATCGGCTGCCTTAAGCATGTCTTGCGTTAGGATATCTGGCGCACCATTTCCGTGAAAATGTCCTGCCATATAAATATCGGATACTTTTGTAAAACGCTCAAAATCGGAAGTATATTCCTGTGGATTTTTGTAAAAATCGTTATTATCAATAACTTTTCCATCCAGACGTTTATTGTAATCTAAAACATCAATTTGAGTATAAACAGGCTCACTATACACTTTATTTAAAAAATCAATAGCGCTTACTTGTTTGATTTTCATTCCGTCCAAAATTTCTTTGGCTCCCATTCCTACTTTTCCGTGACCGGTTAACACAATTTTGATATTGGGAAGGGTTTGTCTTTTCAAACGCGCAATTAAGTCGTCTTTACTTTTTAAAGTTTCTGCTTTAGGTAAATTAAACAAATCGTATTTGATACCAAAACCTCTAAAGCCATTGTAAGCCCCAACAATTCCGGCATATCTTCCAAAACCAATTAGACGTTTGTTATTGGCATCCACAATTGTTTCGTGATCGTACAATTCGATATTTTTCTCCAAAATTGCTACCAACAACTTTCTGTTGTAGGGTTGAAATTTAATCGTATGAGAAAAAAAGAAATACTTCTTATTTGGAATTAAGGCATCCACAGGCACTTCTTTTACACCAAAAAGCACATCGCAATCGGTCATATCAGTAGCAACTGCTATTCCTAGATTACTGTATTCTTCATCCGTGAAAATTCTAATGTCTGACGATTCTACTTTTACTTTTGCCTCTGGGTGTTCTGTTTGTAAGCGAACCAATTCTTCCGGTGTGAAAACTACTCTTCTATCAGGTGGATTTTTACGCTCTTTAATTATTCCAAATTTCATTTTTGGTGTACTTGTTTGTTTGTGGCGCAAAAATACCATTAACGAAATCGTTTTCAAAACTTTTTTCAAAATAAAAAAAAGTGTCTTTTATTATTCTAATTACTGATGCACAAGCCATTGAAATAGCAGGGTTGCTAAATTGTGAAAAACATGTTGATACCTTTATAAAAAACACCTATTTAGACGCACTCGTTTACTTATATTTGCTTTCCAATTTTTGAATTTAATGAAACTAAAACCAACCTTATATACCCTTTTTCTGATTAGTTTGTGCAGTTGCTTTTTTGTGGGATGTACCAAGGAAAAGAAAACCATTGCAGAAGTGGTTAAGATTAATAAAAACGGACTACCAATTCTACAGCCTTTGCAAGAAGAAATGCCAAAACTAACAGTGGGCTACATCAATGAAAAGCATCGTAAAATAGAGGAATTTTTTAATAAAGTATGGACAAAAAATGATAATGTAAGTTTTTTAGTCGCTCAAAACGGTCAAATCATTTATGAAAATTATGTAGGTTTTGCCAATAAAAATAAAGGAGAAGACATTACCAAAGATACGCCTTTGCATATCGCCTCAGTAAGCAAAGTACTTACTGCAACAGCTGTTTTAATGTTGGTTGATGCAGGCAAAATAAAATTAGAGCAAAAAGTGACCGAATTTTTACCCGACTTTCCTTATCCCGAAGTTACGGTACAAATGCTTTTGAATCATAGAAGCGGCATGAAAAACTATGCCTATTTTACTTACAATACAGGCGTTTGGGATACCAAAAAAGAACTAACCAACGCCGATATTGTTACAATAATGAAAGAACATCAAGTTCCATTAGAATCAAAAACCGACACACGCTTTGGCTATTGCAACACCAACTATGCAATGTTAGCTTTAATTATTGAAAAAGTAACCCATTTGAAATATCCTGAAGCGATGCAAGAGATGATATTTAAACCTTTGGGAATGACGCATACTTTTGTGTATGAAACTGAAAAACATAAAGGAAAAGTTTCCTTATCTTACAAAGGCAATATGGATTTGGCCGTTGAATATTTGGATGGTGTTTATGGCGACAAAAATATCTATTCTACACCAAGAGATTTGCTAAAATTTGATGTAGCACGCTACTCACCTTCGTTTTTAAACCCTGAATTACTCAAAAAAATGTATCAAGGTTATAGTTACGAACGTAAAGGAAAACGCAACTATGGCTTAGGTATTCGTATGTTAGAATTTGAAAAAGGAGAACCTTTTTATTACCATAATGGATGGTGGCATGGTAATACCTCTTGTTTTATTAACATGAGAAAAGAAAAAGTAACCATGTTTGTCATTTCCAATAAATATACTCACAAGACCTACCAAACTAAAAAACTAGCACCTTTGTTTGGCGATTATCCCTTCAAAACCATTGACGAAAAAGAAGAATAAAAAGTAGGTTGGATTACCACATATTTGTAAGTATATTTGCAATCTCGATTTTTGCTAAATCAGGAAAAACACCATTGGGGTCGACTGGTTTTGACAGCAAGTGGAATTGGACAGTAAGCACGTCGAGCATTGTACTTTTTGCTCGTAAATCCAAAGGTACACAACTATAAACGGCGAAGGAAACTACGCTCTTGCTGCATAATCTGAATCATAGTAAGATTGGCCACGCTCCTACCAGGTAGGAAAGCAGGATTCACCTCGAAAGCTTTGGTTTGTGGCGGTCGATACAGGTGAATCGTAAATACGAACCTAAGAACAGTGACGCTTCGGGGCTGTTACGAAAATTTTAGAAGATAAGCATTTTGTGGCTGTTTCTGGCCTTGCAAAATGACGAAAATTCAATCAGAAAATAAGCGTGTAGAAAGCTCTTTGATTGCTTGTTTGGACCCGAGTTCGATTCTCGGCGACTCCACAAAAGCCTTTGTAAAACATTGATTTACAAAGGCTTTTATTTTTATCCTAATCATTACATTTTCACAATACTTAACAATCAATTAAGTTTTTTTGATAATTGCGCTATAATTTAAAATAATTGTTAGATTTACTAAAACATTCAAATCAATTTACGTAGCAATGAAGAAAATCACCATTATCATATTAATCCTTACTTCCACACTAAGCTTCTCTCAAGTAAAATTGGATTCAAAAGACACCAACAACTTAATTTCTATCGGCGTTTTTTGCTCAGATCATGCTAATGCAGACGGCAAAGAGTTTGCTGAAGCTTTGACAAAATTTAGATCTCCAAAACTAAATCCATTGATTGATGTTTTAGTAGAAACTGGAACTAAAAATTTTGTGGATGCTAAAGTTTTGAGTAGACCTTCAAATGAAGTTTTAACCTTGTGGTATGTTATTTCTGAAATCAATTACAATCATAATACTGAAAACAAAACGATTCGCCCCGATGTAGACATCGTTAAAGAAGTTTTAGAAAAACCCATTGATGAAAACTTGATGCTTTGTAATTACTATCACAATCTATATGGTGGTTTAGCCAATCTTTTTAATGAAGCCGATTTAAAGGAAGTTAACATCGATTTAGAAAATTTATCTTTTAAAAATAATCAAGAAAAAGCCATTTGCTTACTTACTGTTTTTGATGCCTTAGTGGGCGGCAGATTTAGAGTATTGAGTTATATGAAAAATCCGAGCAAACTAATTGAATTTGCTGATAAATTACCAAAAGTAAACGGAAAAGAATATTACTATTATACTAATTTTGATTATACTAATTTTGATTATACCGATTTCAAATTAGACCACGATGCCGACAATGATACTTTCAACCAAAGATATCTCGGTGGTTTTTTTGCCATACTAGCCTCGCATTTTAGTAGTGCCGCTGATGTTAATAAAATTGATTTTGCCAAAAACCTTTACATCAATTCGGTTCTTCATGAGCCTAAGTACTTTCAATTTACACCTATGAAAGCTGATTTAGAAGAAATTTACAAAAAAGCAAAATAAACTACAACATGAAACAGTTAATTCTTGTAATGCTTCTGTCTTTAATTCTTTTCCCAACAAACGTAAAGGCTTGGGGAGAAAAAGGACATCAATTAGTAGCCGAAATTGCGTTCAAACAATTGGATAAAAAAACCAAAAAAATACTATTAAGTTATTTAGACGGAATGAGTATTGAAGAGGCATCTACTTGGATGGATGACATCAAAAAAGATCATGCTTATGACAAATTAAAACCTTTACATTATGTGAATTTCGACAAAGGAACCGTAGTTAAAGACACGTGTTGTGACAACATTATTCATACCCTAACTGAAACTATTAATGATTTAAAACATTATAAAGATTTCTCCAAAGCCGAAATCAAAATCAAATTATGCTATTTATTTCATCTCATTGGAGATATACACCAACCCTTGCATGTGGGCTATGGTTCAGACAAAGGCGGTAATTCATTTCAAGTAAATTTTAATGGAAAAGGAACAAATCTGCATGGATTATTTGATTATGGCATTATCGAATATAAAAACCTAAAATTGAAAGATTGTCTTAAAGCCAAAAAATACAATTCCAAAGAATTAGAAGACCTAAACAACAGCAATGTAGTAGATTGGGCCAAAGAATCTAGAAGTTATTTGGATGAAATTTATACTACAACAACAAAAATTGACGTTATGTATACAGACGCCAATTATACCCTAATTAAAAATCAAATTCAAAAAGCAGGGTTGCGACTGGCTAAAATATTAGAGGATACTTTTAAAGAAAAAAGCAATTGATTATCCAATGTAATAAAAAACGGAATTTAAAAGATTATTAGATATTTATAAATCCAAAAACTTATCAAATTCCGTATATAGAAAAAAATCAATTATGACTACCTTACAAACCGATAATCAAGTAATTCATTTCAGTAAAAAATTTGGTTTTGTTACTGAAAATCAACTGATTTTAACTTCAGGTTCTCGAAATAAAATCAGATTAGATTCTATTGATAGAGTTAATCTTATTAAACGTAGAGTATTTTTTTATAATACACTGTTGTTCATGATTAGCCTTTCAATCTTTGCCCTTACCTATCTATATTTCGAGGCAGAACGAATGGAATATTATTTATGCTTGGGTGCTTTCGGATTAATTATATTGGTATACTCTGTAATCCACAAATTTTATCAATACAGACTCATTATTAAGGAGAAAGATCATTCTATTATAGAATTAAAAACAACTCAAAGACACCGCAAGAGTATTAAAGAATTTTATGCTACAATAGTGAAATGTATGTCGTCCAAAAAACAATAATTATTCTGGATGAGCCACACTTCCTTCCCAATTCATGAATCCGCCTTCTAAATTATAGGTGTTTTCAAATCCCATTTGATTCATAATACTACAAGCTTGAGCACTTCTGCCGCCAGCTTTGCAATACACATAATAGTTTTTTGTTTTATCCAATTCTTCCAATCGGTAAATAAAACCTTGTCCTTTATAGATATCATTCAAAATGGCATTCGGAATAAATCCTTCATTCCACTCATCCTCAGTTCTAACATCCAAAATAACGGCATTCGTGTCGGCTTCAAGTTGAGAAACCCAATCTTCTTGTGATAAATTCATTTTTATTTTTTTTTTTCAAAAATAATAAATTCTGCCGACTTTCTACCCTTACCCATTTCTATCAAAAAAAATCTTAACAAAAAAATAACACACATTTGTATATACAAATAAAAAAATGCATTACATTTGTACCTACAAATATTGTAATTACAATTATGAGAATTGAAGAAATAATAAAATCAACTGTCGCTTTAGATGATGCTAAAAAAGTCATCCTAAATTTATTATATACTCAAAATGTAATTAATGATAAATTTAGTGAAGTATTAAAACCATACGATTTATCCGGAGAACAATATAATGTATTGCGAATTCTACGAGGTCAAAAAGGGTGTCCTGCCAACATGTGTGTAATTCAAGAACGCATGATTGCCAAAAACAGTAACACTACCCGATTGATCGATAAGCTTCTTTTAAAAGAGTTGGTAACACGTAAAGTTTGCCCTGAAAACAGACGAAAAATAGAAGTGCAAATCACCCCAAAAGGATTAGAACTGTTACAAGAATTGGATCCAAAAGTGTTAGAACACGAAAAGATATTTGCAGCTAATCTAAGTCAAGAAGAAATAGTACAACTCAACACCTTACTAGAAAAATACAGAACCCTAAAATAATAAAAAACAAAAATAAAATTACTATGAGTCAATTTAACGAAAACGCAAAATGGCGTTATGCTACTAAAAAATTCGATACTACCAAAAAAGTATCTGTAGAAGATTTAGCTACTTTAAAAGAAGCAATCCAACTTTCTGCTTCTTCTTTCGGATTACAATTATACAAAGTTATTATTGTAGAAAACCCTGAATTAAGAGCGCAATTACAATCAGCTTCTTGGGGTCAATCACAAATTGTAGATGCCTCTCACTTGATTGTTTTTGCCAATCAAACAACAGTTGAAAACGTTGATGTAGATAAGTATCTAAACAATGTGGCTGCTACAAGAAATTTACCTATTGATGCTTTAACAGGTTATGGTGATTACATGAAAGGCTTTATTGGTAATTTACCTGAAGAAGTAAAACCAACTTGGACTGCCAAACAAACCTACATCGCGTTAAGCAATCTATTAAATGCTGCAGCCGAACTAAAAATTGATGTTACTCCAATGGAAGGTTTCATTCCTGCACAATATAACGAAATTTTAGGTTTAGACAAATTAAACCTTAATGCAGCTCTTGTGGCAGCAGTAGGATACCGTCACGAAGAAGACGCTACACAACACTACGCTAAAGTGCGTAAATCAAACGAGGATTTATTCATCACATTATAATTAATACCAATAATCAAATTTAAAATTTAAAAACAATGAAAAATTTAAAAACTATCGCAATTGCATTATTCGTGGCGGTTTCAACTATCGCTACAGCACAATCTAAAAAAGTAGATGCTGCTAAAAGTTCTATCCACTGGGTAGGTAAAAAAGTAACAGGTCAACACGAAGGAACGGTTGCTTTAAAAGAAGGAAACCTTATTTTTAAAGGAAAAAAATTAACAGGTGGAAGTTTCATTGTAGACATGACCTCATTAACTTCTACTGATCTAACTGGAGAATACTTAGGAAAATTAAACGGTCACCTAAAATCAGAAGATTTCTTCGGTACTGAGAAATTTCCAACTTCTAAATTGGTTTTCAAGTCAATTGGAGACAAAGGAAATGGTGTATACACAGTAACTGCCGATTTAACAATCAAAGACGTTACAGCACCAGTAAAATTTGAAATTACTGTAAAAGGAAACACAGCTACCACTACTTTCAAAGTAGACAGAACTAAATACGGAATCAAATACGGTTCAGGTAGTTTCTTCGACAACTTAGGAGATAAAACCATCAACGACGAATTCGAATTAACTGTTTCTCTACAGTTCTAATAAAAGGGAAAAATTGCTATGAAAAGAAAACCTTGGAGAGAAATCTCTGAGGTTTTTTCATTTTTGAGCAAGTGCTAAAGCACCAGGCTTTTCGTTGCAATCTTTTATTTTTAAAGAAAAAAATAAAAGGATTTCCACTGCAATCCTTCTTGCAATAGCAGTTCAAAACACATTTTTTATTAAAAAAAAGCCAACAAACTTGCACACTAAAAAACAATCCCTACATTTGTAATTCAAATTAGCATTATGAACAACATTTTAAACAATACTTGGTGGTGGAACAATTTACGTCAAACGTCGTGAAGTGAACTGCTATAAGTATATTTTAAAACCAAATATAACCAAAGGCTTGTCAATCACGACAAGCCTTTTTTTTATGCTGAATTTATTTCAGCATCGTAACAAAAATTGAACCTATGAAAACGTATCTTTTTAAAACCAATTACAAACAAATTTTAGCCGACACCATCACTCCGGTAAGTGTCTATCTAAAAATACGCGATAAATTCCCAAACAGTATTCTACTTGAAAGCTCCGATTATCATGCCAAAGACAACAGTTTCTCTTATATCTGTTGCCAACCAATTGCTTCGATAAAAGTAGAAAATGAAATCATTACGAAACAATTTCCAGATAAAATTTTTCAAGAAATTGCTATTACTTCAAAAGTAAATGTAGCCAATGAAATCCAGCAATTCGCTTCCCAATTTGAATCCTCTAACGATGATTTCAAATTCATAACCAACGGACTTTTTGGTTACATCAACTATGATGCTGTGCGTTATTTTGAAAAAACAAACATTGATAAAAAGTCAAATTTCAATGAAACGCCCGATATATTTTATGCGATTTACCAAAACATCATCGCCATCAATCATTTTAAAAACGAAGCCTATATTTTCTGTCATTCGCTAGATAATACAGACAATACCGATGAAATCATTCAATTGCTTCAAGCTAAAAATTTTGCATCATTTTCTTTTAGAAAAGAAGGTGAAAAAACCAGTAATCTTTCGGATTCCGAATTTAAAAATAATATAGCGATAGCAAAATCAAATTGCCACCGTGGAAATGTTTTCCAGTTGGTGCTTTCCAAACGCTTTTCTCAAAAGTTTAAAGGCGACGAATTCAATGTGTACCGTGCTTTACGAAGCATCAACCCTTCACCCTATTTGTTCTTTTTTGATTATGGAAATTTCAAATTGTTCGGTTCTTCACCCGAAGCCCAATTAATTATAAAAGATCGAATTGCCGAGATTCATCCCATCGCAGGAACTTTCAAACGCACAGGTAACGACGAACAAGACGCCATTTTAGCCAAACAATTATCAGAAGACAGCAAAGAAAATAGCGAACACGTGATGCTTGTTGACTTAGCTCGAAACGATTTAAGCCGTAATGGCAACAACGTAACGGTAGAAAAATACCGTGAAGTGCAATTTTTTTCACACGTAATTCACTTGGTTTCTAAGGTAACCAGCCACTTGTTTCCAAAAGCCAATTCGATGCAAGTGGTTGCCGATACCTTTCCTGCCGGCACCTTATCGGGCGCACCCAAACACCAAGCATTGGAATTAATCAACCAAATTGAAACCACCAACCGAGGATTCTATGGAGGTGCCATTGGCTTTATGGATTTCAAAGGCAACTTCAATCACGCGATTATGATACGCACTTTTTTGAGTAAAAATCATACCTTGCAGTATCAAGCCGGTGCCGGAATTGTAGAAAATTCCTCCGAAGAAAACGAATTAAAAGAAGTATACAACAAACTCGGCGCATTAGACAAAGCGCTAGAAATAGCCGAAAACATATAAAAAAGTACAATTTACGAAGTACAAAACACAATATAACTTTAGAGTATAAATTATAACCTTAAGACTTTTACAATAAAAAAATAAAATAAAAACTTTGCGACTTTATGCCTTAGTGGCAAAAATGGCATCTTATCAATAACAACATGAAAAATATAGTAGTCATCGACAATTACGATAGTTTTACCTATAATTTAGTCCATTATTTGGAAGATTTAAATTGCACTGTTACCGTTTTACGAAACGACGAATTTGAATTGGAGGAACTTGCACAATTTGATAAAATACTGTTATCGCCTGGACCAGGTTTACCATCAGAAGCAGGTTTATTAAAACAAGTCATTCAAGAATATGCTTCAACCAAAAGCATCTTAGGGGTTTGCCTCGGACAACAAGCCATTGGCGAAGTATTTGGCGGAAGCCTCATTAATCTAGAAAAAGTCTATCACGGTGTGGCTACAAAAGTTCAAATTACAGTCAATAACGAATCCCTTTTTGAGGGTTTAGAAAATGAAATTGAAGTCGGACGCTACCATTCGTGGGTTATCAATAAAGAAAATTTTCCTTCCGATTTAGAAATCACTTCTATCGATGAAAATGGAGAAATTATGTCCATTCGTCATAAAACCTTCGACGTAAAAGGCGTGCAATACCATCCAGAAAGCGTATTAACACCACAAGGAAAAAAGATTCTTGAAAATTGGGTCAGATAAAGACCTTTGAATCTTAAAACCAGAACAACTTAGTATCAAAAAAAATGAAAACCATACTCAACCGATTAATACATCACGAAATACTCACCAAAGACGAAGCCAAAAACGTCTTGGTAAACATTTCTACTGGGCAATACAACACGAGCCAAATAGCCGCTTTTTTAACCGTATACATGATGCGCAGCATTACCATTGACGAATTAGCCGGTTTTAGGGAAGCGCTGCTAGAATTGTGTATTCCAGTCGATTTTTCTCAATACAATACTATTGATTTATGCGGTACTGGTGGCGATGGAAAAAACACATTCAACATTTCAACTTTAGCGTCATTCATCACTGCTGGAGCTGGTATAAAAGTGGCTAAACATGGGAATTATGGCGTTTCTTCCATTTCGGGTTCAAGCAACGTAATGGAAAGTCTAGGTATCAAATTGAGTGCAGACGATGATTTTCTACAAAAATGCATGGAACAAGCCAATATTGCCATTCTACACGCACCTTTGTTTCATCCAGCCATGAAAAATGTCGGGCCCATTCGAAGAGAACTCGGAGTAAAAACGTTTTTTAACATGCTCGGTCCAATGGTAAATCCGTCGTTTCCGAAGAATCAAATGGTTGGCGTTTTTAGTTTAGAACTGGCTCGAATGTACAGTTATTTATATCAAAATACTGATACTAATTTTTGCATCCTTCACGGATTGGATGGCTTTGACGAAATTTCCTTAACCGATGAAACCAAAATCATTTCAAAAAACACCGAAACAATCATAAATCCATCCAGTTTTAATCTAGAAAAACACCAATTAAAAGACATCAAAGGCGGTGAAACCATTGAAGAATCGGCTGCTATTTTCTATAAGGTGATTTCTGGAAAAGGAACGCAAGCACAAAATAATGTGGTTTTAGCCAACGCTGGTTTGGCCATTTCAACTATAGAAAACTCAAACCTTTTAGACGGATTTGAAAAAGCAAAAGAGAGTTTATTCAGCGGAAAAGCTTTGGAAAAACTAATCAAATTACAACAATTAAGCCAATGACTATTTTAGATAAAATCATCATCGACAAACGTCAAGAAGTAATTTTGAAAAAGTCCGTAATTCCTATTTCACAATTGGAAAACTCGGTGCTTTTTGGCAATCGAACCGTTTCGTTGAGTAAAAATTTAAGAGCGAGCACTTCAGGTATTATTGCTGAACACAAACGCAGATCACCATCCAAAGGTGAAATCAATTACAATTTCAGTGTTGAAGAAGTGGTAAAAGGGTATGAAAGTGCTGGTGCTTGTGGTATTTCTGTTTTAACTGATGGAAAATATTTTGGGGGTTCACTAGATGATTTACTGTTGGCTCGTGCTTCTGTAAATCTGCCACTTTTGAGGAAAGAATTCATCATAGACGAATACCAAATTCTGGAAGCCAAAGCATTTGGAGCTGATGTCATTTTGTTAATTGGGGCTGTTTTAACTCGTAACGAAATTAAAAGTCTATCCGAATTTGCACAATCTTTAGCACTCGAAGTTTTGCTCGAAGTACACAATGAAGAAGAACTAAACAAAGCAATAATGCCTAGTTTGGATATGATTGGAGTGAACAATAGAAACCTAAAAACCTTTGAAGTAAACCTTGAAAATAGCCTCAAATTAGCTTCTAAAATTCCGAATGATTTTGTCAAAGTATCTGAAAGTGGCATCGAATCTATAACTTCAATTAAAAAAATTCAAAAAACTGGTTATCAAGGATTTTTAATCGGAGAAACATTTATGAAAAATAATGCAATTAACCCTTTTACCAAAGAATTCATTTCAAAAATTGGATTATGAAACTGAAAATTTGCGGCATGAAATATCCTGACAATATCCTAGAAGTTTCCAAGCTAGAACCCGATTATATGGGGTTCATTTTCTGGGATAAATCGATACGTTATTGTAATGAGGTAATTCCAGAAATACCAAGTTCCATTCAAAAAGTAGGTGTTTTTGTAGATGCAAGTATTAATGAAATTATTCCCAAAGCAAAAGAATTTGATTTAAATCTGATTCAACTGCACGGAAAAGAAAATGTCCCTTTTTGCGCTGAACTAAAAACCTATAACATGCCAATCATTAAAGCATTTTCAATCGATGCTGATTTTGATTTTAATCTTTTAGACGAATACGAATACGCTTGCGATTATTTCTTATTTGACACCAAAGGAAAGCTTCCAGGCGGCAATGGAACTTCATTTGACTGGAACATTTTAATGAATTACAACGGAAACAAACCCTTCTTTTTAAGTGGAGGTATTGGTTTAGATGATGTACTTAAAATTAAAGATTTCCAATATTCTAAACTCTTTAAAAATTGTATTGCAGTAGACGTAAATAGTAAATTTGAAATAACACCAGGAGTCAAAAAAATAAATGAGCTCATAGAATTTAAAAAAATGCTACATGAAAACGAATTATAATGTTGACGACAACGGCTATTACGGCCAATTTGGAGGTGCCTTTATACCCGAAATGCTGTATCCAAACATAGAAGAACTGCGTCAGAATTACTTGAAAATATCGACTGAAGTTTCTTTTCAAAAAGAGCTTTTAGAATTGCTTAAAGAATATGTGGGACGCCCAACGCCTCTTTATTTTGCTAAAAGGCTTTCTGAGAAATACCAAACCAAAATCTATCTCAAAAGAGAAGATCTTTGTCATACTGGCGCTCATAAAATCAACAATACTATTGGGCAAATTTTGGTCGCCAAACGTTTAGGCAAAACAAGAATCATTGCCGAAACCGGCGCTGGGCAGCATGGCGTTGCTACTGCGACAGTTTGCGCATTAATGGGTTTACAATGCATTGTTTACATGGGTGAAATCGATATTAAACGACAAGCTCCCAACGTAGCACGAATGAAAATGTTGGGCGCCGAAGTAAGACCAGCATTATCAGGCTCTAAAACCTTAAAAGACGCCACTAATGAAGCTATTCGTGATTGGATTAACAATCCGAAAGACACCTACTACATCATCGGTTCTGTTGTGGGTCCGCATCCATATCCCGATATGGTAGCTCGATTTCAATCGGTTATTTCAGAAGAAATTAAAACCCAATTATTAGAAAAAGAAGGCAATGAGAACCCTAATTACATGATTGCTTGTGTTGGCGGCGGCAGCAATGCGGCTGGAGCATTTTACCATTTTTTAGACAATGAAGATGTTAAACTTATCGCTGTGGAAGCGGCTGGAAAAGGCGTTGATTCTGGTGAAAGTGCTGCCACTTCTATTTTAGGAACTATTGGCATTATACACGGTAGTAAAACACTTTTGATGCAAACTCATGATGGACAAATCACCGAACCGTACTCGATTTCGGCAGGATTAGATTATCCAGGTGTTGGACCACTTCACTCCCATCTATTTGAAACCAAAAGAGCCGAATTCATCGCTATTACTGATGATGAAGCCATGCAATCTGGTATGGAATTATCCAAAACAGAAGGTATTATTCCAGCTATAGAAACCGCCCATGCCTTGTCTGTCTTAAGCAAAAAACAATTCAAACCTAATGATATTGTGGTTATCAACCTCTCCGGTCGTGGCGACAAAGACCTCAACACCTATATTGATTATTTTAAATTATAAAAAAAATGAACCGAATTAATTCTAAATTAGCCGAAAATAAAAAGCTGTTATCAATGTATTTTACAGCAGGTTACCCTAATATAAACGACACTGTCGCCATTATTGAAGAATTGGAAAAAAATGGTGTTGACATGATTGAAATCGGACTTCCTTTTAGCGATCCATTAGCCGATGGCCCTACCATTCAAGCTAGTTCTACAAAAGCATTAGAAAACGGAATGACTACTGAATTGCTGTTCCAACAACTCGCAAATATTAGGGAATCGGTTAAAATTCCATTACTGATTATGGGCTATTTCAATCCAATGTATCAATATGGAATAGCAGCATTTTGCAAAAAATGTAATGAAATAGGAATCGATGGATTAATCATTCCAGACCTGCCTCTAAAAGAATATCAAGAGCAATATAAAGAAGTATTTGAATTGAACAATCTAAAAAACATTTTCTTAATAACACCTCAAACATCTGATAAAAGAATTCAAGAAATCGATTCGGTTTCAAACAGTTTTATTTATATGGTAAGTAGTGCTAGTGTCACAGGAAACAGTGGTGGTTTTGGCACTAAAGAAGCCGATTATTTCAAAAGAATTTCCGATTTAAATCTTAAAAATCCACAAGTAATTGGCTTCGGAATCAATTCGAAAGAAACATTCTACAACGCAATTCAATATCAAAAAGGAGCTATAATTGGGAGCGCTTTTATCAATTTCATAAGTAAAAATAAAATTACCGAAATAAGTGATTTTATTAACACTATTGTTTAAGTAATAAACATTAAATAAATAGATTACAATACAATAAGCTATAATAATAGAATTTATCTATCATACTTTATATGTTAAAAAAACGTTAACCTTTACTTAAACAAACGTTTGATTTAAACAAATGTTTAATTTTGTACTCGATTTTTAAACTAAATATTAGTAATGGAATTTAACGATAAACAAATAGAGATTCTTCAAGTTGCTGAACAGCTTTTTGCTGAAGAAGGTTTTGATGGAACCTCTGTTCGAGAAATTGCGAAAATCGCTAACATAAATGTGGCTATGATTTCGTATTATTTTGGTTCAAAAGAAAAGCTTTTAGAATCAATTGTATTGCACCGAATAGGCAGTATGGGATTGCGACTTGAGAACTTACTTAACGAAGACATCTCTCCTATTTCCAAAATTGAAGAGATCATTAAATATTATATTATTCAAGTAAATCAAAACAAACATATCCACCAAATTGTCCAAAATGAAATCACAAACAAAAAACGTGAAATAAATTTTGAATCATTTACCGCTTTAAAAAAGAACAACTTAAAGTTAGTTGAAAGCATCGTAAAAGAAGGTCAAGAAAAAGGAATGTTCAGAAAAGATGTCAATGTAGCGCTTTTCTCACCAATGATTATTGGATCGCTAATTTATTTCAACATGAATAAAGCATTGTACAGTGATTTATTTGGATTAAAAAGCGATGAAGATTTCAACAACTATATCAAAAATGATTTTACAAATCACATTCAAAAAACCATCAAAGCCCTACTTATCTATGAAGACAAATAAAATTATAACGCTCTCTTTTTTTCTATTGAGCATTACTTTAGGTTTTGCACAACAGAAAAAAACCATGTCCCTCAAAGACGCCATTTCATTGGTAATTGCTAATAGCAATGAAGCCGTTTTAGCCAATACTAAAGTCGCAACATCGCAATTGGAATTGGAAACCATGAAAAATAACCAGTATCCAACGGTTAAAGCATCTGGCCAATACATGCGATTGACCAATGCTAATGTAAAATCCAATTTGGGTGGTTCGGGTGCTGGCCCTGAAGTAAGTCAGCTATTACTTGGACAAGCTTCTGTTTCAATGCCTATTTTTAGTGGTTTCAAACTTAGAAACAGTATTGCTGCTTCCGAAAATTTATACAAAGCGCAAACTTTTTCGGCCTCACATACCAAAGAAGAATTGGCTCTTGAAACCGTTTCATTATTTGCATCACTATACAAATCGCAAGAAATGGTAAAGCTATTTCAAGAAAATTTAAAAAGTGCGCAACAACGCACCAAAGACTTCTCGGCCATGGTTGACAACGGATTACTCGCAAGAAATGATTTGTTAAAAGCACAATTGCAAGAATCTAATATTCAACTTTCACTAGACAGTGCGATTAAAAATGTAAATGTGGTAAATTACCAACTAGTTACTCTATTGCGCTTGCCAGAAGGCACAATTATCGACATTGATATCAATGCCATAAAAAGCGATATGGCTAAAAACCAATTAACCGCTACCAACGGTCAACGCAACGATTTAGAAGCGTTAAATTTTCAAAAAAATGCCTCTGAAGCTGGAATAAAAATCGCCAAAGCTGGGTATTATCCATCGCTTTCATTATCTGCGGGATACATTGCCTTAGATTTAAAAAATACCTTAACAGTTACCAACGCTATGAACTTCGGAGTTGGTTTTAATTACGATTTGTCTTCTATTTTCAAAAATGGAAAAGAAGTGAAATTAGCCAAAAGCAAAGCCGAGCAAACTACACAAGCCGTTGCTATTTTAACCGATAAAATAAAAGAGGAAACACAAGAGGCACAAGAAAACTACAATCTTTCCTTGAAGCAAAATAAAGTGTACGCTTTAGCAGTAGAACAATCGGATGAAAATTTCAGAATTGTAAAAGACAAATACGACAACAGTTTATCAACTACTAACGATCTTTTAGAAGCCGACGTTCAACAATTACAAAGCAAAATCAACTTAGCTTTATCGCAAGCCGACATCGCATTAAAATACTATCAATTACAATACGCATCTGGAAAATTAATCAACTCATTCAACTTATCTACTAAATAATAATACCATGGAAAAGACTCAAACTAATAAAAAATTCATTTTCATCTTTGCCGCTCTAATCCTTCTTGGAGGAAGTTATGGCGTTTTCAAATACCTGCATTCTTTGGCACACGAATCGACTGATGATGCTCAGATTGAAAAAAACATGAACCCGATTATCCCTAGAGTAGCCGGCTATGTGACCAAAGTATATGTAAAAGACAATGATTTTGTTAAAAAAGGCGATACCTTATTTACCATTGACAACAAAGATTATTTGGTGCGAATCGAAGAAGCGAAAGCCGCTTTAATCGCCGCAGAAAGCAGTTATGAAGCTTCTAAAGCTGATATTGGAACTGCTCAAGCAAATGTTTCGGTTTCGGATGCCAATGTGCAATCGGCTGGAGGAAACATTGAAACGGCTAAAATCAGATTGAATAGAGCTTCTAACGATTTTGATCGTTATGCCAATTTGTATAAAAATCATTCGATTACCAAACAACAATTCGAACAAGCAGAAGCCGCAAAATTAGAAGCGCAAAGTCAATTAAGAATTTTGCAAGAGCAACAAAAAGCCAGTGCTTTTCAAAAAAATGTAGCGTCAGCTAGAACGAATGTATCTAACAAACAAGCTGAAGTAGCTTCTTCTAATATTAAAAGAGCTCAAGCGGTTTTAGCCGCTGCTGAACTTAACTTAAGTTATACCGTAGTAACTGCAGCTATTGACGGACAAGTCTCTAAAATTTCAATTCAACCTGGACAATTTTTACAACCTGGACAATCGTTGTTTTACATCATCAACAATTCAGAAGCATGGGTAACCGCTAACTTTAAAGAAACACAATTAAACAAGATGGTTGTGGGACAAAAAGTAACCATCAAAGTAGATGCCTATCCAGATACCGATTTCAACGGAACTGTAGCTAGCTTTTCCCCAGCAACTGGTGCACGATTCTCTATTTTGCCTCCAGATAATGCTACCGGTAACTTTGTGAAAACAATTCAACGTTTACCCGTAAAAATTTCTATAGACACTGATAATGATGTTGAAAAAATAAAATTATTACGACCAGGAATGAATGTTGACGTTGATGTTCATATTAAGTAATTTTAGATTTTAGATATTAAATATACTAAAGAGAAAATTTAGTTTTTTTTAAAGTTATTATATATCTGAATTCTATTATTAAAAATCTAACATCTAATATCAAAAATCTAATATCAATATGGTACAAGCTGACGATTTAGTAGAATACGGCTTTAGAAGGGTTATTATCACCATAACTGCAGTAATGTGTGCATTATTGGAGATTGTTGACACCACTATTGTAAACGTAGCGCTAACCAACATGAGAGGAAGCCTTGGCGCTACACTTACCGATGTGGCTTGGGTTATTACTGCCTATGCCATTGCTAACGTAATTGTAATTCCAATGACCAGTTGGTTATCACAACAATTTGGTCGCCGTAATTACTTTGCGGTTTCCATTATTATTTTTACAGTATCTTCTTTCCTGTGTGGAAACGCTACAAACATTTGGGAACTGGTAGCATTTCGATTTGTGCAAGGTCTTGGTGGTGGTGCTTTATTAGTAACGGCTCAAACCATAATCACCGAAAGTTATCCCGTAGCCAAACGTGGAATGGCGCAAGCTATTTACGGTATGGGTGTAATTGTGGGACCAACATTAGGTCCGCCATTAGGTGGATACATCGTCGATCATGCTTCGTGGCCATTCATCTTTTACATTAATATTCCCATCGGAATTATTGCAGCAATATTGACTTTAACTTTCGTTAGAAGTCCGAAATACGGAGAAAAACTTAAAGTCAATCAAGTCGATTGGTGGGGCATTTTATTTTTAATATGCTTTATTGGTTCGTTACAATTTGTATTAGAACACGGTCAGCAAGACGATTGGTTCAATAACGAATTGATTGTAACATTAAGTGTAGTATCATTATTTGGTTTATTGGCTTTCATTTGGAGAGAAATGACCTATAAACATCCTATTGTAAATCTTGGTGTTTTAAAAGATGGAAATCTACGTATTGGAATTTTAATGTCCTTCATTATGGGGTTTGGATTGTATGGTTCAACTTTAATAATTCCGATTTACACCCAATCTATTTTGGGTTGGACGGCTACTGATGCGGGTTTACTTCTAATTCCGGGCTCCATAACCACAGCCATCATGATGCCTTTTATTGGTAAAATGATTCAAAAAGGCGTGCCACAAGGCTATATGGTTGCTGGAGGATTTCTAGTATTTTTCTTATTCACCTTTTGGATGCACAACGTAATGACGCCCGACACTGGTGTAGAACATTTTTTCTGGCCCTTAATTTTGAGAGGCGTTGGCTTGGGATTGTTATTTGTACCCATCACCACTTTATCGCTTTCTACCTTACAAGGAAAAAACATTGGAGAAGGCGCTGCTTTTACCGGAATGATGCGCCAGTTGGGTGGTTCTTTTGGTATCGCAATCATCACTACATACATCACACGATTGACTCAAAAACATCGAGTAGATTTGATTCCGCACTTAGACGGTAGCCGATTGGAAGTGCAACAACGCATTTTGGCATTGCAAAGAGGTTTTATGTCGAAAGGATTTGCTGAAAATGAAGCGCTGAAAAAAGCACATCAAGTAATAGAATTTTCTATTTTTAAACAAAGTACCGTATTGTCTTACATGGATATTTTTATGTATTTAGGATTATTGTTTTTATGTTGTATTCCGATTATATTGTTGATTAAAAGAGGGAAAAACAAAATAAACCCTGCAGACGCAATGCATTAAATTTGGTTAATTAAATTGTTGGTTAAAAACTCTGAAGTATCACACTTTGGAGTTTTTTGTTTTGTACCGTTATAAGTTATCAACAAAACAACCAAAATAAAATATAATTAATTACATTTGATTGAAAACTAATCTGTTATAAATTATAAACCACTAGATTATGGGACTTTTTGGTAATTCTGATAAAAAAATTATTGCTGAACTTTGCAAAAAAAGTGAAGACATAAGTAAAGACCTTACGAACGAAATTGATGAACTGCTAGTGGAATTGAAAACCGACTATGAGGAGAATAGCAAAGTAGTTAACGAATTTCACGATTTTGTCAACGAAATCAAAACTAAACTGGCTCCAGAAGATGCTTCCAAGCTACTTGAATTCTCTTCCAAATTAACCAAAGTGAAGCGTTGTGCCAAAAAAGGTGTAGAAGCCATGAGAGAACTATCTCGCGACCAACGCAAAGCAACACGAGAAACTCTTAGGGAATATCAAGAATATTTGTATATTTAATTTATCGAGTAAAAACGAGTTTGTTCCCTTGGCTCAAATTGGCATCAAACGCATAACCTTCATAGTTAAAGCCTTTTAAATCTTCAATTGTTTCAGCATGGGTGTCGATAATGTAGCGCACCATCATGCCTCTAGCCTTTTTAGCAAAAAAGCTTATCATTTTAAGTTTACCGTCTTTATAATCTTTAAATTCAGGTGTAATGACTGGCACTTTTAATTTTTTTACATCTACGGCATCAAAATATTCATTACTAGCTAAATTGACAAACAATTCGTCTTTAGCAAGTTGGTCATTCAATTCTTTGGTTATGGTGTTTTTCCAAAATTCATAGAGGTTTTTGTTCTTGCCGATTGGGAGCTTGGTTCCCATTTCTAGACGATACGGCTGAATTAAATCAAGTGGTTTTAGCAAGCCATACAAACCAGACAGGATGCGAAGTTTGTCTTGCAAAACATTTATTTTGTCTTCTGAAAGCGAATACGCATCCAAACCGATATACACATCACCACTAAAAGCATAAATCGCCTGACGTGCATTTTCAGGAGCAATTTCAGCCACATTTCGCTCTTGATTGCGTTGCCAATTTAATTCGGCTAACTTATCCGAAATATCCATCAATTCCATTAATTGTTTGGGTTTCTTTTTCTTTAAAACCTTATCAATACTCGTCGATTGTTTCACAAAATCATATTCTGTGTACAAATTTGTTGGCAACTGACTTTCAAAATCTAACGATTTGGCTGGTGATATAACGATTTTCATAACTTAATTTTAGTGATTTCTTTGGAATTTGCTAACAAATTAGCTCGAGTCAAAAATACAAATTCCAAAACAAAAGTAAATACGTTAAAATGATTAGTTTCGATTTTACTATCAGCATTATTTATTATTTTTACTTTTAAATTTTAGTAAATATGGACAAAAAAGAACGCCTTAAACTGCTTGATGACATACAAGAAAAAGAACTACAAGAGTTCAGAGCTAATCTTCCATTTGACGAAAAATATTTTCCAAAATTATTTGATTTTGTAGATCAAAAAATATCCAACTCCAACTGTACAAACGATTATAAGTTTACCGAAATTTTTTGTAAAAAAAACAAACTCGATTTTGAAAAACTAACCAATTGGTTGAAAAACGACGATAACGGCTATTACTGCGATTGCGAAGTTTTAAATTTGGAAGACGCCTTTCAATACCTCGCTCCAAAGAAAAAAATTATAATTAAAGAAAAGGATTGGTCCATTCGAAAATTATCTAGTTTACAAACTGATTTTGGATTTCATATTACCAAAACAGAAACCCCATAGCATCTAAAAGAAATCACCAAAAAAAATGAAATAAGCTATGTTTTTCAAATTGGAAAAAAAGAAGGACACATGGTTTCATTATTGAATTCATGGGATTCAGCACATTTTTTTAACGATGCTTTTTTGAAAAATGATTACACCAGCACCACTGAATTAGAACATGATTTAGATTTTGTAATCACTCGTGAAGTGTATAAAAATTTTGAATATGTCACTGTAAAAACTATTCGTTGGGCAACTATTCTGATGTATTTTAAACCCCAACAAAGCATTAATTGGGTATTGAAATTACAAACTGAAGTAGCTCGTCAAAGAGTCGATTTAAAAGAATTTCATAAAATATTAGACGCTATTATTTAATGCTACACCTCAACAAAATACACCACATCGCGATTCTTTGTTCCAATTATGAAGTGTCGAAACGCTTTTATACTGAAATTTTAGGATTACAAATTATTCAAGAAATCTACCGAAAAGAACGCGATTCCTACAAATTAGATTTGGCTTTGAACGATACTTATTGCATCGAGTTGTTCTCCTTTCCCAATCCGCCCAAACGCGTATCGAATCCCGAAGCAACTGGCTTGCGGCATTTAGCTTTTGAAGTGAATGATATTGAAGCAACTCGAAATTATATTCTAAACTATACTCTTTTTGCCGAAGAAATTCGAACAGACGAACATACCAACAAGCGTTTTTTCTTCATGAGCGACCCAGACGATTTACCTATTGAGTTTTATGAAATGTAACTAATTTTCAAACTTTTACACTACCGTTTTCGTACATCAAAGTATGAAAAAATCACTTACACTATTTTTATTTTTAATAATAGTACCAAATTTTCTATTAGCCCAAAAAATAGACAATATGGCTTCTTTTAGAGATATAAAAAGCACTAGTTATTTCCGATTTAATTACGATAACGACTATTTTGCTTCCACCGATCAAAACTACACCCAAGGTTATAATTTTGAATTGGTTTCTCCAACTTTAAAGAAAAATCCAATCAATTATTTTTTTTTCAAACCAAAATTCAGCGAATTAAAATACGGCTTATCTATTGAACACATTGGGTACACTCCAGATAACATTAAAAGTACAGAAATTCAATTTGGCGATCGACCATTTGCAGCAGCAATAATGCTAAAAAGTTTTTCAATTGCAACAGATACCCACCAAAAATCTAGATTTATTTCTTCATTAAACATAGGACTAATTGGACCTGGCGCTTTTGGAAAAGAAATGCAAGTTGCCATTCACAAAGCCACAGGAAACACAATTCCTGGAGGTTGGCAAAATCAAATTAAAAATGATCTTGTACTGAATTATGAAGTCAGTTATGAAAAACAAATTCTTAGTTTAGAAAACATTCTATCATTACAAACAAATACTCATCTTCAACTTGGAACCTTATTTACCAATGTTTCATTAGGAATGAATGCTACTTTAGGAATAATAAATGTACCTTTTTCTCCATTGAAAAATAAAAATAAGTTCGAGCTGTATCTGTATTCACAACCTCTTTTAAATATTATTGGATATGACGCCACACTTCAAGGCGGATTATTTAATGCAAATAGTCCATACACCATTTCAGCAGGACAAATAGAACGCTTTACCGCTCAAAATAACTACGGAATCATTCTTCAAACCCGCAGTATGTATTTTGAATACTCAAGAACTATGATTACACGAGAATTCCTATCAGGAACTTCCGCAAAATGGGGCGGAATAAAAATCGGATTTAAATTATAAACTCAGTCTCACGCAATTAAAATCTTATCAACAATTCGTAATTCGTAATTCGTTTTTCTAATTTATATTTTACCTTTGACCTTTCAAAAAATTAGAATCATGGTTTATAAATTTAGAGTAATTCTTGATGCCGAAGAAGACATTTTTAGAGATATTGCTATCTTAGAAAATGATACTTTAGAAGACTTACACAACGCTATTGTAAATGCTTTTGGCTTTGACGGATTGGAAGTAGCGTCGTTCTACACGTGTGACGACACCTGGAATCAAGAAGACGAAATCCCAATGTTTGATGCAGGTGATGTTCCTGGTGAAAACAAAATAATGAGTGATTACCAATTGTCAGACATTTTACATGAAGAAAATACCAAAATCATTTATGTTTATGATTTCATCAATATGTGGACGTTCTTGGTAGAATTGGCAGCTGTTGAAGAGGCTGTTGAAGTAGGTATGGTATATCCTAACCTATTATTTTCTCACGGAGAAATGCCTGCCGAAGCCATGGAAAAACATTTTCAAGCCGATTTTGATGAAGAAGAAAGCTACAACGAATTTGAAGACGATTTAGACGAAGATGATTTGGATGCCTTTGGAAGCGATGATAGTTTTGAAGACTATGGATTTGAGGAGAATTGGAATTAATTGAGGCACTAAGGTTCTGAGAAAAAAGGTTCTAAGGTTTTTATATATTTGTTGAAATTAAAAATATACAAGCCATGAGCAACTTTAGAAAACTTATCATTTGGCAAAAAGCCATGAACTTAGTAACAAAAACCTATGACTCTACCAAAAATTTCCCTAAAGAAGAAATCTTCGGATTAACTTCACAAATTAGAAGATGTTCCGTTTCTATTCCGAGTAATATTGCAGAAGGACATGGAAGAGAAAGCAATAAGGAATACCTGCGATTTCTGAATATTTTAATCGGTTCTTTATTTGAATTACAAACCCAATTAGAAATCGCAAAAAACATAGCATATTTAACAGATGAGGATTTTAATACCCTTTATGAAGATAGTCGAGAGATAGAAAGAATGTTAGTTTCCTTCATAAACAAAATTAAAGACCGAAAATAAAACCTCAGTAACTAAGAAACTTAGCTCCTTAGAGCCTAAAAAATTATGATTAATTTATTCAACACCCACATAGAATCGTTATCCATCCATAGAGTTGGAAATAAAAGCCGCAACGAGGCCATTTTTCTGTCGGAAAATCAATACGGACTAAACGACGAAATTGTTCCTTTATTGAAGGAATATTTCTTTAAATCGTTTCGTGAGAAAGAAGAAAACTATTTCCAATTTGCCCACGAAGTCGATTTGGAGTACAACGATATGTTCAATTTGGCAACCGAAATTTTTACCGACCCAAGTACCGTACATGAGGTTTCTAAAAAAATCACCAAACACCTTTTTGAGCAATCCAACCATCCGCACATTAAAAATGGTGAGGTGTATGTAACGTATTTGACCAACGTATCAATCGACAATAATGTGGTTGATGCGATTGGTGTTTTTAAAAGTGAGTTGCGCACCGATTTCCTTCAATTTGAAGAAAAAGGCAGCAATTTAGAAATGATTCTTCAAGAAGGAATTAACTTAAACAAATTGGATAAAGGGTGTTTGATTTTTAATCACAAAAAAGAAGAAGGTTACAAAATCCTTACTATTGACAGCAACCGCTACGATGCCCGTTATTGGTTAGAGCATTTCCTATCGGTTGATGCGTTTCAAGACGAGAATTTTATGACTAAAAAATATTTGAAATTCTGTCAAGAGTTTGCCAAAGAAGTGGTTTTCCCTGCCGAAGATAAAAAACAAGAAGTGATGTTTATGAATCGTGCCGTAAATCACTTTGCGAAAAACGACAACTTCGAAGAAACGGCTTTCTTAAATGAAGTAATGGACAATCCTGATTTGATTCCGGAGTTCAAAAGCTACAAAGCCGATCGTGGTGAAAAATACAGTATTGAAGACGTAACGTCCTTCCCTATCGCGAATGCAGCGGTTTCTGATGCTCGAAAATCGATTAAAAATGTAATTAATTTAGATACCAATATTCAAATCAAATTGGATTTCATCAATCCAGAAAGTGCCGAAAAATTTGTAGAAAAAGGCTGGGACGAAGAAAAACAAATGTATTACTATCTAGTGTATTTCAATAAAGAACAAAAAAGCTAAAATACTTTCAACTAATTATATCAATCCTCAACACAATTCTGTTGGGGATTTTTTTTGTTTTGTTAAAGATTTAGGTTTTAATTTTGTAAAGACTATCTTTATGGTGTTTACAAAATTTACAAAAAATTGCGCTTTCGTATTTGCTTTATCTTGTTGTTACTTAGCTGTCAATTTCTGATGGCCCAAAAACCTGCGCCTACAAAATCGGATACTGTTTACAAAAAAATTGATGAATTTGCACAAGACAAAAAGTTTTTCAAGTTCATACATAAGGTTATGTTTCGTAAAAAGCAAACCGTTGTAAGCTCAAAAAAAGCCAAGAAAAAAGGCATCACTCCTATACAAAAATCATTTGACAAGTACAATTGCAAAATCATCCGAAAGATAAACATTGAAACCTTAGATCCTTTTGGATATTCCGCAGAAGATACTGCTTCAAAGCCCAGAAATCAAGTAGAGCGAATAGGCAATTTTATGCATATAAAATCCAAAAACTGGACGATTCGAAACTTATTACTTTTTAAAAAAAATCAAGAATTGGATTCGTTAGTGGTAAAAGAATCGGAACGTTTAATTCGAAGTCAACGTTATGTAAGAAGTGTTATTATCAAGCCGGTTCCAATTGAAAACTGTAAAGATTCGGTAGACATTTCAATTCGCGTTTTAGATACGTGGAGTTTGATTCCAACTGGTGCTTTTTCGAGTTCAAAAGCCAACCTCGACATGACGGAGCACAACATTTTTGGTTTAGGACATGATTTCGAATTGAACTACATCAAAAGCTTCAACAATAGCACCTACAATACTTTTGCCTACGATACGAAATACACCATTCCAAATTTTAAAAATACGTTTATTAAAAGTTCGGTTTCGTCCAAAAATGACCTCAACAACAACACCTATAAAACCGCTCGAATCGACCGAACCTTCTACTCTACTTTTGTACGTTGGGCTGGCGGCATGTATTATGACTACAAAGCTTTTGCACAACCATTATTGGATGTAAACGGTGTAAGCGCTTTACAAGATTTTAAAATAAAAACCTATGAGTTTTGGGGCGGTCATTCTTTTAATGTATTTGGCAATCAATCTGATTTTGCCCGTGGAACTCACCTGATTTTTTCGGCTGGTTTCACCAATACTACCTATTTAATTAAACCCGATATTGCTTTTGATCCGATCCGATTTTTAAATTCCTCTAAATCGGTTTTGGCCACTATCGGTATATCAAGTCAACGGTTTTATCAAGACAAATACTTGTTCCGATTCGGAGTGGTTGAAGACGTGCCTTACGGAAAAGTATTCTCCTTAACTGGTGGTGCCGAGAACAAAAACAATGTTTCAAGAACGTATTTTGGTGGACGATTTTCGTATGGCGATTACTTCGACTTTGGCTATTTACAAGGCAATATTGAATGTGGAAGTTTTTTTAACAATGGAAAAACAGAACAAAAAACCATTAAAATAGAAGCTAATTATTTTACCCATTTATTCCCTGTTGGAAGTTGGAAATTCCGTCAATTTATCAAGCCTGTTTTGGTTTTAGGCAGCAACCGTTTGGATTCTCCCAAAGACCGTTTGAACCTAATTGATGTTAACGGTATTCCCGGATTTAACAGTTCGCCATTGGTAGGTACCAAAAAATTCTTGACCACATTTCAAACCCAATCCTACAATCAAAAAAGTTGGTATGGCTTTAACTTTAGTCCGTTTTTTAATTTTACAGTAGGCTTTTTAGACGATGGAAACAAAACCTTTTTTAACAACAAAATGTATTCTCAAATTGGTCTTGGCGTTTTAATCAACAACAATTATTTGGTCTTTAACAGCTTTCAGTTTTCGTTTTCCTACTATCCGTCATTACCCATTGATGGCAGTAACATCATAAAAACTAATGCCTTTCAAAATTCCTATATCAACTTTCAAGATTTTCAAATTGGACAACCTTATGTAGTGCCGTATCAGTAAATTAATTTCCTGTTAAAGTCGACTGATTTACAGAAAAATAGTTATAGTTTCACGATTCCTTTGGCAGCCTTATGAATAAAAAAGTACTTTTATTTTTCTTCTTTTCTTTGTTGATTTGCATGAAATCAATGAGTCAAGTTATTTTACCTCAAATCGAAAAGAAAGGTCCTAATACCATTTATTACAAGTTTTATAATGGTATTCAAATGATTGAAATCGATTATAATAATTATGAAAAAGCCAGGGTTGATTTTGAAGATTTCTCAAAACCCATCAATAGTATAAGACCACGAAATTACGGTCACAATACTATCATTTTAAGAAATGAAAAAGGCGAACTTTTGCATCAATACAATCTTAGAAGCGCACCTTTCAAAGCCTCCGATTTTATGGCTTGTGATAAACCCATGTTGACGCTAACGCATTTGGGGAAAATAACTTCTAATCAAGAAGCCAAATCCAATTATCCATCTTACGGAACCTACCGTTATTATGTTACCGAAAACAACAAAGCGGGTGTCATTGACACTTTAGGAAATCCGGTTTTGGACGTTATTTATGATGGCATACAATCGTATAACTACAATTACAAGATGAATTCCTTTTCCACAAGTTATGAATTTAGGGATGGTGAAAACGAAGCAATTAGCAGTTACACTATGCAACGCAACGGAAAATGGGGTTTTAAAAACGATACCATTACTATTGAACCCAAATATGAAACCCTACTTCCGTTGAAAGAAAATGTTTTGCGAGTAAAGAAAGTAAACCAATTTGGATTACTGAATTATAAAGAAGAAACACTTTTAGCGCCCATTTACGCTGATTTACTTTACAAAAATGACTTTTATCTTTACACTAAAGCGGCCATTGACAATCAAGATCAATACAACACTTTTTACGGAATTATTGATGCGCATTTTAAACTAAAAACGCAACCTATTTACAGAAATTTTGATGATATTATTGAAAATTATTACCCTTCGGGAAAGTATTGGGCTTGTAAAACCGATGGCTGTGGTGCATTAGACAAAAACGGAACTGAAATTTCGAAGTTTAACTATGGTTCGATGCCTCAAAACCCCTACAACAAGTATTATCGAACAACTAGCTTTAGAGATGGTAACAAACCCTATATTTTGAATTTAGATTTTGAAGAAATTGGAAAGGATTACGATTTAATTTATGATTGGAAAAACCTACTCTTTACTGTAAAAAAAGGCACTAAATATGGCTTGATTGATTTGAATAGTAAAGTGGTACTTCAGTGTGAGTATGACGCTATTTGGGAAACCTCTAAAAACGAATTGGGTACGCTACTAAAAGACAAAAAATATGGAGTTCTTACCAATAAAGGGATTGTTGTAATTCCGTGTACCTATGATGATTTATACTTTACTATTGATAACACCATTGTAGCAACAAGTATCAATCCAAATGACAAAAGCAATCGCGATAGAAAAGTTGGCTTACTCGATGAAAAGGGTAACCTCATGACGCCCTTTATTTATGATGAAATTGAAACCATTGATTACGGATTCTATCGTGTGAGAATTGGAGCTAAATATGGCATTTTAAACAAAGAAGGAAAAGAAATTACTCCCATAAAGTATGATGAAATTTACCGCTATCAAAACGGATTTTGCATTGCTAAAATTGATTTTGGATACGGCTACATCAATTCGAGTGGGAAAGAAATCACGCATTTCTATTATGAAAAACCAACCAATTTCAATTATGATGCCAACCATAAACTCACTGCAAAAGTCGTTCTTGCTGGAAAAGAAATCGTGATTGATGAAAATGGGAAACCGATTAAATAGAATCGATTAAAACCCAAGTTTTCCATCCCAAAAAAGAATTCCCTACCTTTGCCAAAAATACTACGCCATGAATACGTTTGAGCAATTTAATCTTCCTAAATCTTTACAAAAAGCAATTGATGATATGGGGTTGACCACACCTACTCCCATTCAAGAAAAATCGTTTTCCGTAATCATGTCAGGGCGTGATGTTATGGGAATTGCGCAAACCGGTACGGGTAAAACTTTAGCGTATTTATTACCACTTTTAAAACAATGGAAATTTGTCAATACCGATTCGGCTCGTGTGGTTATTCTAGTACCCACACGTGAGTTAGTGGTTCAAATAGTAGAAGTGATTGAAAGTTTAACCAAGTATATGTCGGTGCGAACACTGGGTATTTATGGTGGTGTAAACATCAACACACAAAAGAAAGCAGTTTACGAAGGTATCGATATTTTAGTAGGAACCCCAGGACGCACCATGGACTTAGCGTTAGATAATGTCATTCGTTTTGATTCATTACAAAAATTAGTGATTGACGAGTTTGATGAAATCTTGAATTTAGGATTTAGAACTCAAGTGACTTCCTTGTTGACCATGATGAGTGCCAAACGTCAAAACATTTTATTTTCGGCTACCATGACCGATGAAGTGGATGCCATGTTGGATGAATATTTTGAATTACCCGAAGAAGTTTCGTTAGCGGCATCGGGAACACCTATAGAAAAAATTGAACAATTGGGATATTATGCTCCTAATTTTTTGACCAAAATAAATCTGTTAAACCATCTTTTGGCCACAGACGAAAGCACTTCGCGTGTTTTAATCTTTGCCAACAACAAAAAAACAGTCGATTTAATTGCCAACAGTATTGAAGAAAATTACCCGGAACAATTTGGTGTAATTCACTCTAATAAATCGCAGAATTATCGTTTGAATACCATGGCATCATTTCAAGCAGGCGAATTGCGTGGTATTATTACTACTGATGTTATGGCACGAGGATTGGACATTTCGGATGTAACGCACGTGATCAACTTTGAGTTTACCGAAATTCCCGAACAATACATTCATAGAATTGGTAGAACCGGTCGTGCCGATAAATCGGGAACGGCTATTAGTTTTATCAGTCCGAGTGAAGAAGAAATTCAAATTCAGGCCGAAATTTTGATGGAAAAAGAACTTCAGTTTTTAGATTTTCCTGAAGGCGTTGAAGTTGCCACTCGTTTATTAGAATTTGAAAAAGACAAAAAGAAAGTCAAACAACTTTTAAAACGCGTAAAAAAAGAAGGTGGAGAAGCCTTTCACGAAAAGTCTAAAAAAAACCAGAAAATCAATTTGGGTGGACCTGCTAAAACCAAGCCTAGAAAAACAGCATCGAGAAATCGTGGTGTTGAACGCAAACGTGACGCCAAGAAGAAAAAATAGTTTTCTTTTTGAAATAGATTTATGAAATTTTTAAATCTTTAAACTTTTAAACCTTTAAACTTTTTGCTACTTTTGACAAATTCATAAATAGAAATGCAATTTAAACATCCAGAGCTTCTTTACTTCCTATTTTTATTGGTTATTCCAATTCTGGTGCATCTGTTTCAATTGCGAAAATTCAAAACCGAATTTTTTACCAATGTCAAGTTTTTAAAAGAATTGGCACTTCAAACACGTAAAAGTTCCAAACTTAAAAAATACTTACTTCTTGCTACTCGAATGTTATTGTTGACATTCCTTATCATTGCCTTTGCTCAACCTTTTTTTAAAGCCAAAGACAGCAAAAATGCCACCAACGAATTGTATATCGTTTTAGATAATTCGTTCAGTATGCAAGCCAAAGGACAAAAAGGCGAACTACTCAAAAGAGCCGTACAAGATTTATTAGAACATACGCCAGAAAATGCTAATTTTTCTTTAATTACTTGTTCTGAAAACTATTGGAACACCGATATTAAATCGATTCAAAAGGAATTACAGAACTTAAAATACAGTGCAGCACCTTTTCAATTGGATAATCTTTTGGCAAAAATTAAAGCTCATAAATCGGCTTTCAACAAAGATATTGTGGTCATCACCGATGCTGTTGGTTTGCAACCCAACCAAGTGAAAAGTAGTAAAGAAGATGAAAATGTATATTTCATTTTACCCGAAGCTCAAAAAACCGATAACATTGCCATCGATAGTGTTTTTATCAACCAAACCTTAGATAATTTTTATGAAATTGGGGTAAAATTAGACGCGTTTGGCGAAGATTTTAAAGACATTCCGATTGCGTTGTACAATAAAAACAAATTGATTGCCAAAACGTTAGTCAATTTTGAAACCAAAAACAAAACCATTAATTTCACGATTCCGAAAGAAGATTTTCATGGCTATGTATCGATTGCTGACAACAGTTTAGAATACGACAATACCTATTATTTTAGTTTATCCAAACCACAAAAAAGCAATGTAATTAGTATTGGTGATGCTGAAAAAAGCGGATTTTTAGCTAAAATTTATACCGCAGATGAATTCAATTATACCAATTATGCTTTACAATCTCTAGATTATAATTTATTGGAAAAGCAAGATGCAATTGTCTTAAACGAATTGAAAGATATTCCGCAAGCGCTACAAACAACGTTAAAATCATTTGCTGAAAAAGGTGGTAATGTAGTGGTGATTCCGAGTGCCGAAAGTTCAGTAACCAATATGAATACCTTCTTGTCTAATTTTGGAGGCATTCAATTCAAATCATTGGGAACTACTGAAAAAATGGTGAATAAAATCAATTTTAATCATCCCTTATTTAGTGGCGTTTTTGAGAAAAAGGTGGACAACTTTCAATATCCAAAAACCAAAACTTCCTTTGAAATTAGCAATTCGGCACCAATGGTTTTAGGCTATAGCGATCAAACTTCGTTCTTGAGTGCTATTCAAAACGGCATTTCTTCGGTATATGTTTTTGCCGCACCTATTAATAAAGTCAATAGTAATTTTCAAAACTCACCAATCATTGTTCCTACTTTTTACAATATGGGACAAAATGCTCAAAAAGCTGGGATAACGGCATTGACTATTGGCGAAAACAAACCTTTTATTGTAGAGACTTTATTAGGAAAAGATGAAATTGTAAACGTAAAAAATGACAAAGAAAGTTTCATTCCAATACAACAAATATTAAATAATAAAGTAAAACTAACTTTCAACGACAATCCGAAAGAATCCGGTAATTTTAGTGTTTATAACAACAATCAACCAATAGAAAACATTAGTTTTAACTATACCAGAACCGAAAGTAATTTGGCAAATGCAAATACAGATGCCACTAAAGAATATAAAGAAATAAGCAGCGTCGATTCTATCTTTGACACACTGCAAGCCAATCGAGCCGACAATCAGCTTTGGAAATGGTTTGTTATTTTGGCTCTAGTCTTTATTACTTTAGAAGTTTTAATTCAAAAATTTGTAAAATGAAAATCATAATCCGAGAAGCCAAGATTATTGACCCAAAAAGTCCTTTTCACAACCAAGTTGTCGATGTAAAAATCAACAATGAAATCATTGAAAAGATTGGTAAAAACCTATCTCTAGAAAACGATTATGAAGAAATAAAACATCCCGATTTACACCTTTCACAAGGTTGGTTTGACAGCAGTGTATCGCTTGGAGAACCTGGTTTTGAAGACAGAGAAACCATCACCAATGGATTGCAAGTTGCTGCAAAAAGTGGTTTTACTGGAATTGCATTACAGCCCAACTCCTTTCCTATTGTTGATAACCAATCACAAATTCTATTTGTAAAACAAAAAGCGGCCAATGCAGCAACCGAATTATTTCCAATTGGCGCTTTGACCAAAAATAGCGAAGGAACCGATCTTGCTGAATTATTTGACATGAAAAATGCTGGAGCCATAGCTTTTGGGGATTACGAAAAAAGTTTGTCAAACGCCAACTTATTGAAAATCGGAATGCAATATGTACAAGATTTTAATGGATTGGTTATCGCATTCTGTCAAGATGAAAAAATAAAAGGCAATGGTGTGGCTAACGAAGGAATTGTATCCACACGATTGGGTTTAAAAGGGATTCCGAATTTGGCAGAAGAACTGATTGTAGCTCGAAATCTATTTCTTTTAGAATATACTGGTGGAAAATTACACATTCCGACTATTTCGACAGCAAAATCGGTCGAATTGATTCGTGATGCCAAAAACAAAGGATTACAGGTGACTTGCAGTGTTGCCATCCACCATTTGGTTTTAACCGATGAAAAATTAGATGGATTTGATACTCGATTCAAAGTCACTCCACCGCTACGCACTAATAGTGACCGAATGGCTTTGATTAAAGGCGTTTTAGACAACACTATCGACGTTATTACCTCCGAACATAATCCAATAGACATTGAGCACAAAAAGATGGAATTTGATTTGGCTAAAAACGGAACCATCGGATTAGAAAGTGCTTTCGGTGCTTTATTGACGGTTTTGCCATTAGATAAAATTGTGGAAAAGTTAACAGCCGCTAGAGCATTATTTCACTTAAAATCGACTGAAATAGCCGAAGGAAACACAGCCAATATTACACTTTTTACAACAGAAAATGATTGGACTTTTTCCAAAGAAAACATACTGTCTAAATCTAAAAACTCGGCTTTTTTAGGAACAAAAATGAAAGGAAAAGCCATAGGAATTTACAATAAAGGAATCTTAATTTTAGCCTAATGGACAAACAAACTATTGACGAAGGAAAATCGGCTGCAATTATCAGTTATATTTTAATTGTAGGTGTTCTAATCGCACTATCCATGAATTCAGAAAACAAAAACAAATATGCTTCTTTCCATATTAGACAAGGATTGGGATTGACGCTAACTTTTGTTACACTAGGAATATCCATAAGCTATTTTGAGAGCATTATGGTAGCAGCACCAATGTGGATTTTTATCTCAGTTTTGACAATTTACGGCATTTTTACTGCTGCAAAAGGTGAAACTATTCCATTACCCTTATTAGGAAAATGGTATCAAAAATGGTTCAGTAATATATAAAATAAAACAGAATGACTTTACATCATTTGGTTCGCGAACCAAAAATCAAGAACGATAAAAATCCATTATTATTATTACTACACGGTTATGGCAGTAATGAAGAAGATTTGTTCTCCTTTGCGACTGAACTTCCTGAAGAATATTATGTTGTATCAGCTCGTGCACCTTATGACATGATGTACGGCAGTTATGCCTGGTATGCCATTAATTTTGATGCTGATGAAAACAAATTCTCCGATATTGGACAAGCCCAACAATCAAGAGATTTAATTGCAAATTTTATTGACGAATTGGTACTAAATTACCCTATTGATGCGGATAATGTAACGCTAATTGGATTCAGTCAAGGTTGTATTTTGAGTTATGCCGTTGCAGTTTCTTATCCCGAAAAAGTACAACGAGTTGTGGCTATGAGCGGTTATTTTAATGCCGAAATAGCAACCGAAGACTTTACCAAAAATGACTTCAGCAATTTAAAAATCTTTGCTTCTCATGGCACTGTTGATCAGGTCGTACCTGTGGATTGGTCACGAAACTCGATTCCGAAACTCAAAGAATTAGGAATTGACATTATTTATAAAGAATATCCAGTTGGACACGGCGTAGCACCACAAAACTTTTTCGATTTTAAGAATTGGTTACAGCAATAAAAAAAAGTCCCGAATGCATCGGGACTTTTTATATTATAATAAGAATTGAAATTATTCTTGACCTTCTGGATTATCGCTTCCAGTTACTTTGTTACCAATTTCACCATCGCCTGAAAAAATAGTCGCTCCAGCTTTTGTTAAAACATATCCGTTTTTTTGAATGAGTTGATAATCTTCAAAAACCCAAGGCTTTCCAGAAGCTATTCTAGTTAATATGAATGATTTTTCATCGGGTAGAAATACTTCAGCTTTGTCAGCACTTTCATTAAAAAGCACATAAGCGCATAACGTAGCATCTTCTGTAGCTGCGTTGTCAACTGGATTTAATTGAATACCGGTAAAGGCGCGCACACATTCTTTATTGAGTTTAGACCACGTATAACCAGCAGAAGCTAAACATCCATTTTCATCTTGATCGGCTCCTACTATGGTTGAATCTTTGGGCTGTATTTTTTTACTGGCAACCTCTTCTGAAGTATCGTCTTTTAGCTTACACGAAACAAAAAAAGTTGCGATAACAAATATAATTGCTATTGATTTTTTCATTTTAAATTGAATTAATATTGTTCTTTTGGATAAAGAAACGAATCCATTGTTTGGAAAGTAATGGTTCCGTTTTCTTCTACAAAATATTTAATAAGCACATCACCCCACAACTGACCATTACTATAATCGGCTATTATCCAACGGTGATTGAGGATTTTCACCTTATTGATAATGAACTTCTGTTCGCCTATTTTATCTTGACCGGTATACATATTCCCTTTAGGATCGTCGTTAAAAGCCAACAAAGCTTCTCTTACTTTCGGAATTAATTGTTGAATACTATACTTTTCAAAATAATCTTGAGCATGTTGATTTTGTTCTAACGAAAAATAATCTGCATCAGACATTTTATTAGAAATCATGTTCATACTGTCTCTAACCACTTTCATTTCATCGGCATTGTTCTTCTTTTCAAAAGCCAATTGTTTCGTAAAATACATATACGTAAAAGCACTGACTAAGGCTGACAAAATAAATAAATATAGGTACAATTGTTTTTTCATCTAAATCGAAATTTCTAAGTTATCATAGGCCAAAAACACATTTGCAGGTAATTTTTTTTGAACTTCTTCATGAAAACCCAACAAATGACTGATGTGTGTTAAATATGTACGTTCTGGCTGAACCAAAGTTACAAAATCTAACGCATCTTGCAAACTAAAATGTGAATGATGTGGTTCTTCCCTCAAAGCATTAATAACCAATACTTTTATACCTTTTAGTTTTTCAACTTCTTCATTTTCTATCGACTTTACATCCGTTAAATAGGCAAAATCATTGATTCTATATCCAAAAACCTGTAAATTTGCATGCCATGCATTAATTGGAATAATATTCATTTCTCCAATAGAAAAAGGATGATTATTGCTTACTTCTAGTGCTTTCACAGAAGGTGCTCCAGGATAACGATTTTCAGTTTCAAAAATATAATCGAAACGTTTTTTTAAATTTTCAAGCACTCGTTGATGTCCATAAATTGGAATCTCACCTTGACGGAAATTAAACGGACGAATATCATCCAAACCTGCGGTATGATCAGCATGTTCGTGGGTGAACAAAATAGCATCCAGTTTATGACATTTTGAAGTCAACATTTGTTGTCTAAAATCGGGACCACAATCAACAACGATGGAATGCTCCTCATTATATATCCAAACAGAAACCCGAAGTCGTTTATCTTTAGAGTCGCTGCTATGACACACAGAATGATTGCTTCCTATAACAGGAATACCTTGAGAAGTTCCGGTACCTAAAAAATAAACTTTCATAAACTATAGATACAAATTTGCATGATTTTTGAGGATAATGTTGTTAAAAAAGCAACTCACTGAAAATTTTCTACAAAAATAGGATTATTTATCTTTTGATAAAGCACCTATTTTGTTAACTTTGCATAGTATATAATTGATTATGGGAAATTCCGGATTAGACATCAAATTAAAAGGCGACAAAGTAATAGAGCATATTCCATCTATTAAAGATAAGGCATTGCGCATTAATCTTAATGAAAATATTTATGGAACCTTTGCCGAAATTGGCGCAGGACAAGAAACAGTAAGACATTTTTTTAGAGCTGGTGCTTCTTCTGGAACCATAGCTAAAGCCATGTCAGCTTATGATAAAGACTTTAGTGATGCTATTTACGGTATTGAAGGTGATGGACGCTATGTGACTGAAAGTAGGTTAAAAAAAATGCTTTCACACGAAGTTGATTTGATTGAAAAACGTTTGGATCGAGAAAAACATCCGAATAAAATGTTTTTTAGTTATGCCAATACAGTAGCAACTATCGATTTTGCAAAACAATTCAAAGGTCATGGTTGGGTTGGAATTAAATACCAGTTAGAGCCCGACGAAGAATATAACGAAATTACACTTCACATTCGTTTTAAAGAAACCGATGCACGTTTACAACAAGAAACGCTAGGTATTTTGGGTGTAAATTTGATTTATGGTGCGTATTATAAATACAGTGATCCCAAAAAATTACTGCGTTATCTATACGACCACTTAGACAAAGATCAATTAGAAATAGACACCATTAACTTTTCAGGACCACGTTTTGCTAATGTTGACAACCGATTGATGAGTTTGCAATTGGTTAAAAATGGCATGACTGACGCCGTAATGTTTGGCCCAGACGGCCACAACATTTTGCCTGCAGCCGTACTATACAAAAAAAATATTTTAGCATTAAGAGGTAGTTTTCGTCCGGTTACGAAAGTGAACATGGACATGTATGAAAAGTCACTCGAAATGTTTATTGAAGAGAATAAAGTTGAAAAAGACAATACGTTTGTAATTTTTGAAATTACCCTCTCCAACTTGCGTTCAGAAGGAGAAATTGATGAACGTGACTTTATGGATAGAGCGGAATTGCTTTGTTCGTTAGGCCAAACCGTTATGATATCCAATTTCCAAGAATATTATAAAGTAGTTGAATATTTCTCTAATTATACTAAAGCTCGTATGGGATTGGTAATGGGAGTTAACAATTTGGTTGATATTTTTGACGAAAAATACTACCGTCATTTGAGTGGTGGAATCTTAGAAGCTTTTGGAAAATTATTCTACCGTGACTTAAAAGTATATTTATATCCGATGGAAGAAAACGGTGAGATTATTACTTCACAAAACCTTAAAGTGCATCCACGAATGAAAGAATTGTATAAATTCTTCGCCTACAATGGAAAAGTAGTTGATGTACCGGTTTATGATAAGGAAAACCTTAAGATTTTCTCTAGAGAAATACTACGAATGATCAACACTGGTATTCCTGGTTGGGAGAAAATGTTGCCGGCAGGTACCGCTGACTTAATTAAACAACACCAATTATTTGGTTACGACCCTAACCGAATTTTAGAAAAAGTATAATACGATATTTATTCCAAATAGCATCCTCAACCGTTATACAGTTGAGGATTTTTTTTTAAACAAACCATTAAAAATCAATTACATAAAATTAATATTTGTAAATATAAACTTATATACAAACAAATATTGTGTAGTTTATCTGTTTTATTTGTTGGTTTATCTATTTTTCAATAAGTTTAATCCGCCAACCAATAAAATACTGATTATGAATACACTAAATACTAAAGAAAGATGGAGCACACGAAAATTAAGGTGCTCTTTATTTGGTCATAAATTGGTGGTGAAAAGAAATATAACCCCAAATTTTAGTGAATTTGAATGTACGGTTTGTCGTTTAGAATTAACACACGATGATAAAGGCAGAAAAACATCACTGACTCCTCGTTTAAAAGAAGTCAATGAAACATTATACCGTTTTCACAATAGAAGACAAAACATAGCTGTTTGAACTATCCTTTATAGTTTTTTGAAAAAGAACTGGCTTTGTAGCAAATTCTTTATTTTAATATTTGAGCAGCGTGATTTTTAGTTTTCACATCGGTGATAACCTCTTCGATTATCCCATTTTCATCAATCACAAAAGTGGTTCTATGAATACCATCGTATTCTTTACCCATAAACTTTTTGGGCCCCCAAACTCCAAAGGCTTGAATGACCGATTTATCTTCATCAGCTAATAATGGAAATGGAAAATTAAACTTTTCTTTGAATTTTAATTGTGCTTTTTCACTGTCGGCACTTACTCCTAAAAGCGCATAATTATTGGCTTGAAAACGCTCGTAATTATCTCTTAAATCACATGCTTCGGCTGTACAACCTGGTGTATTAGCTTTTGGATAAAAGAATACTACTAATTTTTTCCCTTTATAATCTCCCAACTGGTGGAATGTATTATCTTGATCAAAACCTGAAAAATCGGGTGCTTTGTCGCCTGTTTTTAGTGTGGTCATGTATGTTTCTTTAGAAGGATTAACGTATAATTTTGTTATATTTACATTTCAAATTTAGTTAAAAATGACCAAAAAAGAACGTGCAACGTTTGTTATAAATACGTTAAAAGAACTTTATCCAACAATTCCAGTTCCTCTAGACCATAAAGATCCTTATACTTTGTTAGTGGCTGTTTTGCTTTCGGCACAATGCACCGATGTTCGAGTGAACCAAATTACACCCCTATTATTTTCCAAAGCCGATAATCCATACGACATGATTAAAATGAGTGTAGAGGAAATCAAAGAAATCATCCGTCCCTGCGGTTTATCTCCCATGAAATCTAAGGGAATTCATGGATTATCACATATTTTAATTGATAAATACAATGGAAAAGTTCCACAAAGTTTTGAAGCTTTAGAAGCATTACCGGCTGTGGGACATAAAACCGCTAGTGTAGTTATGAGTCAAGCCTTTGGAGTTCCAGCATTTCCGGTTGATACTCACATTCATCGTTTGATGTATCGTTGGAATTTATCAAGTGGTAAAAATGTAGTTCAGACCGAAAAAGATGCTAAAGCAATTTTCCCAAAAGAATTATGGAACGACTTGCATTTACAAATTATATGGTATGGAAGAGAATATTCTCCAGCGCGTGGTTGGGAATTAGAAAAAGACATTATCACAAAAACTATTGGTAGAAAAGAGGTACTGAAAGAGTTTGAAAAAAAAATATCCCGATAATGCATCGGGATATTTCTTAATTAGCAATGATTTCGAAGTTCAAATTACCAACCTTAACCACATTCAATGCTTTTGAATAATTAAGAATAAAACTAATTGTTTGTTTTTTTGGTAACATTTTAGTGTTTGCTAATGCTTTTTTAGAGTAAAGTTTTGCCATAGAGTAATTTAAATTATACCACTATAACGTTATAACTTTCTCTTTATTGTTTAATTGGTCAAAATAATTTGATTTTTTTCAATTACTTTTCTCAAATTCAGTATGGCATAACGCATTCTGCCTAATGCTGTATTGATACTAACACCTGTCAATTCAGCAATTTCATTGAAACTATAGTCTTGATAAATACGCATCATCAAAACCTCTTTTTGATCATTAGGAAGTTCTTGAATAATTTTTCGCAAATCTTTTTCAATTACATCTGTAATTATTCTGCCTTCTGCATTCAATGATGAATCGGTTAAAATAGAAAATATCGAAAACTCTTCTGTTTCCCGAAGCATGGGCATTTTTTTATTTTTTCTGTAATGATCTACAATTAAATTATGAGATATACGCATCACCCAAGGTAAAAATTTACCTTCTTCATTATAGGAATTCGATTTTAAAGTTTTAATAACTTTAATAAAGGTATCTTGAAAAATGTCGTCTGCTACATCACGATCTGCCATTTTGGAATAAATAAATCCATAAATTTTAGACTGATGTCTTTGAATTAATACGGCCAAAGCGTTTTCGTCGCCGGCTATATAATTCTTTACCAATAATGCGTCTGGGATTTGAATAGTAGCCATAAAATTACCTTTTAGTTTTGGGTTAAAAAATCGTAATGTTTTTTCTAAAAGTAATTTTATTCTATAGGCGACTGTTAATTTTTGGATTAATTATAGCCAAATATACCATAATATTTTCTTAATAAACAAATAAAATTTTAAATTTTAACACTTCTAATGCAATAAATTTGAAATTTCACTGTAAAAAAGGCAAAAAAAGAAACTCATTTCAATCAATTGAGTTCTTTTTATTACAAAACAAGAAAAAATTATTGATACACTCTGATGTAATCAAGTATGTATTCTTTAGGAAAAATAGAATCGTCTACTTCTGGACCACCAAAATTTCCGCCAACAGCCATATTTACAATAATAAAAAATGGTTGACTAAAAGGCCACGTGTTCTCATTTTTAATTTCAGGTTGGAACGTATATACCGAAACATTGTCAACGAAAAACTCTATTTTATCTTTAGTCCAATCAATTGCATAAACATGAAAACCCTCTTCTATTTCTGGAAAGTTGGTTACCTTGGAATTCACCGAATTCCCATGGCTGTCTTGTGTATGTAAAGTAGTATAAATAGTATGTGGATTTTTACCCACATATTCCATGATATCAATCTCGCCAGATTTGGGCCATCCTACGGTTTTTATGTTAGACCCCAACATCCAAAAGGCTGGCCAGATTCCTTGACCAGTAGGTAATTTAGCTCTAGCTTCAATTCTACCATATTGAAATTCTTTTTTCCCGGCGGTAGTAATACGCGTTGAAGTATATATTGAATCTTCTTTTTTAGCGGTAATAATTAATTTACCGCCTTTTAGTTTGTGATTTGTAGTTGTATACAATTGGCGTTCATTGTTTCCCCAACCACAATTAGGACACCCGTTACCCAGTTCGAAGTTCCAAACGGAAGCATCCAATTGTTTTCCGTTAAAATTTTCTTCCCAAACCAATTTACGTTCGATTTGCTGAGCAAAACTAAAATTTGAAGTTATAATAAATACTAAAAATAGCTTTTTCATCTTTTATTTTATTAATTCGAAATTACTTCTTAAACGAATGTCTGCCGATGATGAACCAATCATCAACTCAAAATCACCAGGTTCCGATTGAAACTCTAATTTAGAATTATAAAATGATAACTTTTGATTGTCAACAATAAACTTAATCACTTTAGATTCGCCAACTTCTAATTTAATTTTTTGAAAATCTTTTAATTCTATAATAGGTCGTACTACTGAACCAAATTTATCTTGAAGGTACAATTGTACCACTTCTTCACCAGCAAATTTACCCGTATTGGTAATGGTAACCGAAACTTCAATAGATTCGTTAGACTTGATTTTTTGTTTTGATAATTTCAAATCAGAATATTGGAATGAAGTATAGCTCAACCCGAATCCAAATGGAAATTTAGGTGAGGTTGGTAAATCAATATAAGCCGATTTATAATTTTTATCTTCATTAACCGATGGTCGTCCCGTACTGAAATGATTGTAATAAATTGGAATTTGTCCTTCCTCTCTCGGAAACGTCATAGGTAATTTGCCCGATGGGTTATAATCCCCAAAAAGCACATCTGCAATGGCATTTCCAGCTTCCGATCCCAACCACCAAGTATAAACAATTACTGGCATATTGTCTGCAGTCCAATTAAAAATTAAAGGTCGACCTGCATTGATTAAAACAACTATTGGCTTTCCTGTTTTTTGAAGTTCTTTAATCAAATCTTCTTGAACACCTGGTAAATGAATATTACTTCTGCTTTTGGCTTCTCCACTCATATCAAATCGTTCACCAACACTCAAAATGACTACATCTGCTTGATTTGCAATTGCGACTGCCTCTTGAAAACCCGATTTGTTAGCTCCTTCAATATCACATCCTTTGGCATAAAGCAACTTGGCAGTTTTTCCTACCTTATTTTCCAAACCTTCCCACTGCGATACGATATAGGTTGAATCAACTTCTTTCAAATCGATAGACCAAAATCCGTGATTGATTCGTTTTGGTTTTACCATTGGTCCGATAAAGGCAATGGTTTTAATATCTTTAGAAAGTGGTAAAATGTTGTTTTCATTTTTAAGAAGTACCATACTTTTCTTAGCCATATCTCTGGCAATTTTGGTATGCTCTGGATTGGAAAGTGCTGCGTTCTGTCTGTCTTGATTACAATATTTGTATGGATCATCAAACAAACCCAATTCAAATTTCTTGCGGAGAATTCGTTTTACGGCATCATCGATAACCGATACTGGTACTTTATTTTCTTTGACCAATTGCGCCAAATTATTGCGATAGGCATTGCTTTCCATATCCATATCACTCCCTGCTAAAATTGCTAATTGAGCGGCTTCTTTACCATCTTTAGCATAACCATGTGCTGTCATTTCACCAATAGAACCCCAATCAGAAACGACAAAACCTTTGAAGTTCCATTTTCCTTTTAAAATATCACGTTGCAGGTATTTATTAGCTGTAGCTGGAATTCCGTTTAAATCGTTAAACGAATTCATAAATGTGGCAGCTCCAGCATCTAATGCCGCTTTAAATGGTGGTAAATACGTTTCCCACAACATGCGATCGCTCATATCAACCGAGTTGTAATCTCTTCCTCCAACTGCTGCACCATAAGCAGCAAAATGTTTGACACAGGCCATAACCGAATTCAATTCACCCAATTTTGTTCCTTGAAAACCTTTAACCCGTGCAATAGCAATTTTAGAACCTAAATAGGTATCCTCTCCAGCGCCTTCCATAACTCTGCCCCAACGTGGATCGCGAGCAATATCAACCATTGGTGCAAATGTCCAATGGATGCCACTTGCCGAAGCTTCTGTGGCGGCAACACGGGCTCCTTGTTCAATAGCTGTCATGTCCCAACTAGCCGATTCGGCTAAAGGAATTGGAAAAGTAGTTTTGTAACCATGTATGACATCCAAACCAAAAAGCAATGGAATTTTCAATCTTGATTGCATAGCCAATTCTTGATACTTTCGAGTTCTATCGGCACCCATAACATTCAACATAGAACCTAATAAACCAGCTTTAATTTCTTTTTCCTTATTTGGATTTACCACTAATGGTCCTGTTGGATTAGCATCGTTAGTATATTGATTTAACTGACCTATTTTCTCCTCAAGAGTCATTTTTTTTAGCAACTCATCTACTTTTTGATCTATTGTTTTTTGTTGAGAAAACCCTATACATGAACTTAATAAAACTAAAGCTAGTATATTTTTTTTCATAATGTCTCTTTTAGTTATTTTTTGGTATTGGTTGTGTTTTTAAATTCTAAGTAATTTAGATTGCAATTTCCTTTTTCAAAAAAAACTCTGATGGAGTTAATTCCTTTTTTCAACTTAATTTCTTTTAAATCTTGGGTTTGCCATTTTGATTTACTTCCAGTTGATGGAAGTGAAACTGTTGCTGTCAACTTTGTCCCATTCTCATCTAATAGATACACTTTAGCATCCGAAGTATCGGCAGCATACCTAAGAGTTAAATTAAATGTAGTGTCCGCTTTCAAATCAAATGTATACTGCATCCACTCCCGATCTTGAATAGCTGTTACATTGTAGCCATTTGAAATTTTATCAGAACACTTTTCAATATCTACACCATCATTGCGCATTTGGTTACCGCTATTCCATTCAGTTCTATTGCCCGATGAAACCCAATAATTGTAGGCATCATTATCAAAATAAGCAACATTAATAGCACCCAAATCATAATTGGTTGCAAATATTTTACCAGGTAAAATGTGTTTTTTGTAAGGTTTGGCTTTTTCAGAATGAATTTGTCGAAACATAGCATCTATAACATCGTATTTGATGTTCAAGTTTTCCAATTTATAATTGTTAGCCAGTTTCATCAAGATTTTTTTGGCTTCATCTGCAGATGGTTTGTTTTTACCAGTTTTCCAATAATTTAAAAGGATTTTATATCCTGAAGGTTCTTTTACAGAAGTGACACCAGCAATATTATCAATCTTCTTCATAGGCCAAAAAGCCCAACCAATATTATTAGATTCGACTAATGTAATAGCATCTTTAAACCACGCATTAGAATTCTCTCCGCTCTCTCCCAACCAAATTGGCACATTGTATTGTTTTCTATAATCTAGCATTTGTTGAATGCTTGCCGTATCGTTGTAATTCCAATATTTGTGAAAACTCAAAGCCATATTGTCGTCCCAAAGCGGAAATAAACCATTATAATTGTTTCCCCAGCAATTTCCTTCGGCAATGATTAAATGATTACTATCTATCTTTCGAATGGCATTGGTTATTCGAACTTGGAGAGCTCTTAGAGGCGCATTCAATTTTTCGTCGCATCCATTTTTGTTGGTACTAGAAAAATTCCAGTTAGGTTCATTAATGATATCATATCCGCCAATCCAAGGATTATCTTTATATCGCTCTGCTATCTTTTTCCAGAAAGCGACCATTTTATCTTGATTATCGACACTTTCCCATAAAGAAGGTTTAGAATCATCATAATCAGAAATATTAGCATCCTTGCCCTGACCACCTGGAGCGGCATGCAAGTCTAAAATAAGATACATTTTATTGGAGGCACACCAATTTAGAAGTTCATCCGTCATCTTAAACCCTTCTTCTAACCAAGTATTCTGATTTGAGGCAGACTCTTTTTCAACTGGTAAGGTGTAAAGATTATAATGCATTGGCAATCGAATTGAATTGAATCCCCAAGCTGCCAATGAATCGATATCTCGTTTGGTAATTCCATTTTTTTTGTATGCTTCATAGAATTCAGAAGTGTTTTTTTCGCCAATTAAATCGGTGATTCTTTGCTTGATTTGATATTGAGGACCTGCAAAATCACCAGTTTTTAACATATAACCTTCTTGAACCATCCATCCTCCTAAACCCAATCCTCTTAAAAGAACATTTTTCCCATTTCCATCAACAATATTTTGTCCATCACGGTGCAAAAAATTTTGACTAAACGAAGAGATAGATAGGAAAATAAAAAATAAAACATACAAATTCTTATAGTGTATTGTACTGGATTGTATCATTTGATTAAACAAAATTTGAGGTAAAAATTATTAATACACTAAGGTTTGAATAGCATGAGGTAAAATAGTTACTGCTGTTGTTTCTGTTCCGATGCAAAGAAAATAATCAATTTTTAAATTACTCTGATTCATCACTACCGTGACCATTTTCCCATCAGGATTCATAAATGAAGTGGTAAGTAATGAACTTCTACTTGAAACGCTACTCACTCTTTTAGCACCTTTTTCAATAAATTTAGAAAAATGTCCAATAAAATAATAGGACGGTGTATAAATTAATTGACCTGTAGTAGTATCGGCGTGAATTGGTGAAAAACAAAAATTCTTCACATGATTTGGACCGCCATTTTGATCTAATAAAATATTCCAATCGGTCCAACCCACAGTTCCATTATTAAAATCATTGATCATTGACTTTCCATAACGCTCACCATTCTTCCATAATTGGTAATTTTTGGCATCAAACTTTTCTACACAACCTTCGGTAAAAAATAAGTTTTTAGAAGGATACATTTCATTTACTTTGCCTACGTTGTCATACATTTGATCTCCTCCACTCCAACTTTCATACCAGTGAAAACCGATTCCCCATACATATTTACTGGCTTCAGGATCATCTAAAATAGTACTAACACGTTGTGATATTAAATCGCGATTATGATCCCAAATTGAAATCTTTTTATCGCCTAAACCTGCTTTTTTGAGCGTTGGTCCAAGATAATTTTTAAGAAAATCGCGCTCTTCTGAGGCCGAATAAACACATGATTCCCATTTTTGTTTGGCCATTGGTTCGTTTTGAACCGTTAATCCCCAAACAGGAAGCCCTTCTTTTTCTAGAGCATTGATGTATTTGACATAGTAATTCGCCCAAGATTGGCTGAACTCTGGCAGTAATTTCCCACCATGCAAAACATCCTTATTGTCTTTCATAAAAGCTGGTGGCGACCAAGGACTCACATATAAAGAAGCCTCTTTACCAATAGCACCCATAGCTCTTTTTAACAAAGGAATTCTAAATTTTTTGTCGTGATCGATATTAAATGTTTTTAAAGCAGCATCGCCTTCTTGAATATAGCTGTAAGAATCTGAACTAAAATCACAACTACTGATATTGGTTCGTATAATGGTGTAGCCAATTCCTTTATTTTTAGAATAGTAGGCATCTAAAAACTCTTGTTGTTTTTCGGCTGATAACATGGCAAAAACCTCTGCACTAGCATCGGTAATGGCACCACCTATTCCGAAAAAAGTTTGAAATTTTTTATTTGGATTAACAAAAATACAAATCTGAGTTTCTACAGGTTGCTTTAGCTCTGAGAACTTTAAATCTTCGGCTGTTTTAGTTAATTTTAAGTTGGTACTATCAGCAGAAGTATATACAACTACCGTTTTATTTTTAACAGAATAAGAAACCGTAGTTGTATGCTTCTTTTGAGAGAACGCGACTAAAGTTGAAAGAAAAACTATGATTAAAAATACTTTATTCATGATATGATTTTAAAAAATGTAAGTGGCGACAGAACCTCCATTTAAGGAAGCTGCAACCCATTTGCCATTGTATTTGATATTAAAAACTTCAGACGCTGTACCATCATTTTCTACAATAAGAACTATCTTGCCTGATGGAGTTTTAAAAGCTACATTGTTCACATTACCGGTTTGAGTTGAAGCAATTCGAACAGATCCAGCAGGAACAAATTTAGAAGCATGCGCTACAATGTAATAACTCACATTTCGCATATAACTATCTGCACCTGTAACTGTTATAGCACCTTTACAAGTAGTACATCCGCCAGGTGTATTGGGACCAAATGCAGTATTATTAGCTAAATTCCATTCCAAAGCATTTTTACTCCAGTTGCGCATAGAACCTATGATAACATTCTTTACATGCCATTTCAAATCACCATCAAAACTTCCTGTAGAAGCGGTGTATTGTTCTGTAAAATACACATTTTTGTTAGGATAAGCATTGTGAACGGTACTCAATGCCGAAATATCTCCAGCGTATAAATGAAATGCCGAGCCGTCTACAAATGGATTGGCAGTTGGATCAGATAAAACGGTCATTGGGTATTGTGGTACATCACAATTGTGATCGTAAGATACTATTTTAGTGGTAATTCCTGCTGTTTGAAAGGCTGGCCCTAAATTATTTTTGATAAAATCAGTTTGTTGTGAAGCCGTCATCACCAAACTCGGATTATTGTATGGATTTAAAGGCTCATTTTGAGGCGTTACAGCGTCAATATGAATTCCTTGTGCTTGCATTGCTTGAATGTATTTTACAAAATATTGTGCATAAGTACTGTAGTATTGTGTTTGTAAACTTCCGCCAATAGTGCTGTTATTGTCTTTCATCCAAACTGGAGCCGACCATGGAGCAGCAATAATCTTTATATTTGGGTTGATGATTAAAATATCTTTTAGTAAAAGGATTAGTTCATTATCATTGGCTAAACTGAAATTATTCAAATTGGCATCCGTTTGCCCTGAAGGCATATCATCATATGAGAAAACGGTACTATTTAAATCGGAAGCTCCAATACTAATTCTTAAATAATTAACCGAAATTGAAGTAGCAGAAGCTCCAAATAATTCTTGCAGCAACTCGGTTTTTTTAGAAGCAGATAGCATATTAATCACTTGAGCGCTACCTCCAGTTAAAGTATATCCAAAGCCATCAACCGTTTGATATGTTTGCGAATCGTTAATCTCTATATTGGGGTACACATTATAAGTTGTACCGAAACCCATAACGATGGATTGTTTTTGTAATTTCACTGATTCGTCAGCTTTAGTAAGCCAAAAATCGACATCATTGGTTGTTGGTGTAGTATTAGAACCGTTATTAACTGTATCTGACGATTGAGCACAGCCTACTAATACACTTGCTAAGGAAGCAATAAAAAGAAATTGTATATTTTTTAATGTAATCATTTTTTAAAATTTAATTCGATATAAACGGGTAAATGGTCTGATGGATATTTTAAATCTTTGGAATCACTTAAGACTGCATATTTTTCAACAATTATAGTACTGTTTTTAGAAATAAAAATATAATCTATTCTTTTAGTTACAGCTTCATCATGTTTAAAACCATTGAAAGTACCGGAAGGCCCAAAAGGTTTTTGAGTAGAAATATCTCTAGAATCGAGCATTTCTTTTTTTAAATTTACTATTCGATTTTCTGAAGGTTCAGAGTTAAAATCACCCATAAACAGTACGGGATAATTGTTAGAATTTAACGTTTTTATTTTGGCAAGTATTAATTCAATGCCTTTAGTTCGGGCAACTTCACCAATGTGATCTAAGTGGGTATTAAAAACCCAAAATATTGTATTTGTAATGTTATCTTTTAATAAAACATAAGTACAAACCCGATTACATGCTGCATCCCAACCTTTGGAAATTTCATTGGGCGTTTCGGAAAGCCAAAACGTACTTTCTTGTAAAACACTGAATCGTTTTTTCTTATAAAATATATTTGAAGATTCACCCTTTCCAACACCTTCTCTTCCTATTCCAACATAAGAATATTGTGGTAGTGAAGTAGAAATATCGGTTACCTGACTTGGTGTGGCTTCTTGAATACCAAAAATATCGGGTTCATAAAATTGAATTTGAGACGTAAAATAGTCTTTTCTATTGGTCCAACTATTTTCTCCATCTGAATCTACATTCAAACGGATATTATAAGTCATTACTTTTAGAGATTGAGCTTTCAATGAAAAACTCAAAACAACTAAAACGATTGTAAAAAAAAATCTGATTTGTTTCATCTTAAAAACATTATCCATCAAAGCTTCTGTTGAAGAAATAACAGAAGCTATTAATGGACAAACTAACTTAAACAAAATATTATTGATACACTCTAACGTAATCTACTTCAAGTGTGGCTGACGTAAAATTAGGATCGATTGTTCCACCAAAATTTCCTCCCATTGCACAATTAAAAATAAAGAAGAAATTACTATTAAATGGAACTGCACTACTATTACCAAACGAACGATACAATTGGTTATCAACATAAAATTTAATTGCTGTTGATGACCAATCTATAGAATAGATATGAAAATCGGTAGTAGCTGTAGCAACAGTCGTAGTAGCCGAGTCTGCATTACCACCAGAATGGCCAGGATAATGAAGCGTTCCGTAAATAGTATTTAGATTATTTCCTATGTGTTCCATAATATCAATCTCACCACAGGCAGGCCAACCAACAGAACCAATATTTTCGCCCAACATCCACAGTGCAGGCCACGTACCTCCTCCAGCTGGTAGTTTGGCTCTCATATCAATTCTACCGTATTTAAATGATTTTTTTCCGCTAGTAACAATTCTAGCCGAAGTATAATTACTTCCGTTATATACTTCTTTTATGGCATTAATTCGCAATGTTCCGTTTTGAACAATTACGTTTTGAGGTCTATTGGTGTAACATTGCAATTCATTATTGCCCCATCCACCAGCACCAGTTTCATAGGACCAATTAGCACTATTGGGAGCTCCATCTACATCAAATTCATCTGCCCAAACTAAAGTTGGCTGAACATAAACAACAACAGGTATATTTCCTGAGATGAATTTACTCCCATTATATGCCGAAGCATAAACGGTATAGGCATTCGTACCTAAATCTGTAAATGTATAACTAAAAACTCCTGTAGTTGAATTGATAATATTTGAACCAATCAATATTTTATACGATGTAGCATTGGTTGCTGAAACTGTAAAATTCACTACTCCACTTCCATCACCATTAGGCATCGTTGAAGTTGTACCAACTACAGCAGCATTAATGACTAAATTTGAAGGCGTTATTTCTGAGGAAGAACTGCCTCCGTTATCATTTTTACTACAACTCATAATAGATGTTGTAGTAAATGAAACTAAAGCAACTGCCATAAATATAAACTTCCAACGGTAAATTTTACTATTTTCTTTTTTCATAACTGTTTATTCATTAATAATAAGACACTCAGAACTGTTTTCGCTCTGAGTGTCTTTATTTACTTTTAATTATGGTGCTGGTTTAAGTTTTAAATACCAAGCATTTCCTGTTTCAGTACCTTGAACTCTAAGGTACATGTAAGTTGGTGTACTTACCATAATTTCATATTCTTTTTGCAAGGCACCATAACCAATATACGTTGTAGAACCTCCCAACAACATACTAGTTTGTGTTGAAGTCACTGTACTTGGAAGTCCAGAGCTAGTAGGAACAAAAGTAAATGGAGCAGTTCCGCCACCATAACTGTAACATCCTTCAGCACCTGATGCAGGAATTCCCGGAATTGAAGCTAAAGAACCTGTTTTAGTAAAAGCTCCATCTGGATTTGTTACTTGTAATGTAAATGAATTAGCTCCAGCTAGTTTATTAAATGTAAAAGTTGTAGTATAAAAACAATTACAACAAGCTACTTTTTCATCAATTGCAGCCGACCACCAGTCTGGTCCTGATGAACTAGTGCTCCATGGTCCTACACCAAAATGTCCTGGAACACTTTTATCAACAACCCAAGTTTTAGAGGCATTGTTGGTAATGTTTGTCACAATAGACGGATCTGGATTGAAATTACTTACCACAGTAACATCTTTAGTTACCGTAGATGAAGTTCCTCCTTTACCATAAGCTACAACAGTAATTCTATAGGTATGAAGACCAAGAGCGGTAAACTTTTTAGTTGTACCACTAGAAGGTAAGGTTGATAAAGAAACTGGAGATGTTAAATCTGTAACATCATTATATCCTACTTTAAAAGCCAAAGCATTGTCTGCAGTTGCCGATACAATAACATCACCCGAACCATCTCCATTTGGATTAGCCGAATTACTTCCTACAACTTGTGCATTGATTACCGCATTTGAAGGAGCTGTTAAGTCGCCTAATGAATAGCTTTCCTCTTGACAGCTTGTAAGCGTTAGAGCAAAACCAACCAATAGACTAAAAATAAATTTTATATTCATCTTATTCATCATTTCTATTTTTTTAGTTTGATTGTGTAACATTGTCTATATAAATAACTTCACCAGAACCACCAGCTGCAAGATTATATTGGAAAACTAATTGTTTAAAAGTTGTTCCAGCAGGTATGCCAAGTGTGCTAAAATCAAAAGTTAATTCTTGCCATTGGTTAGCCACAGTTATTGGCACATCGATGGATTGATTTCCAATGCCAACAGAAGGTTGTTCTAGTTGAAAATGTAATAATTTACCAACTTGAGTAGCATAAACCATAACTTTAAATTTATTTCCGTTATTAAAATCTATTGGAACACCATTTGGTGCTGATAGTGGCGTCCAAGTTCCAGCCCATGACTCTGCACCAGCATTTTTGGTAAACCTCCAAACATTAGCCGATGTATCTATTCCTCCTGGAAATGGGTTGGCAACAACTGCTACGTCTACACCTCCGAAAGTGCCTCCAATTCCATAATTTTGAATAGGATTTTCATAGGTAATTGGTAATGAATATGGAGAATAAACAGTTATAGGATAAGTAACTGTTGTATTTGCCGCACCACCACTTAAAGCAGTAACAGTTAAAGTATATACTCCTGGTGCATAATTATGATCCGGTACTGTGAAAGTTCCTCCTAAAGTTCCTGTCATTGATTGTGTCAAACTTCCATCACCCCAATTAACTGTAAATCCGTTTGCATTTGTAGCAGTAGCTGTTAGAGTTAAAACAGTACCTGCAAAATTTCTAACTGTATTCACATTTGTAGGAGCTGTATATACCACACTTAAAGGATAGGTTGCCGTAGTAGAATGACCAGCAATATCATAAGAAACAATAGTTACGGTATAGGTTCCTTCAGGATAAACATGATTTGTACTAGCACCTGCAGAAACAGTAACTGGTGCTCCAGTTCCGTGACCGTAACTTACAGAGAAACTAGTTGCGCCATCTCCAATTGGAGTTATTTTAACAAGTCCTGAGTTATCTGTACTTACATCAAATATCTTAGAGTTGTTAAAAGATGATGCTGTACTTAATGAAGACAAATCAGTGTCAATTCCATCTGGTGATGAACAGCTAATTGCTGCGGCCATAAGAAGAGCACAACTGAAAATTAATTTTACTTTTTTCATAAATTAGATAATTAATTATTAATAACCAGGGTTTTGAACTAACTGAGTATTTTGTAATTCTTTGTAAGGAATTGGTAATACTTCATTTTTTCCAGCTATAAAGCCTCTACTCGATAATTTAGATGAAGCATCACCCCATCTTACTAAATCAAAGAAACGATGCCCTTCACCTGCTAATTCCAATCTTCTTTCTGCTTTAATAGCAGCCAAAGAAACTGGCACAGAAGGCAATCCAACTCTACTTCTCACCGCATCCAAAAGCGCTTGAGCTCTAGCTCCAGTTCCTCCTAATGCCTCAGCTTCAAGCAAGTAAGTGTCTGCAAGACGAATTACATAAGAATCTTGTTTGTAGTTAAGTACAGCATCTCCTTGACCTGTTGTAACATCTGATTGTCTTGGAATAAATTTATTTAAAAAATACCCTGTATCTTGATAGCCTGGGATATAATCTGCTTGACCCGCTAATTTTAAAGCTTTTAAGTCTAAAATAGTGGCTCCAAAACGAGGATCTCCTGCCATAGCATTGTATAAATCTTGAGTAATCACATTAAAACTCCAACCTGACGGGAGATTTGGAGCTGGAGAACCCGATGGTCTTGTGTATCCTCTAGGTCCTACCATAACATTAACTGTATTTCCTTCGTCTGATCCAGAACCCCAAATTCCCCAATAAGAGTTACCAGTACTTGTATGTGCAACTTCTAGAATCGATTCTGTATTGAATTTATTTGAAGTAATCCATAAATCATTAAAGTTAGATAATAAATGGTAACCATATTGACTAGTTCCTCCTGGAGTACCATTAACAGCGGCTAATTGAGTAGCTGCTAAAGCATTTTTTCCATCGTACAAATATACTTTTCCAAGCAAAGCTTGTGCAGCTCCTTTAGTAAAACGAGCTGTCTCTGCACTAGTTAATGTTGACGGCAAATCATTAATTGCATCTAATAAATCAGCCTCAATTTGAGCATAAACCGCTGTTGGACTAGCTTGTGCTACATCGTACATATTAGCTGCAGTCAATGGTTCTAAAATTAGTGGAACGTTTTTAAACATTCTAACTAAATTGAAATAGTACATTGCTCTTAAAGCTTTTGATTCTGCAGCAAATCTTACTTTCAGATTGTTATCCATCTGAGTATTTGGCAATTTTTGAAGTAAAATATTAGCTCTTGTTATTCCTTGATAATGATCGTTCCAAAAACTTTGTGGAATAGTGTTACCATTTTGGGTATAATTTGAAAATGATTGAATTCCAACACCATCTGTAGCACCACCACCACCAGCATAATGATCATCAGAACCAGCATTCATCATAGTAATCATGTTTTCAAAACCACCCGAGTTTTTTCGCATTACATCATAAACAGCTACCAAACCAGAATATGCTTGATCTTCATTTTGATAGTAATTAGAAGTTAAATATTGACCTTCTGGATTAACATCCAAAAAATCTTTATTACACGAAGTCACCGCAGTTAAAGTAATCCCTGCAATAACTAGATATTTAATTTTTGTTATTTTCATAATAATATATTTTTTAGAATTGTAGATTAGCTCCAAACATAAATGTACGTGCCTGAGGATAATATCCTTTATCAATACCCATTACGTTTCCACCGATTTCTGGATCGTAACCAGTATATTTTGTTAGGGTTAATAGATTTTCACCTGTAACAAAAAGTCTCACTTTGCTGGCTCCAATTTTGCTTATCGCTGATGCTGGCAAAGAATATCCCAATTGAATCACTTTAAAACGTAAATAATCTCCTTTTTGCAAATAGAAATCAGACATGTTTCCAAAGTTACCATTAGTATCATTATTAGTTAAACGTGGAAAATCATTAGATGTTCCTTCTCCTGTCCAACGACTTAATGCAATTGTTTGATAATTTGAATTGGCAACATCTAGACGACGTAGCCCTTGGAAAATTTTATTTCCTGCAACACCTTGAGCAAAAACCATAACATCAAATCCTTTGTAATCGGCATTTAAGGTCAAACCAAAAGTACATTTAGGAATCATACTTCCTAGGAATGTTCTATCATTTGCATCAATTTTACCATCACCATTATTATCAACCCATCTGAAATCTCCAGGTTGAGCGTTAGGTTGAATTAAACCACCAGCTGCATTTTTGTATGCATCAATTTCAGCTTGGTTTTGAAAAATTCCAGCAGTTTGATATCCGAAAAATGAATTATATGCTTGACCAACTTGAGTTCTAGTTACATCACCCATAGATTGGAAACCTGCAGCATCTTGTGTTAAGAAGTCAACCCCAGTTCCAATATTAGTTACTGTATTTTTTAGTGTTGAGAAGTTTGCATTGGCAGAAAAATTTACTCCACCAATTTTCTTTTTATAACCTAATTCAAACTCTAACCCTTTGTTTTCCATGTCGGCTACGTTAGCAAATGGTTGTTCGTTAACTCCAACATATCCCGGAATTATCAAGCGTTGTAAAATACCCGAAGTTTTTTTCTTGTAGTATTCAACAGTAAGCGTAAAATCGTTAAAGATTTTAGCATCAAAACCAAAATTAGTTTGAATTGTTTCTTCCCAGTGTAACGAAGGATTTTCTAAAGTTCTTGGAGAATATCCTGTAGTGATAGCACCTGAATTACCAAACGTATAATTTGAACCTCCACTCACTAAAGCACTATAATAAAAGTCTCCTAAACTACCATCATTACCTGTTTTACCATAACCACCTCTAAATTTCAGAGAGTTCACGTATTTATTTTCTTTCCAGAAATTTTCTTTAGAAAGTACCCATCCCATGGAAACAGCTGGGAAATATCCATATTTTTTATCGGCACCAAAACGTGAAGATCCATCTCTACGAAATACACCAGTAAATAAATATTTTTCTTTGTAATCATAATTTACTCTTGTAAACAATGATGTTAGTTTATGAGGAGTGAATGTATAAGAATATCCTGTTTTGTTCGCTGCTGGCAAACTAAAGTTAAATGAAGCTTCTTGGTAATTATTAGTAGGCAAATCGGCATGAGTTACCCCTGTTGCATATCCAATATTCAATTCATTTGCTTCTTGACCAACTAATGCTGTAATGTTGTGATCTCCAAATTTCTTGGTATACGTCAAAGTATTATTAAAAATCCAATCTAAAGCTGTATTGGTATTTCTTGTTAATGAATTTTGAACCACACTATTAAAAGAAGCATTTAAGTAAAATTTAGGTGTAAAATACTCATTACCCCAAAACGCTTTTTTACCACCAATTGACGATTTGAATTTTAAACCATCTATAATATTAGCTTCTAAATAGGCGTTTCCTACAATGTCATCTGACCAACCAAAGTTTCCTAATTGCACTTTTTGATAAGCAACTGGATTGGCAATTTCTTGACCAACTAATGAAGAAATACCATAAGGATTCCCATTTTCATCATGAAGTACATAAGGAGATAAACCGTTTAAGTAGGCTGCTTGAGTTGGATCTGTAACTACCAATGGTGTAGTTGGATCTAAATTGATTGCTGAACTTAGCACACCACCAAATTCACTATTTACAGTTCCAATACCCACTTGTTTTTGGTGCGTGTAAGCAATGGTTTGACCAAAACTAAACGTTTTAGAAATTTTATGATTAGAGTTGATTCTAAAATTCTTTTTAGTAAAATTTGAAACTTCTTTAGCAACAATCCCTTCTTGATCTTGTAACCCAAAAGATACGTAAAAATTAGAAACATCATTACCACCGCTAAAACTTAATTCGTGGTTGTATCGTTGTGCTGAAGTATTAAAAACTTGTTTTTGCCAATCAGTTCCAACACCTAAAACACTTAAATCAGGAAAAATCACATTTCCTCCAGCGGCTACCGATTTTTCATTCATTAAAGCTCCATATTGCGTAGCGTTTAATAATTTTAATGTTTTAGCAGGAGAAGAAACACCTGTGAAAGTGGTATAATTAACACTAATTTTACCTTTTTTACCTTTTTTTGTTGTTACAAGAATAACCCCTGTAGCAGCACGAGTACCATAAATAGAAGCTGATGCAGCATCTTTTAATACTTCGATAGATTCAATATCAGATTGATTGATATATCCAATTCCGCCTTGATCTACAACTACACCATCTACTACCCACAATGGATTGTTACCTCCACCAAAAGTAGTGATACCACGAACTCTAATAGTAGAACCTGAACCTGGTGAACCAGAATTGGTAGCAATTGTAACCCCAGAAACCCTACCTTGCAATGCTTGCTCGATACGTCCGTTAGGCACTTTTTCTAAATCTTTAGAACTCACCTTAGAGATAGCTCCAGTTACAACACTTTTCTTTTGTGTACCATAACCCACATTAATTACTACTTCTTCTAATGTGTTTTTTTCTTCTACCAAAGAAATTTTCATTTCTCCTGAAGTAATTTCAACTTCTTTTGTAGTAAATCCTAAATAAGATACTACTAAAGTTTTAGCATCATTGGGAACCGTTAATGCAAATTTTCCATCAATATCGGTTGAAACTCCTAGTGTAGAACCTTTTACCAAAACATTGGCACTTGGTAATGGAACACCATTAGACAATACTGTACCAGAAACTTTTTTCTGAGCTTGAGCCGATACAATAAAGATGAAAAACATAGAAATTAGGAAAAAATTATCCCTAAATCTTTCTGAAAATAGCTTTAAATTCATAAGCGTGTAAAATTTTAGTTTGGTTAAATTTTGCAAGACACTTTTTATGCCTTGTTAACATGGTGTTAAATTATCCAATTAAAAAATACGAATTAGATTATCAACCACAACAAAAAATATACATAATGAAATTTTGAAATGATAAATTTACGAATATGACAAAAGCACCAATAATAGCTGATTATTTAGAATACTAAACGGCATTGAATCAATTAATTTAAAGGTCTAAATTGTCTTACGAAAAGGTTATTGTAAAGGTAATGTTGTAGTGATTGAAACTATTTCTGTATAGTTATATACTTAAAATGTAGTTTACCAACCCATCATCATGCATCAAATTGAGCTTTTTACGCAAACGATATCGTTTTATCTCTACACTTCGTATCGAAATGTTAAGCATTGGAGCGATTTCTTTTGAGGATAAATTGAGTCTTAAATAAGCGCAAAGTTTCAAATCGCTTGGAGTTAAACTTGGATGTGCAGCTTTTATCTTTTTTAAGAAATCTTTGTCGGCATTATCAAATGCTTCTTTGAATACATTCCAAGAATCATCCTCATTAATATTTTTATTTATTGTTGAGATAACCGATTTTATATTTCTTCCACTATTCTCCTCTGATGATTTCTTTAAATCTTCTTTAATAATTCCTAACAATTCATTTTTCTTAATCAAACTCATTGTAGAAACTGCCAACTCTCTATTTTTAGCATCAACATCTTGCGATAATTGTTCATTTCTTAATTTCATCAATTGCTGCTCACTTTCTAGTGCCGCAATTTCTAATAATAAATTATTTTCTTCTATTAATTTCTCTTTCTGTTTGTGGTAATAGTTTTTATAAGACTTATTAATATAGTAAGCCATAACAATAAAGAAAATTAGATAAATGAACAATGCAAAATTAGTTGCATACCAAGGTTTTTTGATTGTAAAATGATATACCGCAGTATTCTCAGGAGACGAATTTGCAATTTTGGCTCGAACTTTAAAGGTGTAATCTCCAGGTTCTAAATTTTTAAAACTTATGGTTGGTTTCGTACTCCACTCGCTCCATTGGGATTGAAGACCTTCCAGCATGTATTGATATTCAACTTCAATAAAACGGTTGTATTGTGGTACTGAATAATTAAAAACCAAATTGTTTTCATCGTGAGACAATTCGCCTTCTGTAGTCATTGGTATATTTACAAAGGGCTTGCTCAATACGTTAACACTAACATCGGTCAGAACAATTTTATGACTCTTTACTTTAAAATCGCCTAAATTTATAATGAAATAGCCGTCAGTTTTACCAACTAAATATTCATTATTGGAAATTTGTGTAATATTTTCATAGCCGATCATTGGATTACTAATGGTGAAAGGAATAGGAATTTTATGTTTTTTCAATTCGCTATTAAAATTACCTGATGTAAAATAGTAAATGTAATTTTTAGTAAACAACCACATTTTATTGGTTTTATCTACATTTAATTTACCAGAAATATATTCACCATTGTTAAAAACAGTACTCAAATTAGCATCACGAACAAATTTATTGGATTTAGGGTTCAATTTGTAAATACCTTGTCTTCCTGCATAAAATATGATACCATTGTATTTAACTAAACTAATATGCTTGCCTTTTATTGGGTTTGTTATTATAGAAAACTTAACTGCCTTGTAATAATCGGTTGTGGTTTGTACTTTAATTATTCCTTTGTATTCGTGTCCGATATACAGCTCATGATTGTTGGCAATTTCAAAATATCGTGATGAAATATCAAATCCTGAAAGTTTATTTCTAAACGCCCAAGTGGTACCTTTCTTTTCTATTATGGACAGCCCATTATAATTCCCTTGCATCAATAAATTCGGATGATTTGGTATCGGATTGAATTTCCAAGTACCTGTTCCTCTAAAAATAAGCTGAATACCCGTCGAATTAATTAAAAAAGTTCCTAAGTCATGACCACAAAACAATTGTCCATCGTATTCAAATAAAGACCATACCTGCCCTTTTGTACCATTTACAAAAGTAAACCTATCGTTGGCTAGCATGCTTTTATAAAATAAACCTTGATTGGTACCTATATAAATACGATCGTTAAATTTTATTGACGCATATACAGTTCCTAAATATCCTTCGTCGTCTTTGTAGCTTTTAATTGGCGATTGAAGATTGATACAATCAATACCATTATCCAATCCTAGCCACAAGTTGTTGTCTGTATCTTCAATAATAGATAAGACCGTATTGTTACTTAAACCTGTGTTTTGCGTAATATGGTATTTGATTTTACCATTTTTATCTAAAATATAAATACCATTAGAAATGGTTCCTAAAGCATAGCCACCATCCGATAATTTTTTTGCACTAAAAATTGAATTTGGTTTTAATTCGTTTTCCGATTCAAAGTGATGAGTAGCTAAAATTTTGTCCTTCAACTTAAAAATTCCTGCACGTTCCGTTTGAAGTAATAAACCCTCTTCACTTGTAAAAACATCTACAATTCTATTGGTTTTAATTCTTTCATCATTTGAAATTAAAGCGCTTTTACCATTGGTTATTTCATACAAACCTTCTCCAAGAGCTTGAAAATAAATAGAATTATTGACTTTATAACATCTAAAAATATTTGGATGACCGTCTATGAATTGAAAACTTCCATCTTTAGAATTGTAAACATAAATTCGGTTAAACGATTGAAACAAAACCCAGTTATCAACGCTTATTATATTCCAAAAATGTTCATCTTCAATTAACTTATTTTTTATCTTCTTACTCAACGAAAAGTACTTCAAAGTGCCATCAGATTGTCTATTCCAATAACCAAATTCCATGTAGCAACCCGTATATATTTTATCGCCAACTGATTTTACAGAACGTATGATCGTCTCATTTGGTGAGGGATAAAGTGTCCAATTAGATCCATTAAACTCTAATAACCCTTCATTATTTGCAAAACATAAAAACTGATCTTTATCTTGAGAAATCATCCAATTCTGATTTCCTGCTCCATAAGTGGTAGAAGTATACTTAACTATTGGCGGCAACTCTTGACCCATACACCAATAGGAAATCATACAGAATAAAAAAGAAAAAAAACAAGTAGAATAACGCTGTTGCATTTTTGGTAAAGAGTTTATAATCTATAGATGGGTATAAAATAAAAAACCACCATTGATTCAAATGGTGGCTTCAAATTTAAGATTTTAATTTATTCAATTATAACTTTTGAGGTTATAGTATGATCTCCATAGTAAATTTTTACAAAATAAACTCCTTTATAGACTGTAGAAGTGTCTATAACACACAACGTACTACCTTGTAAAATTTTATCACTCTTAACCACTTGACCTATTTCATTGATTAATTCAACATTAAAATCACTGTGAGCCATTGTGGTTTGAATAGCAATAAAATCCTGAGCCGGATTGGGTGCTACAACAATATTGAATTTTGTAGTCTCAAAATCAACCGAAGTCAATGCCGGGTTATACGTTGTAGTTCCTGCTGGAACTGTGGTAACAGTTGTTGCTGTTTTATTTCCATAAAATGTTGGTCCCACTACATACGGATAGGCCGAGTTGTGATTGGCATCTACAGTAGCAAAATAACAATAAATTCCATTAGGATATTCTGGTGTTACACAAAAACGACCGTTGTGCTCGTCTAAATAACTCGCATCTGTTGGGTGTGCAACAAACTCGTAATCTTCTCTAAAATACCCTAAAGGATACGTAGTACTCACTGCTGGACCATCTAGAACATCTGTTCCATCTGCCCAAACCGTTCTGGTAGTAATATTGCGGTATTGATATCCCGATTTCATTCTAACAATTCCTCCTGTTCCGTTAGTATTAGCATAGGCATAGGCTCCATAAATTGGAAATCCATCGTAAGCATAACCTAATAATGGAGAATGCTGATTTGGATCAATCGTATACAAACCATCGGATGGATAAGTACTACAAATGGTTGAAATTACATTAATATCGAGATTAAAAGCACTAGGATTTTGATGATGGTGGTAATTTCCCATGGCTGGATGTGCTTTAGAACAATCAAAACCCAATCGTTCGCCTACTACAGCGTCTCTATTCCATTTTCCATCTCCTGTGCAGCCTACAATTGGACCTCCACAAATTTGACTGGTTGAGTTCTTCCAAGAAACCCCATCTCTATAATCAAATAAAGCAACTCCATTTTTAAAAATACCGATATTACCACCTGTTGTAGCCGTTAATGTTCCTGTATTTTGTGTCGGATTTAGAGGAATTTTGAAAATCTTATTCTGTGCCGTAGCCAATGAAGGATTTCCATCTAAAAACGGACCCGTAATGTATGCCGGAATTCCAGTTGCCGATACATAAGCCCAATTGGCATCGTATTGAACCGTTTGAACATTTGCTTGAACTGCATCATTTATGGGTGTTGAATTCCCTGATACATAATGACGTCCTGTAATTCCTGTGGTATTGCGTAGCCAACTTGTAATCGCTGGATTAGTCTGCGCCAGTAATCCCGAAAACGAGAAAACTAAAAATAATTGTAAAACTTTTTTCATCTAAATAGGTTGGTATTGGTTTGTGATTACATTCTTGGCGGCGGTGGCGGACCATCACCAGGCATTGGTCTACCTTCTCTTTCTCTAGGTCTAGGTGCCATCATTCTAGCTGCTTCATTTATAATTTCATCAAATTTTTGCTGCTGCGAAGTATTACAAATGGCTCTTACTTTTTGAAAGTGATAAAACAAAGCCAATTCTTCTTGTTCTTTGATTTTCAAAATTGCTGCTGCTGCTTTCTTTACTGTAGCCGAATCAACTTTTGGATTTTTCAACAACTCAAAATAGGCATCGTGCATTTCTTTATTATCAGCTCGTAAAGCTTCGACTTGACTTCGATGTTGTTGCTTCAAAAGTTCAAATTGTTCTTTTTGTTGGGTTGTAAACTGTAATTCTTTATTAAAAAAATCACCAACAGCATCATTTTTAGGTGGTTTATGCAACCACATAAATGTTAGTGTACTAATATTAATAACTAATAAAAGTAAAATAACAATTTTTAAAAATTTAGAATTGTTCATTGTAGTTTGTTTTAATAATCACTAGAGAAATATTCTTTATAAACAGCGCTTTTACCATCGTTAAAAGTCAATTTCTCGGACTTCTTAGCATATTGATTCATCGAAATCAAATTGATACCCAATAGCACAATCACACTAGCTGCAATCATCCATTTTTGGGCTACACTCAATCTATTTTCTTTTCTTTTGGATGAATTCAATAAAGAATATTTCAAAGACAAAGGCACTTCAACACGCTGGATATCATCCAAGGCATTCAGGGTATCTTCAATCCAATTTTCTTTTGTATTCATAATTCTATAGATGTTATATTTTTTTAAAACTTGCGCTTATTTCTCATTTTCTTCATAATATGTTGCCAAATGCTTCTTTAAGTTTTGTTTGGCCCTGAAAAGTAATGACTCTACAGCTGATAACGATAATTGCATTATTTCAGCTATTTCATTATAACTCACTTGTTCTATTTTGTGTAAAATGTAGGCCGTTCGCTGTTGCTCGGGCAATAAATCAATGGCTTTAAAAAGTATTTTAGCACGCTCTTGGTTTTCCAATTGAATTCCGGGATGACTAAAATCAGAATGGTTTTCAATGGCTTTTTCACCATCCGATGAAAAAATAGATTTGAATATTCCCGAACGTTTCTTTCGGTGTTTCTTTCGGATAAACTCCAAACATTTATTTATTGAAATTCTATAAATCCAAGTAGAAAGCGATGATTCTTCTTTAAATTGTTGAATGTTTATATGAATTGTAATAAAGATTTCTTGTGTGACATCTTGGGCATCTTCAGTATTTTGAAGCATTCCGATACATAAATTGTACACCTTTTTGGAAAACAAATCCACCAAGACTTGGAACGCTTTTTCGTCGTTCTTCTTCAATCGTGAAATCATTTCTTTTTCTTCCAAAAAGCAAATTTTTTATATTTTGATGCCACTTTAACCGTAAACTTGTGTGAATATAGGAATATCTTTTTTAACTACATAAAAATGACATTTGTGATTTGTTCAATACCCATTCTCATTCGAGAAATGATTATCTTTGCGAAAATTCATTTTTTGCTATGATTCCAAAAGATATTACTACGTTAGAGCCAAAGAAAAACATCCTAATAAAAGGTGCTGCCATCCACAATTTAAAAAATTTGGATGTTGCCATTCCTCGAAACAAACTCGTAGTAATTACAGGGCTTTCAGGTTCTGGAAAATCGTCATTAGCTTTCGATACTTTGTATGCGGAAGGACAACGCCGCTATGTAGAAAGTTTATCGTCGTATGCGCGTCAGTTTTTAGGACGATTGGACAAACCCAAAGTAGAATACATCAAAGGAATCGCTCCGGCCATAGCCATTGAACAAAAAGTAAATACAACCAATGCGCGTTCCACCGTTGGAACCTCAACCGAAATATACGATTACTTAAAATTACTCTTCGCTCGAATTGGAAAAACAGTTTCACCAGTATCAGGTAACGAAGTGCGAAAAGATACCGTAACCGATGTCATCAATACAGTAAAAACTTTTGAACTCGACAGCCGTTGGTTGCTCCTTGCTCCTATTCATCTCGAAGAAGGTAGAAAATTAGAAGACAAACTCAAAGTACTCTTGCAACAAGGTTTTGCACGTATTTTAGTCAATAACGAAATGGTGCGTTTGGATGACATTGACCAGCATTCGTTTGATAACAAAGACATCTTACTAATCATCGATAGAATCATTGTTAAAGACGAAGAAGAATTCTTTAACCGATTATCTGATGCGGTACAAACGGCTTTTTTTGAAGGAAAAGGCGTATGTTATTTGCAAAATTTGAAAGACAATTCGCGTTTGGAATTCAGTGCTAATTTTGAGTTGGATGGCATGACGTTTTTGGAACCGAATGTACATTTATTTAGCTTTAACAATCCGTATGGAGCTTGTCCAACTTGCGAAGGTTATGGTAACGTGATTGGCATCGACCATGAATTAGTGATTCCTAATACCGCACTTTCTGTTTTTGAAAATGCCATTTATCCGTGGCGTGGTGAAAGTATGGGTTGGTACCGTGACGAATTGGTAAACAAAGCTTATAAATTTGATTTCCCTATTCACAAACCGTATTTCGAATTATCGCAAGAACAAAAAGATTTAGTTTGGAATGGCAACCAGTACTTTCAAGGATTAAATGACTTCTTTAAAGAACTAGAAGAAAAAAATTATAAAATACAAAACCGTGTGATGTTATCGCGTTATCGTGGCAAAACCAAATGCAACGTTTGTAAAGGGAAACGCCTTCGTGTGGAAGCCAATTACATTCAAGTCGGTGGCAAAACCATTTCTGATTTGGTAGATTTACCAATTCGTCGTTTAATTCCGTTTTTCAAAGAATTACAATTATCCGAATACGACACTACGGTTTCCAAACGATTATTAATTGAAATCAACAGTCGTTTAGCATTTTTAAGCAATGTTGGCTTGGATTATTTAACATTGAATCGAAATTCAGCTACACTTTCAGGCGGCGAATCGCAACGTATTAACTTGGCGACTTCGTTAGGAAGTAGTTTGGTAGGTTCGATGTATATTTTAGACGAACCGAGTATTGGTTTGCATCCTAAAGACACTGAATTATTGATTGAAGTACTGAAAAACCTACGTGATTTAGGCAACACGGTTATCGTAGTAGAACACGACGAAGACATTATGAAACAAGCCGATATGATTATTGATATTGGCCCTGAAGCTGGTACTCATGGTGGCGAATTGGTGGCACAAGGCACGTTTGATGAAATCCTTCAATCGGATTCGTTAACCGCTAAATACTTGAATGGTTCCTTAGAAATTAAAGTCCCACGAACTCGTAGAAAATGGAATACCTACATTGATATTTTGGGAGCACGTGAGAACAATTTGCAAAACCTAGACGTTCGCTTTCCGTTAGAATGTTTAACCGTAATTACAGGGGTTTCAGGTAGTGGTAAAAGTACGTTAGTAAAGAAAATTCTGTTTCCTGCCATACAAAAGAAACTGGAAGGTGTTGGAGAAAAAGCAGGTCAGTTTACCGACATGCAAGGACATTACCACCGCATTCATCATATAGAATATGTCGATCAAAATCCTATCGGAAGAAGCTCGCGTTCCAATCCAGTCACCTACATTAAAGCCTACGATGACATTCGCGATCTGTTTGCCAAATCAAAATTATCCAAAATTCGAGGCTATCAACCCAAACATTTTTCGTTTAATGTAGATGGTGGTCGATGTGAAACTTGTAAAGGAGACGGTTCTATTAATGTAGAAATGGTGTTTATGGCCGACGTCGAATTGCCTTGCGAAACTTGTGGCGGCAAACGGTTCAAAAAAGAAATATTAGAAGTAACCGTTGAAGGCAAAAACATTGACGATATTCTAACGATGACCATTGATGATGCCATTGCGTTTTTTAGTGAACACAAGCAGACCAAAATCATGCAAAAACTACAACCGTTGCAAGATGTTGGTTTGGGCTATGTGCAATTAGGACAATCGTCTTCTACCCTTTCGGGCGGTGAAGCACAACGTATCAAACTAGCGTCGTTTTTGGTTAAAGGAAATACCAAAGAGAAAGCACTTTTTGTATTTGACGAACCTACTACGGGTTTACATTTTCACGACATTCAAAAACTGTTGACTTCGTTTGATGCCTTGATTGATAAAGGACACTCGATTTTGGTCGTAGAACACAACCTCGACCTGATTAAGTGTGCCGATTGGATTATTGATTTAGGACCCGAAGGTGGTGAAAACGGAGGGCAACTCTTAGCTGAAGGCACTCCAGAAGATGTCGTTAAAAACAAAGAATCAATTACTGGGAAGTATTTGAAAGAGAAGTTATAATAGAAAAACCTTCTGTAACGGAAGGTTTTCTTTTTTAATTTTCATTTTTTAAACCTTTTCGAAGTACAATGAGAAGTTCTCGAAAGATTCAAAAGACTGTTGAGGTATTAAAATAGAAGTATTTTGTATAATATCGAATTACTTAAATTTAGTTGATAAAACTATTATCTTTTTTTATTTTTTTTAGTAAGAAAATGCATAAAAAACTATTTTAGCCAAATATTTTAACAGTACTAATCTAATAAACTCCAAAAAATGAAAAAAGTATTTACACTATTACTATTTTTAATTAGCATTCCGTATTCTTATTCTCAACATTATTATGTGTCTGTCTGTGAAGACTGCTATGGCAGTATTGAAATTGGTGGTATTGTATCAACGATAAGCGGAATCGATGGAAACTCAGTAAATGCCGGATTTTATGCAGGTTATTATCAGTTTAAACCAATCAGTGATAAATTCTCTTTTAGAAGTGGTATTTCTTATAATAACATTGGAACAAAAGTAACCGATTATGACACACCTCTAGTAATTCACGCCATAGACGTTCCGCTAAGTTTGCATTATATACTAAAAGAAAAATACCAATTCTTTGCCGGTGGAGAAATTGGTACTAATATTTTTGGAAAATTACCCACTAAAAATGATATCCCAACCAATACTTCTTCTGACAATTTTGCTTTTAGAGAGAATTTCAAAACAATTGACGGAAGTGCTTTTGTTGGCGCTGGTTTAATTTTTATAGAACATATTGATGTTAATTTGAAGTTTAATATTGGATTGACAAACATCAGTAATTCAAATTTTGAAAACTATAAAAAGAATTGGGTTACACTAAGTGCTGGCTATACCTTTAGATAATAAAGAATTATAAATTTCAGCGGTAGTTGTAAATAAAAAAGTCGAACCTAGGTTCGACTTTTTTATGATACTAATTATTTTTATTCAATTACAATTTTCTTGGTTATGCGCTTCTCACCTGCTTGCATAACTCCTAGATACAACCCTTTTGCTAGGCCCGAAACAGGAATTGATTCAATTAATTTCGCATTAGAAATTGGCATGTTTAATACCGTTTTGCCATTGATATCAATTAATAAAAAAGTATAATTTGTCTCGGTCAACGAACCCAAACTAACATTTAGGGTATCTTTAGTTGGATTTGGGAAGAAACTCACGTTATAATCAGACACTTCTTGATTGGTTAAACTACTAGTGCTAGCCTGTGCAAAGTGTAAGGTTGCCCCAATAGTTGCTTTAGCTACATTATAATTGTATACAGGATCCATATAAATCAACAAATCGGTATTGGTGTGCTTGTGTGTGGTTTCGTTTTTTTCAAACAAACCTGTAATGATTTCGTTATTACTTTGAAACGACATATAATCTGAAGCATAGGCATACGATAAAAACGTTTGCAACGGCGAATACAACGTGACACAATTCATCAACTGTGTGGTCATTGTAGACGACTGTGCGTTATTGGTGGATGGCGAATTATTCGTATCGCGTTCACAAGTAATCGTATTGTTAGTCATTCCTGCCACACCACCAACTTCGTCCAAATTCAGTACCAAACGAATGTTCATTTTTGGGGTGGTTCCATTCACAATAGAAGTCACATAATGCTGACTTCCATACAATCCGTCTTCTTCTCCGCTAAAGTTTATAAATTTTATGGAATAATCGGTGGGAATATTTTGTAACAAACGAGCAGTTTCTAAAATACAAGCTACTCCACTACCATTATCGTTAGTTCCTGTTCCTCCAATCGAATCGTAATGACCACAAACAATAACATACGTATTAGGATACAAAGTTCCGATCTTAGTCACTACAAGATTCTTACAAGCAGCTGTAGAACCCGTGTACGTATACGAATCTTCCACTATTTGAGTAGCGGTATACCCATAACTCAAATATTTGTTTTTCAACCAATCCAAGGTGTTTTGAAGTGGAGCAGTTCCTCTGCGCTTCAATCCTAGTGCTTCAAATTCAGTTAAATCATTGGTTACATTGGTTTGCGAACATTGATTGACTACATTGGCATAAGCCTGTATAAAAGTTTGACTGAAAGAAGTACTCACTGTAAATACAGTGAATAGTAAAAATAGTAGGTTCTTTTTTGTGAAATTCATAATGTGAATTGTCTTTTGTTTGGATATTGGCACCAAAAATAATAAATTTTCATTCACTTCATAAACTATTTGGCTTAAATATTAATTAATAATCGCATGCTATTCAATAGGTTAAAAATCATTAACAAATCGTTCACAAAAACAGCCATTCGTTTGGCACACATCTTGGAATACTCGAAACATCAGAACGATTTCTGATCGAAGAAGCCGAAAATCGAACGAGTAAGCAACAATTGAAAATTCTATTGATTATGAAAAAAATTACCCTTTTAGTAGCAAGTGTTTTACTGGTAGGAAACGTTGCGAAAGCATCAGAAATAATCAAAATTGCTGATGAGAAAATGATAACCCGATTTAGCTTTGACGAGCCAATCTCATTCACCGAAAGAGGCATTGAGTTTTTCGTCTTTCCAAATGGCGACTTCGATTTTAATACTCGTGCCGATGATTCTCAAGGTGGATACCATTTCAAACAAGCTGGTAAACGAACTTCTGAAGCTGATAGAAATGGTCAAGAACCAGTAAATTATGGAGTCTTAATTGAGCACGATAGTTTTGGTAGAATTCGTAGAGTGGGAAATACATTCATCAACTACGATAGCCGCGATCGAGTGAGCCGAATTGGTACCGTATTTATGAGATACAACAGATTTGCTCTAACACAAATTGGCGGTATGCAAATTATATACAACAGACGTGGTGACATTGTAGACATGATTGGACAAGTAAAAGGTTTCAGAAATACTGGATATACCTACAACTATTACGGAACCAATGGTCATACCAATTACAACGATAACAATTATGACACTAATTATCACGCTACAAACTACAACAGCAATGAGTACTACTATTACAAAGCAGATGGTACTCGTGCCAAAATAGAAGACGATAAAAACGAAGACAAGAAATAAAAAAATTGGTTGGTTAATTTGTGAAAAGTCCTGCAGATTCTGGGAAGATGAAGCAGGATTTTTTTTTTGAAGCTAATCCAGCTATTCGCCTTTATCTTTGTTCGTGCCTCACAAAGGATATCGGCTGCTATCTGGGCTAAAGCAATCGCGCTTTCTTCAAGAACGTCTTAATCACATTGTTAAACTCCTCAGAAATTTCCAATTTATAATTCACAAACAAATAGAACACCGCAATCAAAATCGATTTTAAAGCAATATTAATGATTGTGTAAAAAGGAAAATCCCAAAAATAAAACAAACCAAAACAAGCTACTAAAATACCTAACGAATAAAGTGTTTTTAGGGTAAACGGAAACAAATTCATTTTCTTAACCACATAAATAAACTTAATGGTGTTGTAAATGGCAACGGTTAGTAAAGTAGCAAAAGCAGAACCTTCAATGCCATACAACGGAATAAAAATCATGTTCAAAACAATCATCAATACGACTGTAAAAATTCCAAACAACAGCACCGTTCTGTAGTATTTGGTGTTGACAATTATCGAGTTGTTGTTTCCCAAAAGTACGTCGTAAAACTTAGACAATCCGATCATAAACACCACCCAAATGCCGCCGCTGTAATCTTTAGGAATCAAATGATACAATTCTTTAATATTCAAGAAAATTAACATCATGATAAATCCGCCAATAACTTGCAAATTGATGGCGCTTTTCTTGTACAAATCATTAAGTTCGTCGTGCTTTCCTTCTACCATCAATTTAGCGGTAATAGGCGCCACAATTTGGGTCATCGCCCTACTCGGAACTGCAATAACGGTTGATATAAATATCGCTACGCCATACAAGGCGTTCAAACTTACATCTTTGTATTTCGGAATCATGACCTTATCAAAATCAATCAACATGGTTGCCACACCACCCGAAACTATAATAAACAAAGAATAGTGTAAAATCTCTTTAAAATTATCGGGAATAACCAATCGTAAAACAGGCTTTTTAACCGAAAAAGCATACCATTTCATCCCTATCAATTGGGCTAAATACGATAGGGCAATGCCATAAACACAGGTATCTTTAGTAATCCAATCAAAATGAACGGCTATCAATAAAATCATGATCACAAAGCGGTATAACACTTCGCTAATTAGGTTTCCAACCACCGATTTCATATGCACTTTTACCCAAGCATAAAACACCTCAAAATAAGCCATAAATAATCCAACTATCGGAATTAACCAAAAAAATGGTTTTAATGACGGATTTTCTATTACCCAACCGCTTGAAATGGTCTCATAAAAAAAATAAAAGACAAGACCAATAGGAACAATTAACACCAATGGAAAGAACAGCATAAAAGTTAAAAATTCTTCACGCTTTTGTTCGGTTTTATAATGGGAAAAAAAACGAATCAATGTGTTTTGAGCTCCAAACGCCATTAAAGGCATCATGATATTGGCTCCCGAAAGAATCGTTGTTACAATTCCGTAATGCAATTTACCTAAGAAATTGGTATAAAAAAACAACGCATTAACAGCACCAATCCCAAATCCGAAGAACGTGATGATGGTGTTTTTAATGGATTGTGATTGCACGATTCCCATGAATAAATTATGAGTTATGAGTTATGAGTTTGGCCAATTGTTCGGTTAAACTTTTTCTTGAATACTGTTGCAAGCCCACCGGAAATACTTGCAATTTCTTTTCTAAAAACAAATTGAAATAAGAAAGAATCGTTTTTTTCAAACGCTCTTTTTCATCATACGTAAAGAAAACTCCGGTGTTGGTTGTGGTAATAATTTCGGCAAAATCGGAGTCTTTCGGACCAATAGCCAGAATTGGTCGTTCTGAAACCATATATTCAAATAATTTACCCGGAATGATGCTCTTGGTTTCTTCCGAATCGATTTCAATCAACAACAAAACTTGTGATTTACGTTGGTGTTGAATGGCTTCAGTATGGGAAACATACCCTAAATTATGGCAATGATTATCCAATTGATGTGCGAAAATACTATCTAGAATTTCTTGACTGACTTTGCCCATCAATTTGAGTTCAAATGTATCGGCAAACAAATCGTTTTCTTGAATCAACTCATGCAACACTTCCCACAATGCTTTCGGATTTCTATCGGATAAAAACGAACCAATATGCGCCATCGTAAACTTTTCATCCAAAGGTTGTTTGGCTACATTTTCTACATCATAACCGTTGGTGATCACTTCAATTGGTTTAGAAGTTAGAGCCTGAAATTCTGTCTTTGTAGTTTTACTGGTAACTATAATGGTATCAGCCGAATTAAGCACTTTACGTTCCAATTGCTTGTGTTTTTTTTCAGCATACGATGACAATTTTAAGGCTTTGTGATATCCAATAGTCGTCCAAGGATCACGAAAATCGGCCAACCAAGTTACTCCCAAATCTTCCTTTAATTTCAGTCCGATTAAATGCAACGAATGAGGTGGTCCCGAAGTTACAATAGTATCAATATGGTTCTCTTGAATGTATTTTTTAAGGTATTTAACAGAAGGATTTACCCAATATTTTCGAGCATCAGGAATGAATAAATTTCCACGAACCCATAGCATCATTTTCTCTATAAAAGTTTGCTTTTTGGCAGCTGGGATTATTCCGGAGCTAATTTTTTTAGTTTCTTTTTTAGATAAAAAACCAGCCAATTGATAGGGTTCAAAAATGGTATTTTTAAGAATTATCGCTTTATCGGAAACATCCTTTACTAAGCCTTCGTCCACTATCGGATACGTTGGGTTTTCAGGAACATAAACAATAGGTTGGATTCCGAAATCAGGTAAATATTTCACAAACTTCAACCATCGTTGCACACCCGGACCGCCAGCTGGTGGCCAGTAATACGTTATGATTAAAAGTTTTTTTGCTTCAGTTTTCAAATTATATTTTTGTGATAAATTTACTACTTATCCAACCTCTTAATTTTTGATTTTTGAATTCAAAGTCAACTGGATTACATTTGGAATTAAGATCAGAACCTTCAATTTCTACAAACAACCAAGTTCGGTCATTCTGAATCAATTCGGATAAAACTTTGATTTTAGAATTCAAATTTATTTTTGCAATAATATTAGTTCCTACTTCACAACCATAAGTGAATAATTCTATCTCTCTTTTCTCTAATGTTTCTACTGAAGGCGTAGAACGAATATTATAATCTGTAACTGTGTTTCTAACAAAATAAGGCTCCAACAAACTATACTCAGGTACTATTATCTTATTATTTAGTATATACTTCTCATTAATTTTCACATAATTTTCTTTAAGGATAGCACTTTTCCCATTGAATTCAAATGAGCGAATGGATTCGTATGGACTTTCACCGCAACAATGAAACAAATTCAATTTCAAAGCTAATTTGCCATCAGTAATTTTATACAAATCATAATTTGAACATTGTTCATATAACACTGATTGATATGAACCACTTATATTTAGGAATACATTTACACAAAGAGGTTCGCCACAAGAATATAAATAAATAACATCAGATTGAGTGTCGTTATTCAAATCAACTACATGCTTTTGAAATGTTTGCAAATCACCCAACTCTTTTTTTAAGTTCGATTCAAATGCTTCTAAATTATTCTTTTGAGCATAATTTAAAAAAGGTAAAAATAAGACCAAACAACAGATTGATTTTATCATAAAATTAAGTTATTTGCGTATCAAACCGTTTTTATAGTTTCTTTCTTTCAAAATAAACTCCACCAACCAAAAGCAACAACATTCCAAGTGAACTAATCAAAGTGATTGTACTTCCTGTTTTGACTACTTGTGGTTCAAACTTAAATTCTATGTTGTGATTTCCTGCTGGAATATTGATGCCACGTAAAGCAAAATCGACTCTGATAATGGGCACTTGTTTTCCGTCAACAGTAGCCTTCCAACCGTCTTTATAATACATTTCTGAAAACACTGCGAAACCTGCATTTTTGTTATTCGAAACGTATTTCAAATGATTCGGTTTGTTAAAGGTCAACTTAATAGAAGCTGTTGAATCTTTTTCAAAGGCATATTTGGTTACATAATCAGGAAAATCACTACTGTCAAAAGTAGCCACATTTTTAGTGTCCAATTTATCTAAAGCTTTCATTTCAGCATCATTAGAAGCTACTTTTTTAAGTTCTTTTACAAACCATGCATTTCCGTTGATTCCTGGGTTGACACTTGCCACTTCTTCTCCTCTATCGTTGGTTTGAATGATGTATTTAACATTCAACATATCCAAAATTTCTTTGTTATTTTTAGAAATTTGATAATCAAAAAGCTCTTGCATTCTTCGTGGTCGAACCGCCGAATACCCTCCAATTGATTTGTGGAAATAAGAGGCTTTGGCATTCAGATAGCCTTCTACATCTAGCACACGGTAATTGGTTGTGTCTTGCATAATCTGCATATCGGTAGTACTTGGTTGAAAAGGCATGTCCACTTCTCTGGCTGTTTTAAATTGTTCTGGTGTATTACTAACGTAGTTTTTATCCACAAAGAACAAATCGAAAACCATAACCAATCCAACAAAAATAACAGCTGTGTTTTGAGCAATTTTGTTTTTAGTATACAGCCAAAGTGCACCAGCAGCCAAAACAATAAAGAATCCAGTTCGCAACAAATCGGCTTGATACATTGTTCTTCGATCTTCTTTCAAAGCATCTATGAAACCAACGCCAAACATTTTGTCTTGCGATTGACTTAACATTTGACGAATTTGAGCGTCCATTACACCAACATAATCAAACCATCCTTTGCATAAGAACAATACAACCAATAAACCTAATGAAGTTGCCGCAGCTTTCCACAAACTATCCCATTGTTTTTCTTTGTTAGTGGTAAAAAACGAATGAAATCCGATGATTGCCATAACCGGTAAACACAATTCTAAAACTACTTGAATCGATGAAACCGCTCTAAACTTATCGTATAACGGAATGTAATCAATAAAGAAATCGGTTAAAACAGAGAAGTTTTTACCCCAAGACAACACCAATGAAATGATGGCGCCAACAAGAAATACATACTTTATCTTCCGTTTATCATGATACAAACCAAGAACACACAAAAAGAAAACCACAGCGCCAATATAAGCTGGAGCCGCTACAATAGGCTGATCGCCCCAATAGGTTGGCGCATACGATTCGGCAAATTGTAATGCTTGCTCTTCAGAAGCTCCATTTTTCAACATATAATCATATACTGAGGAATCTTTTCCTAATTTTTCGGAATTCCCACCACCAAAAAGTCGTGGCGCAATGAGATTCAAACTTTCTCCCACACCATAACTGTACTCGGTAATATAGCTTCTATCTAAAGTCGAACCGTCAGTTTTTTTAGAACCATCCGGATTAAAAGTCAAATCGCTTTTTCCTCTAATACTGTAATCGGTAAATTCTTTAGTGGCAAGTAAACTGGTAGCATTCGCACCTACCGCAAAAATTAAGGCTACAAAAAAAGTTCCCACTACAAATCCAAGTTCTTTGAATTCTTTGTTTTTAATGAATTTTACAACGTAATAAATTCCCATCACCAACAATAAAAACAACAAATAGTAAGTCATTTGAAAGTGATTGGCATTGATTTCTAAAGCTACTGCGAGCATTGTTAATAATCCTCCAAGAATATATTTTTTTCTAAAAACCAACAACACTCCTGCCACAACCAGTGGCATATATGCAATAGCATGAGCTTTGGCGTTGTGTCCGACCCCTAAAATGACAATCAAATAGGTTGAAAATCCGAAAGCCAAGGCTCCGAAAAATGCCTTGAGTGGATCTATTTTTAACACCAATAGCAAACTATAAAATCCTAAAAAGTATAAAAATAAATAGTCGGCTGGTCTTGGTAAAAACCGTAAGGCGTCATCCAATTTTCCTATATAATCATGCGGATATTGTGCACCCATTTGATACGTTGGCATACCACCAAAAGCAGCATTAGTCCAATATGGTTCGGCATTTTCTGAGACTCTAAAATCGTTTTGCTCTTTAGCCATTGCGGTATACTGTACAATATCCGATTGGTAAATTTTCTTTCGCTGTAGAACTGGATAAAAATAAAGTAAGGCAATAATGATAAAACCAAAAATGGCTGCTAAATGAGGACATAACTTTTGAAGTTGCTTCATGTGGTCTTTTTATATTTTTAATATTAGATTTTAGATGTGGTAAAACCTTTAAACAATTTTATTTTTAATCAATTTCTTCATAATCAATATATTCTCCAACTTTTTTAGTTTCTCGCGGCTTATCGCTTTTGGATGGCTGTGTTGGTTCGGTAGTATTTTGATATTGATTTTGCTGTTGTTGGAATTGCTCACTGGCTTTTTCAACCACTTTTTTTGCCAAAAGTGGTAAAAATAAACGCATTAAGAACTTGATTACATAATATATGATAAAGAAAATAATGATATCTTCAATCAAACCTTGAAAAGATGCCTCTTGCATAACATAAAAAATTTTGTCAAAAATACTAAATTCCTACATTCAAATTGAGGATTACCTCTTAAATAAATAATAAAATATAGTACATTTGGATTTCCAAAATTGAATGTAAAAATCATGAAAGTAAAAAACTATCTCCTACTAATCGTTTTACTCACAAGCAAATATGCCTCGGCACAATATACCGATGTCATCAATTCTAATAGACCTGGGAATTCAATGTCGGCTTTTTCTGTTGGAAAAACAGTCATTCAAGTTGAAAGTGGCCTGAATTACATCAATGAAAAACACAATCTTCTGGATTATAAAATAAAAGGATACACCGGTGATTTAACAGCGCGTTATGGCTTTTTTAAAGAAGAATTAGAAGGAATTATGAGTGTCAATTATCAGAATGACCGGTACTCTTCAGATTACTTTGACGTTCATAGAAAAGCCCTAAAAACTATAACATTGGGGGCAAAATATCTATTTTACGATCCTGAAAAAAATTACGAAAAACCAGTAAACATGTACAGTTGGAAAGCCAATCATAAATACAGTTGGCACCAATTGATTCCGGCAATATCGGGTTTTGCAGGGTTTAATTACAACACAAGCATCAGCTCTTTTTTTAGAGGCGATGAACCTGTAAAAAGACTTACACCAAAGGTAATGTTAATTACTCAAAATCAATTTCCAGGCGCTTGGGTTTTTGTGACCAATATCTATTCTGATCAAATCTTTTCACCGTATCAATCCTATGGTTATGTGGTTACTTTAACCAAAGGATTTAATGATAAAGTATCGGGGTTTTTAGAAAACAGAGGATTCAAAGGTGATTATTACTCTGACGGAATTTTTACCGTTGGAGCAGCTTACTTATTCGGCAGTAACATTCAAGTAGATGCTTCCATAAGTCGAAATTACAAAGATACTCCAAAGCTCTTGTATGCTGGAATAGGATTTTCTTGGAGGTATGACGAAAATTACGATCAAGTATTATTAAGGGCTCCCAAACAAGACAAGAAGAAAGACAAAAGCAAAAAAGAAAAGGCCAAGGATAAAGAAAAAGAAAAAACCAAAAAACGCCTTGACGAAGTTCAGTTAAAACCCTAATTGCCATGATTACAATTAAAGAAGCTACGACTCCTGCCTTATTGAAAGAATATGTAAAATTTCCTTTTTCATTATATAAAAACCATCCGTATTGGGTTCCACCATTGATTCAAGATGAATTGGAAACCTTTGATAAAACCAAAAACCCAGCATTTAAAAGTGCAGAAGCTTATTTTTACCTTGCCTATAAAGACCATAAAATTGTGGGAAGAATTGCGGCTATTATCAATTGGGATGAAGTGAATAAGCAACAAAAAAAGAAAGTTCGTTTTGGTTGGTGGGATGTGATTGATGACCTAGAAGTGACCAAAGCGCTTCTTGAAAAAGTGTATGAATTAGGACGTAAAAATGACCTTGAATTTGTAGAAGGTCCTATGGGATTTTCAAACTTAGACAAAGTGGGTGTGCTAACCGAGGGTTATGACGAATTAGGTTCGATGATTACTTGGTATAATTATCCGTATTATAAAGACCATTTAGAGCAATTAGGTTATGTAAAAGAAAAAGAATATTTAGAAAATAAATTTCCATTCTCTAACGTAAAAACCGATTCTTTTGAAAAAATTGTACCTTTAATTAAAAAGCGTTATCAACTCAAAGAATTGAATTTCACAGACAATAAATCGATTATGCCTTATGTAGATAAAATGTTCGATTTATTCAATGCTTCGTATGCTAATTTATCGTCTTTTGTGGCCATTACAGATGTCCAAAAAGAATATTTCAAAAAGAAATACATCAGTTTTATCAATCCAGAATACATCAAGTTTGTGATGGATAAAGACGACAATATGGTAGCGTTTAGTATTGTAATGCCTAGTTTTTCAAGAGCTTTACAAAAAGCTAATGGTAGATTATTCCCTTTTGGTTTTTATCATTTATTGAAAGCGAAAAAAGAAAGTAAAGAAGTACTGTTTTACTTAATAGGAGTTGATCCCGAATATCAAAGTAAAGGAGTTACAGCAATTATATTTGATGAATACTATAAAACTTTTAAAGAAAAAGGGATTCAAGATTGCATTAGAACGCCCGAATTAGAAGACAACATTGCTATTCACCAATTGTGGAAGCATTTTGACCCAGTAACTTTTAGAAGAAGGAGAACGTATAAAAAAGACTTATAAATAAAAAATCCATTCATAATCTGAATGGATTTTTTTTACATTTCTTAAAACAAAAACTATTCTACATTTTGCACACTAGCTTCTGCAATTTTAGCATAAGTCCCATTCACTAATTTTTCGCGAATGGCTTCAAATGCGGCTAAAGTTTCATTAATATCTTCAATTGTGTGAGAAGCTGTTGGTATCATACGTAACAAAATAATACCTTTTGGAATCACAGGATACACTACAATCGACAAGAAAATACCGTAATTTTCTCTTAAATCATTCACCATAATCATCGCCTCTGGAATAGAACCTTCAAGATACACTGGAGTCACACAAGTGTTGGTATCACCAATATTAAATCCTTTTGCTTTCAATCCACCTTGAAGAGCGTTTACATTTTCCCAAAGTTTGTCTTTTAATTCAGATGATTTGCGTAATAACTCCAAACGTTTTAAAGCACCAACAGTTTGAATCATTGGTAATGCTTTTGCAAACATTTGTGAACGTAAATTATATTTTAAATAATCAATAATATCTTTATCTGCAGCTAAAAAAGCCCCAATACTTGCCATTGATTTGGCAAATGTTGAAAAATACACATCAATTCCGTCTTGACAGCCTTGCTCTTCTCCAGCTCCAGCTCCAGTAGCACCTAGAGTACCAAAACCATGAGCATCATCAACCAATAAACGGAAATTGTATTTCTTTTTCATTGCTACAATTTCTTTCAACTTACCTTGTTGACCGCGCATTCCGAAAACTCCTTCGGTAATGAATAGAATTCCGCCACCGGTTTCTTCAGCTAATTTAGTCGCGCGTTGCAGGTTTTTCTCCATGCTTTCAATGTCATTATGACGGTAAGTAAATCGTTTTCCCATGTGTAAACGAACACCATCAATAATACATGCATGAGCATCAACATCATACACAATAACATCATTTTTAGTTACTAAAGCATCAATACAAGACATGATTCCTTGGTAACCAAAATTCAATAAATAAGCCGATTCTTTCATAACGAAAGCTGCTAATTCATTTTCTAATTGTTCGTGAGCATTAGTATGACCACTCATCATTCGAGCTCCCATTGGATACGCTGCACCATAGGCAATTGCGGCATCGGCATCGGCTTTACGAACTTCAGGATGATTGGCAAGACCCAAATAGTCATTCAAACTCCAGTTCAAAATATCTTTTCCTTGGAATTTCATTCTCGGACCCAATTCGCCTTCCAATTTTGGAAAAACAAAGTATCCTTCTGCTTGTGAAGCCCATTTTCCTAAAGGTCCTTTATTGTTTTGTATTCTTTCAAATAAATCTTTTACCATGATAAATAAGTTGTTAAAAAACGTTGCAAAAGTAGGAATAAAAAATAGTTTTTCTAAATTATTTTACTCACAAACAAATGACATTCTGTTAAAATCACGAATTAAGCAATAATTAAGTTCCAAACTTGTAAAATAGTAGTAATTTTGTCGGTTGCCTTTTTAAAAAACTAAACATAATGAAACTTTCTATTACTAAAATTGTTCTTACTGTATTCATCTTATCCAATACCTTTGCAAATGCTCAAAACAAGATTCTTTTTGATGCTACCAAAGCCGAAATGGCTGGGAATGCCGATTGGATTATAGATGCCGATGCACATAACATTTATTTTAATAGTACCACTCATTTACCTTACGCAAGTACTGGCACTACTGGTGCTTCTAATGCACAACGATACCCTACTCCGGCACAATCAGGAATCACCGCTTCGACTACAGAAGATTACTGGCAAGGCGCTATTTCCTACTGGGCAGTAGATTGTGCGAAAAAAGGCTACACCGTAGAAACATTGCCTTTCAACGGATTGATAACTTATGGCAATTCAACCAATCCGCAAGATTTAAGTAATTACAAGGCTTTTATAGTAACTGAACCCAACATGTTGTTTTCTGCTACTGAAAAAACTGCTATAATTAATTTTGTTGCCAATGGTGGTGGTTTATTTATGATTGCCGATCACGATATATCAGATAGAAATAATGATGGATATGATTCACCACACATTTGGAATGATTTAATGGGAAACAACTCGGTTGTACAAGACCCATTCGGAATTTCATTTGATTATGTTGATATTTCTGGAACCTACACTAATGTGGCTAATTTGCCAACCGACCCAATTTTACATGGTGTGGCTGGAAATGTAACTAAAGTACAATGGAGCGGCGGTACCACTATGACATTAAATACCACAAGCAATCCCTCTGTAAAGGGAGTTGCCTACAAAACTGGAGCGTCAACAACTGGCTTTTTGAATGTGCTTTGTGCCTATGCCACTTATGGCTCTGGAAAAGTGGCCGCTGTTGGAGATAGCTCTATTGCAGATGATGGTACTGGAGATACTGGCGATACACTATATGATGGCTATATTACAGATGCCGCTGGAAATCATCAAAAGCTTTTAATGAACATTACTATTTGGTTGATGTCATCCAATTTATCGCTACCTGAAATGGAAGCAGACACTACAAATTTTGTAGTGGCACCAAATCCAACCAATTCAAAACAAATTCAGGTTTCTTTCTCATTGGATGATGTTCAAAATACCTCAATCATTTTATATGATTATATCGGAAGAAAAGTAAAAGAAGTAAACTTAGACGAAGTAAACGCTGGCATTAACTACAAAACTATTGATGCTTCCGATTTAGAATCTGGATTGTATATCTGCACACTTTCCAATGCAACAAGCGCTAAAAGTTTGCAAATAATTTTACATTAATTAGCAAGCAATCTCTAAAATTGTGTTGTACAGTTTGCTCTTATCTACTGGTTTAGAAAGGTAATAATCCATACCTATTTCTTTAACACGATCTTTTGTGGTTTCCATAACATCAGCAGTTACAGCAATAATTGGAATGTTTTTGTCGTTAATTCCTGAGTTTCCTTTGCGAATTTCAATTGTAGCTTCATACCCATCCATAACAGGCATTTGAAGATCCATTAATATCACGTCAAACTTGATTGTTTTCATTATTTCTAAAGCTTCTTCACCATTATTAGCGAAATCAACTTCGGTATTGAGCCATTTTTTCATAATCATTTTCAATACCATCTGATTCATGGCATTGTCTTCTACCACCAAAATGCGTTTTCCGTTCAAATCGAATTCGGCAGTTACTTCTTGAACCACTGGCTTAACTTCTGCTTTTTCAACTTTAAGATTGACTTCACAAACAGTACCTTGATTTAAAATACTTTGCAATTCAATACTTCCTTTGTGTAAGTTAACTAAAGCTTTAACAATATATAACCCTAATCCTAGCCCACCATATTTTCGTTTATTGTTGATGGATTGCTGAGAAAATGAGTCGTAAATACTGTTCAATTTTTCCTTTGAAATTCCGACACCTGTATCCGAAATTATAAATTTCAAATCCACAGAATCACCTTTAACTTCTGACTCAATGGTAAATTTAACGAATCCCTTTTCGGTAAATTTCAATGCATTGAGCAATAAATTCATCAAAATTTGACGAATTCTTTCGCTATCGCCTTTCACCATTTCAGGTAAATCATTTGGTTTTGAAAATACAAAATCCAAGCCTTGTTCTTTAGCTCTACCAGCAATATTAGCTCGTATATCTTCCAATAAGTTATGGGCATTAAATTCAGTAAATTCAAGACGAATTTCATCTTTTTCAATTTTAGAGAAATCTAAAATATCATTTACAGAACTCAATAAACTACTCGATGAGCCTTTAATTATCTCTGATTTTTCTTTGATCGATTTGCTATCCGTTTCACCTTCTATAGATTCAATAAAATTCATGATAGCATTTAGTGGCGTTCTTAATTCGTGACTAATATTAGATAAGAAATACGACTTCATTTCGTTCATTTCTTCCGACTTTTGAAGTGCTACTTCTTGTAATTTCTCACGATCTTCTTTCAATTTTTTAATAAGATTTGCCATCGAAAGTGATAAGAAAATTACCTCTACTCCTGTTCCTAATTTTGAACTATTCTCCGTAATAAAATTATACGGTAACAAACTGAAATTTTTAAGAATGAACAATACAAAACCAGTTATTAACGAAATAACACCCAAAGTAAAAAATTCATAAACTCGTTTTGTTTTATAGTAAAGAACTACTAAAGAACTAATTATCAATAGCAATAAAAATAAGCCTAAGCCATTCATTGCTGGATAACAATAAGGAAACCAACTCGGAATTAAAATAATTACTGAAAACAAAATCCCGAATAATACATATAAAGTATTATACATTAGGTTTAAATACTTACTAATCAGTCCTACTTGAAGATAATTCTGTGCATACTTCCCTAAAAAAGAACCCGATATCACAGCAAACAATAATACCGATCTATTAGAAAGCCAACCCGATCCTGGCGTGATGAATTGATAAAAATAGCCGTCGAGTGAAAATTGTAATAATCCTATAAAAACTACGTACAAAGAATAATATAAAAATACTCTTTCTTTCATGGCAAAATAAAAGAAGAAATACAGTATCGACGCTATGGCTAATATCCCATAAAAAAAACCGAAGACAATTTGTTCAAATGAAGTTTCGGTAATCAAATCTTCCGAAGTTCGCATGATAACAGGAGCATTAATTACTTCACCATCACTTTTTAAATGAATGTAATAATTTCCTATTTCATTGGGTTTTAACTCAATTTTAAATATAGTTTTTCGATGCTGAAAACTGCGCTTTTCAAAAGGAATACCGTCACCGCTAACTTGCTTATGTATGGTACCATCTTTGTCAATTTGGTAAAATTCAGCAAAATCTACAATTGGTCGAGAAGTTTCGATATAATATTGCACATCATCCTTCATTTCATTTTTTATTTGAAAATGCAGCCAATAGTTATCCGATGTGAATCCTAAATCGGTATTCTCATTCTTTAATTTTTGAAATTGATTTATTGGAATTGCAATTACTTCATTGATGGACAATTCTTTTTGTTTTGAATTATAAAGAGAAGTATTGTTATGCAATGATTGATGTTTGAAATGCTTATTTCCATCAATGATAAATTGCGAATGGCAGGTTGTGATACAAAACAAAAGCAACACAAAAAGGCAAGCAATGCCTAGTTTACTTATTTTCATTAGGTTAAGTTATTAAGTTGGGTAATTCATTTACGACAAAAAAAAACTTTTGGTTTTATGTATGTTAAAATTAAATCTTAAAAATTGATTAATTCTTACAAAAAACCAATAAAATAAGGACTTTCCAAAATAAAAAAAAATAAGATTTTTACTAGAAACTGAATAATTGTAACTTAGCACCTTAAACTTTTTTCTAAATATGAAACTTGTATTTGCATCAAACAACCATAATAAAATAAAAGAAATCCAACAATTAGTTCCTTCAACGATCCAAATTGTAAGCTTACAAGATATTGGTTGCACCGAAGATATCCCAGAAACTGCTGATACTATTGAAGGAAATGCCATACTAAAAGCCAATTATATAACCGAAAAATATGGTTACGATTGCTTTGCTGATGATTCGGGTTTGGAAGTTGATGCTCTAAATGGCGCACCAGGAGTTTACTCTGCTAGATATGCAGGCGAACCAAAAAACGACGACAATAACATGAACAAATTGTTATTAAATCTTAAAGGTAAAACCAACAAAAAAGCCAATTTCAAGACTGTTATTTGTCTTAATTATAAAGGCAAACAGCACCTTTTTACTGGAATTATAAACGGAAAAATCATTGATGAAAAAATTGGAGATAACGGCTTTGGTTATGATCCGATCTTCGTTGCAGATGGCTTTTCGAAAACATTTGCTGAATTAACAATGGTCGAAAAATCAAGTATCAGCCATAGAGGACAAGCAGTTAAACAATTGGTAGATTTTTGCAAAAATTTAGATGACTAATTGTAGTAATCAGAACATTTCAAACCAACAACAATCTACCAAAAACAGACAACTAACTGATTATCAAAAAACAACAAATTAGTTTATATCGTTTTTAAAACTTACCTTTGCACCCAATTTTAAAATACAATATGAATAAATTTGAACAATTAGGTCTGAATGAGTCGTTACTGCTGGCGATCAAAGATCTAGGATTTGAGAATCCGTCAGAAGTGCAAGAAAAAGCCATTCCAGTCTTATTGGAAAAAAACACAGACTTAGTAGCTTTAGCACAAACAGGAACAGGGAAAACAGCAGCATTTGGTTTTCCGCTTATCCAAAAAATTGATGCTGAAGACCGAAGTACACAAGCGTTAATTTTATCCCCAACGCGTGAGCTATGCTTACAAATCACCAACGAGATTAAACAATACTCAAAATATGTAAAAGGATTACATACAGTGGCAGTTTATGGTGGTGCAAGCATTACAGAACAAGCCCGAGAAATTAAACGTGGAGCACAAATTATTGTGGCAACTCCAGGTAGAATGCAAGACATGATCAATCGTGGTCTTGTAAACATCAAAAACATCAATTTTTGTATTCTTGACGAAGCCGATGAGATGTTGAATATGGGTTTTTATGAAGACATTGTATCCATTTTATCGGATACTCCAGATGAGAAAAACACTTGGTTATTCTCTGCAACAATGCCTGCAGAAGTAGCACGAATTGCAAAGAAATTTATGCACGACCCAGCAGAAGTTACTGTGGGTAGCAAAAATTCAGGTTCGGCGACTGTTTCTCACGAATTTTATTGTGTAAACGCTCGTGACCGTTATGAAGCTTTAAAACGTTTAGCAGATGCCAATCCAGATATTTTTTCTGTAGTTTTTTGTAGAACAAAACGCGATACTCAAGCGGTTGCAGAAAAATTAATTGAAGATGGTTACAGTGCTGCTGCATTGCACGGAGATTTATCTCAAGCGCAACGTGATGGAGTAATGAAATCGTTTAGAGGTCGTCAAATTCAAATGTTGGTTGCTACAGACGTTGCCGCTCGTGGAATTGACGTTGATAACATTACTCACGTAGTAAATTATCAATTGCCAGACGAAATTGAAACCTATAACCACCGTTCAGGTCGAACTGGTCGTGCTGGTAAATTAGGAACCTCAATCGTAATTATCACTAAAAGTGAGATTCGTAAAATTTCGTCTATCGAAAGAATCATCCAACAAAAATTTCAAGAAAAAACAATTCCATCCGGAATTGAAATCTGCGAAATTCAATTGTTGCACTTAGCAAACAAAATTAAAGATACCGAAGTTGACCACGAAATAGACAACTATTTACCAGCTATCAACGAAGTTCTTGATGGTTTGACTAAAGAAGAATTAATCAAAAAAATGGTTTCGGTTGAATTCAACAGATTCATCAATTACTACAAAAAGAAACGTGATTTATCAGGTGAAAAAGGTAGTGACAGAAGCGAAAGAAGTTCAGAACCAAGAGAAATTAGAGCTGGTGATCCTGTGCGTTATTTCGTAAATATTGGGGCTAGAGACGATTTCGATTGGATGCAACTGAAAGATTTCTTAAAAGAAACACTAGACTTAGGTCGTGACGACGTATTCAAAGTAGATGTAAAAGAAGGTTTCTCTTTCTTTAATACTGATGGTGAACATACTGATAAAGTGATGTCTGTTCTTAACGGATTTGACCTTAACGGTAGAAGAATCAACGTTGAAATTTCTAAAAACGATGGCGGAAGCCGTGAAAGACGTGACCACAACGGAAGAAGTGGCGGCGGATTTGGTGGTGGAAGAAGCTCAGGCGGATTCAGAGGAGATAGAAATTCTGGTGGCGAAAGAAGAAGCTCTGGAAGTTTTGGTCCAAGAAGTGGTGGCGACAGAAGTTCCGCACCAAGACGTGATGGCGGATTTAGAAGCGAAAGAAGCTCATCAGTTCCAAGAAGAGAGCCCGGTGCTGCTCAAAGAGAAGGCAACGCGCCAAGACGTTCTGAAAGTTCTGACAGACCAGCAAGTCGTTCTTTTGACGATGCTAAAGTTAGAAGACCTAGAAGAAGTTAATTTTACCATAAAATAAATTTTAAGATTCCAAATTCCAATACTATTGGAGTTTGGAATTTCTTTTTTAAGGAAATTTCACCACTTTGTTAATTTTCTGATAATAATTTCAATAAAGCGATACATTATCTTTGAGAGTTTTATACTTTTAAACCTTCAAATAAATATATGAGATATTTTGTAGCCTTTTTATTTCTGCTATTTTCAATTTCAGGGTTTTCACAAGAAACTACCACTGAAAAAAAAGTATACGGAACCATCGTGAATGGCACCACTACATTTCCGCTAGCAAATGTGAACATCATCAACATCAATAAAGTTAAAGGAACAGTTACTAACGCGCGCGGTGCTTTCGAATTGGATGCCGAAGTAAATGATACACTTCACATCTCAATGATTGGTTTTCAATCGCTCAGAGTTAGGGTCACGAACGATTGGCTTAAAAATAAAAACGCTAAAATTGAACTTACCGAAAAAGCCATTGCTCTTGAAGAAGTCGTGATTAGAAAATACAAACTTACAGGCTATCTTGAAGTTGACAGTAAATTAATTCCAGAAAAAGAAAATTATCGCTACAGTATTTCGGGCTTACCACAAGGTTATGAAGGTGGTGAATATTCTCCAAAAGCATTCTCACGCGTGATGAATTCGATTTTCAATCCAGCCGATATGCTCTACAATTTCTTTGGTAAAAAGCCCAAAGAACTCCGAAAGCTAAAGGAAATGAAAAAAGACAATACCGTAAAATCGCTGCTCGAAACCAAATTTGATCGAGAAATGATAGCCGTTCTTTTGGGTATTGATAAAAAAGATATTGCCGAGATTCTACAACATTGCAACTACTCTGAAGCTTTTATTGAAACGGCAAACGATTTGCAAATTTTAGATGCTATTAGTCAATGTTACGAACAGTATAAAGTATTGAAAAAGTAACCCATTTAGGGCAATACAAAATCCTCAATTATTAAACTAATTGAGGATTTTTTTTATATTTGAAAATCGATACAAATTGAAGAATTCTATGAAAAAGACAATACTATTTTTGATAATTTCATTTACTATATATGCCCAAAAACCATCCGGTTCAGAAGTTTTGATACCCTTCCGAGTAAAAAAACTTTGGGGATTATCTGATACACTAGGAAACCTGAAAGTAAATCCAATCTATAAAGAAATTAAATCCTTTTTTATAGAAAAACAAAATGATAAATACGTTTCCAGATATGTTGTAAAAACTAATAAATCCTATTTTGTTATTAATGAAGATCGAAAAGTATTTTTGCCCGAAACAAATACCTATGATTCTATACATATCAGCAAGTATTATCCTAACTGTTTTTGGGTATTTAAAAAAGGAAAAACTGGACTATTTCTCAAGAACAAAGAAATTATTCCTTGCCTTTATGATGATATATTGCCCACACAAAATGGAAGTTTTAGAGTTCAAAAGGGCGATTTAGTAGGATTGATCAATGCTTCAGGAAAACTCATAATTCCGATTGAATATATTTACATATCAACTTACAGAGAAGAAGAAACTGACGAAGTTGAAGAAAAAGACGAAAAAGCAATGGTAGATAAATTTGTTTGGATTGCTGGAACTTCCAAAAGTGAAAAAAAATACTACGACACTAAAGTTTCTGAAAACAATATAGTATATGCTACAATTTATGAAAAAAGACTAGGCAGCGAAACCATTTCAGGCGATTCAAAGGATTACGATTTAATGGCCTCAGAATTATTGAAAACTTATGATAAGGTTCAGATCAATCAATCTTTAGACATTGCCTATGTCACTAAAAACAATCTGAAAGGAGTCATTGATTTAGTGTCAAATACCGAAATTATCAACCTTATTTATGATGAGGTTATCTATGATGGTATAAATAAAGATGTTAAAGTATTCAAAACCAAACGCAACGGAAAATATGGTTTGATCCAATCGGGTAACAAAGCAATCCTAAATTGTGAGTTTGACGATATCAATGAAGACCACATTTTAACCAAAGACAACCGAAAAGGAGTATTTGTTTTCAACACGATTTATCCCTTCATCAAACCAAAATATACAGCCATCAAAAGCGTAGAACCCATTTCGATTTCCGATTTTTGGCAATTCGGTCTTTTCGAAGTAACCACCGAAAAAGGCAAAGGCTATGTGGGTGAAAATGGCGTTGAATTTTTTAAAGATTAGTTTGATAATACCGCTCTTCAATGCGCTTAATATCTTTAATCGAATTCTTTGCCCAAATCAAGCGTTTTTCTAATAGTTCTTCCTCGGTTAACTGCCAATTCACATCCGATTGACGCAATCTGTTGGTCAAATCCTGAATGATAATCGCGGCCGAAACCGATATATTCAAACTCTCCGTAAAACCAACCATAGGAATCTTTAAATAACCGTCTGCTTTTTGCAGCACTTCTTCCGAAAGACCTTCTTTTTCTGTGCCAAAAAATAACGCACTTTTTTGAGTTACATCAAAATCATGCAACAAACACGAATCGTTGTGTGGCGTAGTCGCAATAATCTGATACCCTTTGGCTCGCAAATCATCAATACAATTTCCAATGGTATCAAACTTGTTAATGTCTACCCATTTTTGAGCACCCATCGCAATCTCTTTATCGATATCTTTTCCGAACCTTTGCTCTACAATATTAAGCTCTTGTATCCCAAATACCTCACAACTGCGCATCACAGCACTAGTATTGTGAAACTGAAAAATATCCTCAACGGCTACCGTAAAATGATTGGTTCGGTTGTGCAACACTTCTCTAAATCGCTCTTTCCGTTGCTCCGTTAAAAATCCTTCCAAATAGGCTAAATACTCTAAATCAACCATTTTTTATATTTTGAGCGTTCCTGCCAAAAAAAGGCAGGCGGGCTTTCCGCTGCAATCTTTTATAAGTTTTCATTGCATTACAACTTATAAAAGGATTTTCACTTTAATCCCTAACGCATTATGTCATTGAAATCATTTTTGGCAAAAATAGTAAAATTGTGTAATTTTAATTCCAAATAAAAAATATGAAAAAATTAGTCGTTTTAACAGGTGCTGGCATCTCTGCCGAAAGCGGTATCAAAACCTTTCGCGACAGTGACGGACTCTGGGAAGGTCATAACGTAATGGATGTCGCAACACCTGAAGGTTGGCTAAGAAATCAAGAATTGGTCTTGGATTTTTATAACCAAAGACGCCGACAATTGCACGAAGTACAACCCCATTTAGGACATCAAGTACTTGCCGAACTGGAAAACCATTTTGAGGTACACATCATCACTCAAAACGTAGACAACTTACACGAACAAGCAGGCAGTTCTAAGGTATTACACCTGCATGGCGAACTCTTCAAAGTGCGCAGCACTAAAAACAAAAACTATATCTTAGATTGGAAATCGGATTTAAAAACCGGTGATTCCGATCCAAATGGAAACCAATTGCGTCCTCATATTGTGTGGTTTGGCGAAGAAGTTCCTGCCTTGGAAGAAGCTTTAGCCATCACCCAACAAGCCGATTATTTTGCCGTAATCGGAACCTCTTTGCAAGTGTACCCAGCAGCTGGTTTAGTAGAGTTCACACCACCAAACATTCCAATTTATTACATCGACCCAAATCCAGGAACCCTGTATAACGTAAAAAATAAAGTAGAAATTATTGGACTAAAAGCGAGTGAAGGTGTGCCTTTGCTAAAAGAAATTTTACTTAAAATGATTTAAAAAAACAGACTACAGATAACCGATAACTTACAACTTATACCTAAATTTGCACCTTCAAACAACACACACAACACCATGCAACTATCCGAATTAAACGCTATTTCACCTATTGATGGAAGATATAGAAGTAAAACGGCTTCTTTAGCTCCATTCTTTTCAGAAGAAGCTCTTATTAAATACCGAGTGCTAATTGAAGTAGAATATTTCATCGCTTTGTGCGAAGCAGATTTACCACAACTTTCAGACGTAAAAAAATTGGTTTTTGACGATTTACGTAAACTCTATACCAACTTCTCTACAGAAGATGCCATTTGGATAAAAGAAACTGAAAAAACCACCAACCACGATGTTAAAGCCGTGGAATATTTCATTAAAAGTAAATTTGACGCCCTTGGTTTAGAACCGTTTAAAGAATTCATTCACTTCGGATTAACGTCTCAAGACATTAACAATACTGCCATTCCGCTTTCTACCAAAGAAGCCTTTGAAAAAGTATACGTACCAAGTTTAATTTCGTTGATTGCCAAATTAAAAGAATTAAGCGTGGAATGGAAAGACGTTCCAATGTTAGCCAGAACCCACGGACAACCGGCTTCTCCTACCCGATTAGGAAAAGAGATTTTGGTTTTTGTAGAACGTTTGGAAGAACAAATGCGATTGTTATTCAATGTTCCGTTTGCGGCCAAATTTGGTGGTGCCACCGGAAATTACAATGCCCATCACGTAGCGTATCCCAATATCGATTGGAAGAAATTCGGAACTGATTTTGTAGAAGACATTTTAGGATTACATCATTCGTTTCCAACGACACAAATTGAGCATTACGACCATTTTGCAGCCTTTTTCGATGCTTTAAAACGAATCAACAACATTGTTTTAGATTTAGACCGAGACATTTGGACGTACGTTTCCATGGATTATTTCAAACAAAAAATCAAAGCTGGAGAAATTGGTTCGTCAGCTATGCCACATAAAGTCAACCCCATTGATTTTGAAAACTCGGAAGGGAATTTAGGAATTGCCAATGCTATTTTCGAACATCTTTCTGCCAAATTACCCGTTTCTAGATTGCAACGTGATTTAACGGATAGTACGGTTTTACGAAATATCGGAGTACCGATGGGACACACGTTAATCGCTTTTGAAGCCACTTTAAAAGGATTAAATAAATTGGTTTTAAACGAAGTTAAATTCGAAGAAGATTTAGAGAAAAACTGGGCCGTAGTGGCCGAAGCGATTCAAACCATTTTACGCCGTGAAGGCTACCCGAATCCTTATGAAGCATTGAAAGATTTAACCAGAACAAACACGGTTATCAATAAAGAAGCGATTCAAAATTTCATCCAAACACTGCACGTTTCCGATGAAATTAAAGTGGAATTAATGCAAATTAGTCCGAGTAACTATTTGGGGATTTAAAAATTTAACCGCAAAGAACGCTAAGATTTTACGCAAGGTTCGCAAAGATTTAATTTGCAAACCTTGCGTTTTTTCTTTGTGCATTTTATTGTCTAGTTTGGAAAATAGATTTATTCAATTAGAATTTCAATATCATTCAAATTTCTATTGTTTCTACTTCTACCTAAAACTTTAGACAATAAAATATTGGGTATGTTAAATGGAAAAGGAAAGAATTCTAAAATAGAATCTTTTACAACTATATCTTTATAATTGTGAACCGATATTTCGAATTTCCCATATTCATCATTCTCAAAAGTAAAAAATTTGACTGCTTTTTTACCTGACTTGAAATCTCTTGATTTTAAACTTTTTTCAGTTATTTCAATCTCTTTATTTTTCTCAATATTTACAATTTTTATATAAAAATCAGGATTTATATCAATATGATGTCCTCCTAAAATATAAATTGCATAAGAACCATAATAAATTTCTGATTCAATTGTTTCTGTTATATTGAATTTAATGCTCATGATTTATTTTAAAAAAGATTCTTTATGAATGACAAACTGTAAACCAAGAACTGTCATCAGAAAACCGACAACAAAAACTTACCTCGAATAATTTGGAGCTTCCTTAGTTATCGTCACATTATGGGGATGGCTTTCTCCAATCCCACTAGCTGTTATTCTCACAAATCGTCCTGTTTCTTGTAATGTTGGTACGTCTTTAGCACCACAATAGCCCATACCTGCTCGTAAACCACCTACAAATTGTTGCATACTTTCGTTCAATTCGCCTTTGTATGGAACACGACCCACAATTCCTTCTGGGACTAATTTTTTAATATCGTCTTCCACATCTTGGAAATAACGATCTTTCGAACCTTCTTGCATGGCTTCTACCGAACCCATTCCGCGATAGGATTTGAACTTTCTTCCTTCAAAAATAATTGTTTCACCCGGAGATTCTTTGGTTCCGGCTAAAAGTGAACCCAACATCACGCAATCTGCTCCAGCGGCAATCGCTTTTGGAATATCGCCAGTATACCGAATGCCGCCATCAGCAATCACCGGAATACCAGTACCTCTTAAAGCGGCAGCGACTTCTAACACTGCCGAAAATTGTGGAAATCCAACTCCAGCCACCACACGTGTCGTACAAATCGAGCCTGGTCCGATACCTACTTTAACCGCATCAGCACCATTTTCTACTAAATATAAAGCGGCTTCTGGAGTAGCAATGTTTCCCACCACTACATCTAAATTTGGGAATTTTTCTTTTACTTGTTTTAAAACGGCCACCACACCTTGTGTATGTCCGTGAGCCGTATCAATAATCACCGCATCAACACCAGCATTTACCAAAGCCGTTGCTCGTTCTAAGGCATCGGCAGTAACTCCCAAAGCAGCAGCCACGCGCAAACGACCAAATTGATCTTTATTGGCAATAGGTTTTTGAGTTAATTTAGTAATATCTCTAAAAGTAATCAATCCAACCAATTTATAATCAGCATCGACTACAGGAAGTTTTTCGATTTTATTTTGTTGCAAAATGCCTTCTGCTTCTTGCAAGGTAGTACCCACAGCAGCAGTTACCAGGTTTTTAGAAGTCATGACTTCCAATATGGAACGCGAATTGATTTTTTCAAAACGCAAATCTCTATTGGTGGCAATTCCTTTTAAAATTCCGTTTTCATCTACCACCGGAATTCCACCAATACCAAATTCTTTCATGGCTTGTTTGGCATCGCCAACGGTTGCTGTTAAAGGTAAGGTAACTGGATCGATAATCATTCCGGCTTCGGCACGTTTCACTTTACGCACTTTGGCAGCTTGCTGTTCGATAGTCATGTTTTTGTGTAACACTCCGATGCCGCCTTCTTGTGCCATCGCAATAGCCATAGCACTTTCGGTAACCGTGTCCATGGCAGCAGAAACTATAGGGACATTCAAACTAATATTTCTCGAAAATTTCGATTGAATACTAACGTCGCGCGGTAAAACTTCGGAATAATTTGGGATGAGCAGTACATCGTCGTAAGTAAGTCCTTCTCCAACGATTTTAGTAGTGTGTGCTTTCATGTTGCAATTTAGTTGTTGTAGTTAAATTGCATGCAAATATAAGGAAAAGTACGAAGTTAGAAGTACGAAGTGGGAAGTTTTTTAGAAGCAGTAATAATATCCTCATAAAATCATTGAAAATTCAATAAAAATGACTACCTTAGAGTAACTTCTCAACTCTTTTTTTATGGCAGATACTTCTAAAATACTGAACGGCCTTTCAGAAAAAGAAGTGGCTTCTTCAAGACAAAAAAACGGCTCCAATTCATTGGAACATCAACAAAAAAATCATTTTCTGATGTCATTATTGGAAATGATAAAAGAGTCCATGTTTTTACTATTAGTTGCTGCCGCAAGTATCTATTATATTTCAGGTAATTTTGGCGACGGAATTTTTATGACAATCGCTATTTTTTTGGTGGCTGCCATTTCATTGTTTCAAGAAGCTCGCAGCAGAAACGCTATTGATGCCCTTAAAAAATTATCGCAACCCAAAAGCAAAGTGATTCGCAACGGCAAGTTAATCAAAATTCTTAGCGAAGAAATTGTTGTTGGCGATTGCATTCAAATTGAAGAAGGCGATTTCATTCCGGCTGATGCAAGTATTCTACAATCGAATGATTTCTCGGTCAATGAAGCTATTTTGACTGGCGAATCATTATCTGTTTTTAAAAACGAAACTACCGAAAACAAACTCGTCTTTCAAGGGACAACTGTGGCTACGGGCTTGGCTATTTGCGAAGTTACTGCTGTTGGAAATCAAACCAATTTGGGAAAAATTGGTAAAAGTTTGAATGAAATTGAAGAAGAAAAAACACCACTGCAAATTCAAATCACCAATTTTGTAAAAAAAATGTCCATTATTGGATTGGTCGTTTTTGGAATTGTTTGGGCCTTTAATTATTATCATTCCAAAATCATTCTAGACAGTTTACTTAAATCATTAACGATTGCGATGAGTGTTATTCCCGAAGAGATTCCGGTTGCTTTTGCCTCCTTTATGGCACTTGGTGCCTGGCGGTTAATGAAAATGGGAATAATCACTAAACAAACTAAAACTGTTGAAACTCTTGGAAGTGCTACGGTTATTTGTACCGATAAAACCGGAACGATTACCGAAAACAAAATGAGTTTGGTGCAGTTGTACCTTTTTCAATCCAATACCATAATTGAAACCAAAGAAAAATTAAATTCTGAAGCGGAAGAAGTGTTAAGTTACGCCATGTGGTCTAGTGAACCTGTACCGTTTGATGCTATGGAACTCGCAATTCATGAGGGATATGGCAAATTAGAGTCGGTAGATGAACGCCCGAATTATACATTAGTCCACGAATATCCATTGGGAGGCAAACCGCCCATGATGACGCATGTTTTTGAAGACTCCAAAGGAAACAGAATCATCGCTGCCAAAGGTGCTCCTGAAGCCATAATTGCCGTTTCAAATCTATCGGAACAAGAAAAAACTCAAATTACAACAGCCCTAAATACTATGGCTAGTAAAGGATATCGTGTTTTAGGTGTTGGCATCGCACCATTTTCTGAAAGCAATTATCCCAAAACACAACAAGAATATCAATTTGATTTTAAAGGATTAGTGGCTTTTTACGATCCACCAAAAGCCAATATTCAACAAGTTTTTGAAACGTTTTACAAAGCCGGAATTCAGGTTAAAATTGTAACTGGTGACAATGCCGAAACCACTTCAACAATTGCCAAACAAGTGGGATTTAAAGATGCTGACAACGTATTGAATGGTGACGAATTGATGGCGATGGACGAAACTACTTTAAAACAAAAGGTGATGGAAACAACCATTTTTACTCGAATGTTTCCTGAAGCCAAATTAAAAATTATTCAAGCACTAAAAGACAACAACCAAATTGTTGCCATGACTGGCGATGGCGTAAATGACGGTCCGGCTCTTAAATCGGCGCACATTGGTATAGCCATGGGTAAAAAAGGAACCGAAATCGCCAAACAAGCTGCTAATTTAATTTTGATAGACGATGATTTTTCTAAAATGATTGACGCCATTGCGATGGGCAGAAAAATTTACCTTAATCTGAAAAAAGCGATACAATACATTATTTCCATTCACATTCCAATCATATTGATTGTGTTTATTCCGTTAGCTTTAGGTTGGGTGTATCCGAATATTTTTACTCCGGTGCACATCATCTTTTTAGAGATTATTATGGGACCAACTTGCTCTATCATCTACGAAAACGAGCCCATGGAACGCAATTTAATGACTCAAAAACCACGACCGTTGACCACCATTTTTTTTAATTTAAAAGAGATTACAATTAGCATTATTCAAGGATTGGTGATTACGTTGGGTTTGTTATTTGTGTACCAATTTTGCCTCCAAAGTAATTGTACTGAAGCCTATACTAGAACTTCTATTTTCCTGACACTGATTGCCTCCAACATCTTTTTAACGTTGGAGAATCGTTCGTTTCATTATTCGATTTTGACTACCATTCGCTATAAAAACAATTTGGTTGGAATGATTATCGTAATTACAATTTTTATCACCACTTTATTACTTTTTGTCCCAGTTTTCTCAAAATTCTTTTTATTTGACAAAGTCGATGTTACGCAAATTGGAAGTAGTATTTTGGTCGCCTTTGTTTCGGTTATGTGGATTGAAATATACAAGATTTTTAAAAGACGACAATAGAAAATAGAAAAAAGATGAAAGATGAAAGACTTCGAAAACTTTAGTTTTTTATTTGAAGCAGACGTGTAGTAGTTCTAATAACGTATAGTCCCGCTTTCCGCTCTACTTCGTGCCGCTGCAATCGGGGCTAGAATACCTATTTTACTTTTCAATAGAAATTTCTAACGTCTTGCCTCTGACATCTTGCTTCTTGTTTCTAAAAACCACTACTGCCCTAGCCCAGATAGCAATGGAAAGCTTTTTGAAAGTGAAAACTTGTTTGGGTTGCGCTAAAAAAGCGACCCACGGAAGCTCTTTTTAGCGCTTCCCCAAACCGTTTGAACTGAAAAAACTTGGAATGTATAGCTGGATGCGCTTCTAATGGAATTCGCCAAACAATCGAGAAGCCACATTATACGCGCTTTCAAAGCTCATCGGACTCGTACCGGTATCGGCTTTTTGTTGGGTAAAATAGGACAACATTTTTTCGGTAGGCATGTTACCAGTTAAATCGTCTTTGGCCATGGGGCAACCGCCAAAACCTTGAATGGCGCCATCATAACGGCGGCAACCCGCTTTATAAGCTGCATCAATTTTCTCGTGCCATTTGTCGGGTGTGGTGTGCAAATGCGCTCCGAATTCGATGTGTGGGTATTTCGGAATTAAATTGGAAAACAGATAATCAATAACATCGGGTGTGGAACTGCCAATGGTATCCGAAAGCGACAGGATTTTGACACCCATATTGGCCAATTTTTCGGTCCACTCGCCAACTACATCCACATTCCACGGATCGCCATACGGATTTCCGAAACCCATTGATATATAGGTTACGACTTCCTTATTGGATTTATCGGCGATTTCCAGAATTTCTTGTAAAGTCACCAAACTTTCGGCAATGGTTTTGTGGGTGTTTCGCATTTGGAAATTCTCCGAAATCGAAAATGGAAAGCCTAAATACTGAATCGGTTGATGCACCGAAGCCAATTCAGCGCCTTGTGTATTGGCAATGATGGCGAGCAGTTTACTGTTGGTTTGCGACAAATCGAGTTGTGCCAACACTTCAGCCGTATCGACCATTTGCGGTATGGCTTTAGGTGATACGAAGCTCCCAAAATCAAGCGTATCAAATCCCACACGAAGCAACGCCTGAAGGTAATCGACTTTGCGCTCGGTAGGAATAAACGGTTTGATGCCTTGCATGGCATCGCGCGGACATTCTATGATTTTGATTTTTTCCATTGGAAGCCAAAGATAAAAAAGAAAACGATTTCGTAACTATAAAATTACTGACGTTTTTTTAAAATTGCAGTATTAATGTCTTTCACTAATTGTGGCCCTTCGTAGATAAATCCGGTGTACAATTGCACCAAACTCGCACCAGCATCTAGTTTTTCAATAGCATCTTGAGCAGAATGAATTCCTCCAACACCAATTATAGGAAACGATTTATTGCTTTTTTCAGATAAAAATCGAATGACTTCTGTAGCACGTTTCGTCAAAGGTTTTCCAGATAATCCGCCCATTTCCACTTTGTTTTCCGATTGCAATCCCTCACGAGAAAGCGTGGTATTGGTGGCAATCACGCCTGCAATTTTAGTTTCGTTAACGATGTCAATGATGTCTAGCAATTGCGAATCGGTTAAATCGGGTGCAATTTTTAAGAGAATTGGTTTTTGCTTTGGTTTGGCTAAATTCTTGTTTTGAAGCGTTTGCAACAATTCGGTTAACGGTTTTTTGTCTTGAAGTTCACGCAAATTTGGTGTATTGGGCGAACTCACATTCACTACAAAATAATCAACGTAATCGAATAAGGCTTCAAAACAGATTTCGTAATCTTGTGTCGCTTTTTCATTGGGTGTGAGTTTATTTTTGCCAATATTTCCACCGATTAAAACGCCTTTATTTTTCTTTAATCGTTCAACAGCTTCTTGCACACCGCCGTTATTGAATCCCATTCGGTTGATGATGGCCGAATCTTCTTTTAATCGGAATAATCTTTTTTTTGGATTTCCTTCTTGACCAACAGGTGTTAGCGTTCCGATTTCAATAAATCCAAATCCGAAATTAGAAAGTTCTTGATACAACTTAGCATCTTTATCGAAACCAGCTGCCAGACCGACTGGATTTGGGAATTTTAATCCGAATACTTCCGTTTCCAATCGCTTGTCGTTCACTAAATAGAGTGATTTGAAAAATGACGAAAAACCTGGGATTTTAGATAAATTTCGAATGAATGAAAAGGTAAAATAATGTACTTTTTCGGGATCAAACCCAAAAAGTATCGGACGAATGAGTAGTTTGTACATGGTGTAGTAGTTGTGTCGCACAAAAATAGAAAATAGTATTTAGTTAACTGCTTTTTAAAGATAAAAACTAGCATGAAAACGTAAATTTAAAAGGTGCTAATTTGTATATTTGCTCATTAAAATTTACAAACTACATACATGCAACATATTATTGATCGCTTTATAAGCTACGCTATTATTGATACCGAATCGGATGCGAATTCTCCAACAACACCCAGTACAGAAAAACAATTGGTATTGGCAAATTTATTAGTAAAAGAACTCCAAACTATAGGTTTAACCGAAGTAACCATTGATGAGAATGGGTATGTAATGGGAACCTTACCAAGCAATGTAGACCACGAAGTACCTACCATCGGATTTGTTTCGCATTACGATACTTCACCCGATTTTACAGGAAAAGACGTAAAACCACAAATCGTACACAACTATGACGGTGGCGATATCGTGTTGAATGCCGAACAAAACATTATACTTTCTCCAAATTATTTTAAAGATTTATTGTTGTACAAAGGACAAACCTTAATTACAACCAACGGATTAACCTTGTTAGGCGCTGACGACAAAGCTGGTTTGACCGAAATTGTTACGGCTATGGAATATTTAGTACAACATCCCGAAATCAAACACGGAAAAATTCGTGTAGGATTCACTCCTGACGAAGAGATTGGTCGTGGTGCTGATATTTTTGACGTAGCAAAATTTGGTGCGCAATGGGCGTACACGATGGACGGCAGTCAGATTGGCGAATTGGAATACGAAAACTTCAATGCAGCTGGTGCCAAAATTATTTTTAAAGGAAAAAGCGTGCATCCGGGCTATGCTAAAGGAAAAATGATCAACTCGATGTTGATTGCCAACGACTTCATCAACGAATTACCTAAAAACGAGATTCCGCAAGAAACAGTGGATTACGAAGGTTTTTACCACGTTACTGGCTTGTCGGGTAGCATCGAAGAAACCAAATTGGAATTAATCATTCGCGATCACGATGCCGATTTGTTTCAAAAACGCAAAGAAAAAGTTTTAGAAATTGTAGCTAAAATCAATGCCAAATTTGCTGCACAATTCGGAGAAGACATTTGCATCGCAGAGGTTAAAGACCAATACTACAACATGCGCGAAAAAGTAGAACCGATGATGTTTATCGTTGACTTGGCCGAGAAAGCCATGCGCGATTTGGGCATCGAACCGCTGATTAAACCAATTCGTGGCGGTACCGATGGTTCTCGATTGTCGTATATGGGATTGCCGTGCCCAAATATTTTTGCTGGCGGTCACAACTTCCACGGAAAATACGAATACGTTCCGGTGGAAAGCATGCAAAAAGCAGTAGACGTGATTGTGAAAATCGCTGAATTAACCGCTACCACTGACTTTTCGAAATAAAACAGTATCCTCAAACACTACATTTCCACAGATTTTATCTTAAAGTCTGTGGATTTTTTTATTTTTATGCATTAGAAGCGAATGGCTCGGGCGTTTTGGTTATCCCTGTTCCTGCTTTCGTTTCAATCTTTTAAACCTGTCAGGTTTAAAAGTATTTCCACTGCAATCAGGGCTAATTGGCAATGGTATGGCACAAATTTATTAGTATGAAAGAGGAAAAACACGTTTGGGACAAAGTCAGCCAATGGGAAGACGAATTGGAACTCATCAAGGCTATTATTGCTAAAACCGAGTTGGTAGAAACTACTAAATGGGGTACTTCAATGTATACCCACAAGAACAAAAACATCCTCGGAATTGGAGGTTTTAAATCCTATTTTGGAGTTTGGTTCATCAACGGTGTTTTTCTAAAAGACGAAGCCAAGATTTTGGTCAATGCGCAAGAAGGCGTTACCAAAGCCCTACGGCAATGGCGCTTTCATTCGAAAGAAGAAATCAATGAAAAACTATTGTTACTTTACATCAAAGAAGCCATTGAAAATGAAGCAAAAGGATTGAGTCACAAACCGATAAAAAAAGAAGTGGTGATTTGCGAATTCTTTGCCAACGAACTTAAAAAAGACGGCACTTTTGCAAATGCATTTGAAGCCTTTTCACCGTTCAAACAAAAAGAATTCTTGGAATACATCGCTACGGCGAAACAAGAAAAAACCAAAATCACCCGAATGGAAAAAATAAAACCAATGATTTTGCAAAACATTGGATTAAACGATAAATACCGATAAATGAATTTTCTTAAAAAGCATAAAATTAAGACCGTCATGACTTTACTCATAGTAAGTTATCTCATTATGTGTCAGTCGTGTATGACAATGCGAATGAATTCCAAAAAAACCAAACTCTTTTTTGAAACTTCCAAAACCAGTTATATCGACAGTACCATTTCGGTTGATGATTCTAAAATCCATTACCTACAGACAGGGAAAAACGATTTTCCTACACTTTTTTTTATTCATGGTTCACCAGGGAGTTGGGACGCCTATAAAGATTTTTTAAAAGACACTTTACTTCTCAAAAAATACCGAATGATTGCCATTGACCGACCGGGTTTTGGTTACAGTAATTTTGGTTCTTCTGAAAATTTATTTCAACAAGCCCATACCATAGAAAATTTTGTTAAAAAAATTAATAATGGAAAGAATATATACCTAGTTGGCCATTCATTTGGTGGACCCGTTATTGTAAAAATGGCAATAGATCAACCAAAACTATTTAAGCAAATTGTCATTTTAGCTGGAGCCATTGATCCCGATGCAGAAAATCCTGAAAATTGGAGACCTTTTTTTATTTCAAAACCATTGCGTTACCTCGTTCCTGGGGCACTTAGACCAGCCAATGACGAACTTTGGTGGTTAAAAAACGACTTAAAAGTAATGAAACCAACTTTGAAAAATATTGTTACCAATGTGGTTGTTATTCACGGAACCAAAGATCCTTTAGTGCCATATAGTAATGTTGCTTTTATTAAAAAAAAGTTTATTAATGCCGAGTCCATGGAAGTAATTTCTATCAAAGATGCCAATCATTTTATACCGTGGGAACATTATGAAACCATAAGAAATAAGCTTTTAAATTTGATGGAATGAAAAAATCCCAAATTCAAAAAATAATTTGAATTTGGGATTTTTATTTAAGTTAATAAACGTTAAGCTTTTTTATTCAAAGCAGCACTCATTTCTGAAGAAATAGCGGAACGCTCCATTTTCAATTTACCTGACATCGTTTCGATAACTACTGTAGTTTCAGCTAATTCGTGAATTTTTCCGTGTAAGCCACTTTTAGTAACGATTTTATCGCCTACTTTTAAGTTGCTTTCAAACTCTTTCTCTTTTTTAGCCTTTCTTTGTTGTGGCATGATCATGAAAAAATACATTACCACGAACATTAACAGTATGTATCCAAATGAACCAATTTGTCCCATAATTTTATAATTTAATTGTTGTTATTATTTGGCTTCAGCAGCTTGAACGTCTGCAAAAATTTGAAGCATCTCTTTTCTATTTTTAGTATTTGCTGATATTGTAACCGATTTTTGTTGTTTTCCGTGTTTGCCTTGTGAATTGAATGTTACTTTAATGACACCTTCTTCATTTGGTTTTACTGGTGATGTTGGGTATTCTCCTACGGTACATCCGCATGAGCCTTGCGCATTAGAAATAATTAAATCGGACTTACCCGAATTGGTAAAAGTGAATTTCTTTTCAACTTTTTGCCCTTCTGTAATCGTTCCAAAATCGTGTTCCGTTTCTTTAAAATCCATCGTAGGCAGATTGCTGTCATTTTTTCTACACGAAACCAAAATGGTAACTAAAAAAAGAGTAATGGCTACTTTCTTAATCATATTATATATATTACATTAATCCTCTTCCAACTTTTTTAATTCTGTCATTGGCTTGAAAATCTTTAATCAAATTATCTAAAATTCCGTTGATGAAAATACTACTTTTTGGAGTAGAATATTCTTTAGCCAATTCTAAATATTCGTTAATCGTAACTTTTAGTGGAATGGATGGAAATTTTAAAAACTCGCAAATGGCCATTTTCATAATGATTGTATCCAATTCGGCGATACGTTCCATGTCCCAATTTGGTGTTTTATCGATAAATTCTTTGGCTAATTCTTTGTCGTTCAAAACAGTTTTTCTGAACAATGTAGCAGCAAAATCTCTATCTTCAATATCTTTATAAATGGCTGGAACTTTTATGGAATCAGCTTCTGCAGTCATCTGTTTTAACTGCTTCAATATTTGTGTATTCACTACGGGAACATCGTCTACCCAAGTCAATTTAAAATCCTCTAAATAGGAATATAATTTTTCGTTTGGAGCAATTAATTCGGAAAACATATCAGCTACAAAAAAACGCTCTTCTTCAAAAGTTACCGTTTTTTTAGCCATATATTTTTGATACAGTTCACTTTGTTTTACCACTTGTAACAGTAACAAAATAGTATCATCATTGAATTGCCAATTGTTAATTTTTCTGGTTTCAAGAGCAATACTCAACGAATTATTCTCGTCTAAAGCTACTAAAATAGGGTTATTGATGAAACGTCGGTTAGGATTGCGCTCTTCTGGAGTAGCGAGATGCTTTTTTTGAGCTAAATTAAGATATTCTATTTCCTTTTTTCGGATTTCCACTAATGAAGACAACATAATTAGATATAAATCGACTATGTTTTCTAAACTGGCTTGTAAAAACTTTTCTTGTTTTTCAAGATCGTCAGTTCCACTTTGCTGCATGGCGTAAATGGATTGCATGACTTTAATTCGGATATGTCTTCTGTTTAACACGGATAAGAACTTTTTGATTTGGATAAAAATTAACAAAGCGAAAGATGTTGCTCTTTCGCTTTGCAAAAATAAAACTATTTTTTAAAACACTTACTTATTTAGCGTTTTCTTTTTTTCTTTGAGCGATTCTGTTCTCTGCAATGGCCATAGCTGCTTTTTGAGGCGTTAAATTATTGGCTTTTGCGTAATCGAAAATCTCTAAAGTAGTATTGTAAATATTTTCAGTTCTACGCATAGATTCTGCCTTGTCGTAATGCGCAATTTCTGCATACACATTGATAATTCCTCCAGCATTAATTAAGAAATCTGGTGCATACACAATACCTCTTTCTTGAAGAATTGGTCCGTGTACATTTTCATTTGCCAACTGATTGTTTGCCGCACCAGCAATAACTTTAGCTTGAATTTTATAAACTGTATCGTCGTTGATGGTTGCACCAAGAGCACAAGGCGCATAAATATCAACATCAGCAGTGTATAAGTCGGAACCCTTATAGATAGAAGCACCATACTTAGCACTTACTTCTTTCATTTTATCTTCATTGATATCGGTGATTTGCACCAAGGCGCCTTCTTTAGTTAAATAATCTACTAAAGTTTCACCCACATGCCCTATTCCTTGAACTAGAATTTTTTTACCGTCTAATGTATCCGAACCAAATTGGTATTTTGCTGCCGCTTTCATTCCCATGTACACGCCATAAGCCGTAACTGGCGAAGGATTACCAGAACCACCACGAGATTCAGAAATACCTGTTACATAAGGTGTTACATCACGAACAGTATCCATATCGGCAGTTACCATACCTACATCTTCTGCTGTTATATATCTTCCAGATAATGAATGTACGAATTCGCCAAATTTGCGCATCATTTCTGGTGTTTTTTCTGTTTTAGCATCACCAATAATAACCGCTTTACCACCACCAAGGTCTAAACCTGTGATCGCCGATTTGTATGTCATTCCACGAGAAAGACGTAAAACATCGTTCAACGCTTCCCATTCGTTAGCGTATTTCCACATTCTAGTACCACCTAAAGCTGGGCCTAAAACCGAATTATGAATACCAATTATTGCTTTTAATCCAGTATCTTTGTCGTTGCAAAAAACAATTTGCTCATGATTATCAAATGATAATTGACCAAATACAGGATCCATCTTTTGAAGTTCTTTTGGGGTTGTGATTTCTGTAGTCATAAAAAATTATTTGTGTTGCGACTTTATCAATAAGTCAGAGCAAATTTAACTTTTTATTCAAAATAATTTACTTATTTTAGTTTTAATTAGCATTTTGTTAATAAAATTAATTTTAACTGAAGATTTTTAAAATGTATTATTTCATTTATTTTAACACTTTTAAAAAGAATAATACGCAGAATTAAACAATTAAAATGAAAGAATTACAATATTTAAATAAATATTTTATCAAATATAAATACCGATTTTTATTGGGTATTTTTATAACAATTGTTGCACAAATCTTTTCACTGTTTACTCCAAAATTAATCAGTAAGTCCTTCAAAGCCATTGAAGAATATCACAAAAACGACCTAGGGACTCAGGTAATAAAAAGCCAACTTATTGAAAACATATTACTTATTATTGGAACAACTATTATTGCAGGAATCCTAACGTTCTTGATGCGACAAACTTTAATTGTGATGTCTCGACACGTAGAATTTGATTTGAAAAATGAAGTATTCAAACACTATGAAGTCTTAGATCAAAATTTCTACAAACGCAATCGAACCGGCGATTTGATGAGTAGAATTAGTGAAGATGTTGCTAAAATAAGAATGTACGTTGGACCGGCCGTGATGTATACCATCAACACCATTATTCGATTTACAGTGGTCATTGTTTATATGTATAATGTATCGCCACGACTGACCTTGTACACGCTACTTCCTTTACCGATTTTATCGTATATCATTTTTAGATTGAGTGTTGAAATCAATAAACGAAGTACCATTTTTCAACAATACTTATCCAAAATATCCAGTTATACACAAGAAGTTTTTTCAGGCATACGCGTCATAAAAGCGTATTCATTAGAACATCAAAACCAAGAACACATTGTAAATTTAGCCAACGAAAGCAAATCCAAAAGCATGAGTTTAGCTCGAGTGCAATCCCTTTTCGGTCCGTTGATGGCCACTTTAATTGGTGTGAGTAATTTAGTTGTAGTTTTTTTTGGAGGAATGATGTACATTGATGGCACCATTAAAAGCATAGGAACGATTGCCGAATTTATTCTTTATGTAAACATGTTAACTTGGCCTGTTGCCTCCATTGGTTGGGTTTCTTCATTAATTCAAGAAGCTGAAGCCTCTCAAAAACGCATCAATGAATTTTTGAAAATTGAACCTGAAATCAAAAATAACGCCACTGAAAAATCAATTATTAAAGGAGAAATTGAGTTCCATAATATTAGTTTTACTTATGAAGATACCAATATTGAAGCATTAAAAAACATTTCGTTCAAGGTTAATAAAGGTGAAACATTGGCTATTTTAGGAAAAACCGGTTCGGGAAAATCGAGCATCCTTTCGCTGTTAACTCGAATGTATGAAGTTCAGAATGGCGCCATTTTAATGGATGGAAAACCATTGGCACAAGTAAATTTATACGACTTACGCGATAGCATTGGAATTGTACCTCAAGATGCCTTTTTGTTTTCCGATACTATTAAAAATAACATCAAATTTGGGAAAGAAACCGCCACTGACGAAGAAGTCATTAATGCGGCTAAAAAAGCTGTTGTTCATGATAATATTGTACAATTCAATCAGCAATATGAGACTATTCTGGGCGAACGCGGCATCACCCTTTCTGGCGGACAAAAGCAACGTGTATCAATCGCACGAGCGATAATAAAGAACCCAGAAATTCTACTTTTTGACGATTGTTTATCGGCAGTTGACACCGAAACTGAAGAACGAATCTTGAATAATTTACTTGAAATTTCCAGAGACAAGACTACGATTATTGTGAGTCACAGAGTATCATCAGCCAAAAATGCCGATACCATCATTATTTTGGAAGAAGGAAGAATACTACAACAAGGCTCTCATAATCAATTAGTAAACCAAGAAGGCTATTATAAAGAATTATATTATAAACAACTTTCTGAAAAAGAAGTGCAATAATTCTTGTTTGGTAATGTTTTTTTTATCATTTTCGTAAAAGAAAACTACTAATTGATAGAACGAATATGAGAGAAAATGACATGTTAGAAAAAGACGAAATTTTTTCTAAAGTATTAAGAGCAGGAAGAAGAACTTATTTCTTTGATGTAAGAGCTACCAAAGCTGAAGATTACTACATAACCATTACAGAAAGTAAAAAATTTACCGAAGAAGATGGTTCTTTTCATTTCAAAAAGCATAAAATTTATTTGTACAAAGAAGATTTCGCTGCATTTAGAGAAATTTTAGACGAAATGACATCCTTTGTGTTAAACAATAAAGGAGAAGAAGTGATTTCAGAAAGACATCAAAAAGATTTCAAAAAAGAATACCATTCAGACGAAACGGAACACACACCAAAAATTGATAAAAGCTTTACAGATATTGATTTTGATGACATTTAATTAAAATCAATTCTATGAATTTTTTCATTAAATATAAAATCCATTTCAACATCGTTTTCATATTATTTTGGGCTTATGTAATCTATGATGTATTGAGTTCAGAAGGATTTATTATAAAAAAACTCATTGTACCTATTCTCTTTATAATTTTAGGTGTATTTAATATTTTTGAAGCTTTAAAAAACAATAAACCAAAATCCGGAGACTAATTCTTCGGATTTTTTTATGCAATTCTCAAGCCATTTGCTACTTTTAAATCGGAAGATAGCAATACAACATCGTCTTCATTTACCGCTCCTAAAACCAAACATTCGCTCCAAAATTTTCCAATTTGTTTCTTTGGAAAATTTACAACTGCAATAATTTGTTTTCCTATTAAAGCTTCTTTTGAATAGCGCTTTGTAATTTGAGCAGACGATTTTTTAATTCCAATTTCAGTTCCAAAATCGATGGTAAGTTGATAAGCAGGTTTTTTCGCTTCAGGGAAATCATCCACTTGTAAAATGGTTCCAACACGCATTTCTATTTTTTCAAAATCGTTCCAATCGATTGTATCCATATTCTTTAATTTACAACAAAAATACAAATTGCAAAATATTATATCTATCAGAAAATCAATTCAATTATTTTTTTTATTACATTTAAGTTTTTGAAGAAACCCGTAGATTATCACAATGAAAATAGCACTCTTTTCGAATGAATTTCCTCCCAACATTTATGGCGGAGCTGGCGTACACATCGATTTCTTAAGCCAAGAATTGGCTAAATTAGCTCCAGTAGAAGTACGCTGTTTTGGCAACCAAAATGAACAACTCAACCAAATGAATGTCATCGGAATTCAATCTTCTTTAACTAAAATGGAAGATCCTGAAAATCCACACATCAAAATGTTTCATAATCTAAGCCGAAATGTCGAGATGTCGCAACATACTTTAGATGCCGACATTATACATTGCCACACTTGGTATACGCATTTGGCTGGAATATTTTCAAGAGAATTACTCCAAGTGCCGCTGATTCTAACAACACACAGTTTGGAAACGCATCGCCCATGGAAAGTAGAACAACTGGGTAATGGTTATTTTTTGTCGCGCTGGATCGAACAACACGCCTACAACACTGCTGATGGCGTAATAGCCGTTAGCGAACAAATGAAATCGGATGTAGTTGAAGCGTATGGCATAGCGCCAGAGAAAGTCACAGTCATCCATAACGGTATCGATCCAGAATATTACCAACCGACTTTTGATGCCGATTTGCTTAAGGAATACGGAATCAATCCAGAAGTGCCTTTTGTGCTTTTTGTAGGACGAATTACGCGTCAAAAAGGAATTTCTCAATTGATTTCGGCAGCCCAGTATTTTGATAAAAATTGCCAAGTGGTGCTTTGTGCTGGTGCGCCCGACACGCCTGAAATTGCCGCTGAAACAGAACAACTTATTGCCAAACTAAAATCGGAACGCGATGGAGTTATTCTAATTTCAGAAATGCTTCCAAGAGAAAAAATTAAAGTATTGTACAGTCATGCTCGAGTTTTTGCCTGTCCATCTTTGTATGAACCTTTTGGAATCATCAACTTAGAAGCGATGTCGTGTGAAACCCCAGTAGTAGGAAGTGAAGTTGGTGGTATTCCTGAAATTATTGTAGCAGGTGAAACAGGTTATCTCATTCCGCTTGAAAGCGTTTCCCGAACCGATTTTAATCCTAAAAACCCAGACGCTTTTCAAAAAGATTTTGCCACTAAAATCAATATTTTGTTACGCGATGAAAATTTAGCAACTGCTATGGGAAAAAAAGGCAGAAAACGTGTTTTAGAAAAATTCAGCTGGGAATCAATCGCCAAAACAACCTACAATTATTACAGTGACGTGATTTCAAAATTTGAAAAAGAAAAGGCATAACCAACTAAATCAATCCTGAATTCGACATTATGAAAAAAAGTACATTAGCCATTATCTTAGGTGGCGGACAAGGTTCAAGATTATCGCCCTTAACTGAAAGTCGATCCAAACCAGCAGTTCCTATTGCAGGTAAATACCGATTGGTCGACATTCCGATTTCCAATTGTATCAATTCAGACATTAAAAGAATGTTTGTTTTGACCCAATTCAACTCGGCATCACTGAACCAACACATCAAAAACACCTATCATTTCAGTCATTTTAGCACGGCATTCGTCGATATTTTAGCTGCCGAACAAACGCCCGATAATCCGACTTGGTTTCAAGGAACAGCCGATGCAGTGCGTCAATGTATGAACCATTTTCTAAATCATGAATTTGATTATGCTTTGATTTTATCAGGTGATCAGTTGTATCAAATGAATTTCAATGAAATGATTGAGGCTCATCAAAAAAGTGGTGCTGCCATTTCTATTGCTACTTTGCCTGTAACAGCTAAAGAAGCTCCGGAGTTTGGCATTTTAAAAACCGATTCTGAAAATTACATCACCTCTTTTATTGAAAAACCAAATGCCAGTTTGTTACCCGAATGGACTTCAGAAGTCAGCGAGGAATCAAAAGCAGAAGGAAAACTTTATTTGGCTTCTATGGGAATTTATATTTTCAATAGAAATTTGTTAATCGAATTAATGTCTAATCCAGACACCAAAGATTTTGGAAAAGAAATTATCCCACAAGCCATTGGAAAACAAAAGATATTGAGTTACCAATACGAAGGATATTGGACCGATATTGGAAACATCGATTCGTTTTTTGAAGCCAATTTAGGATTGACTGATGATATCCCGAAATTCAATCTTTTTGATAATTCAAGTAAAATTTATACCCGTGCTAGGGTGTTACCGCCATCCAAAATAACCGGAGCAACAACGATAGATAAATCGGTTGTAGCAGAAGGTTGTATCATTAATGGCGCAAGTATTGAACATTCTGTAGTTGGAATTAGAAGCCGAATTGGGTTTGGTTCCGTAATATCAAATTCCTATTTAATGGGAAATGATTACTATCAGAATTTAGAGGAAATCAGACATAACTCAGAACACAACATCATCAATATCGGTATTGGAGAACGCTGTTCGATAAACAACACTATTGTAGATAAGAACTGTAAAATTGGAAATGATGTGATTCTCAATGGAGGTACACATTTGGAAGATGCCAATACCAACTTATACACTATTAAAGACGGAATTATTGTAGTCAAAAAAGGAGCTACATTACCCGATGGTTTTACTTTATAAACATAAAAAAAGGCTGTACAAAATACAGCCTTTTTTTTATTTGTTCATAACAAGATAATTGTAAATACTGGTTCGTTGCTCGTCAGTAATTTTAGCTTTGGGTTGCATCCATTTCAAAATTCCTGTCCATTTTTCGGCAGTGTAATCGGCAGGATCATATAGTTTGTGGCATTTTGCACAATTATTTTCGTACAATCCTTTTCCTTCAGCTAAAGCTGGAGTAAGTTCTACTTTTTTTACAGTTTCTACTGCTGCAGCTGTTGATTTTGAACCTCCACATGAGTATAGGAAGATTGCCAATAGAGCAACAGAAGTAATCATTTTTGTTTTCATCTTTATTTGGTTTTGGTGTAGTAAAAATAACAAAAAAAGCCATCCGAAGACAGCTTTTAAAGTATTTAACAAAAATTTATATGTTACTTCACATCCATTAATTCAACATCAAAAACCAATGTTGCATTTGGAGGAATAACGCCTCCAGCACCGCTAGAACCGTAACCTAAATAAGACGGAATTACAAAACGAGCTTTATCACCTACTTGCAAAAGCGCAATTCCTTCATCCCAACCTTCAATAACATGCCCTTTTCCTAATGGAAATTCGATTGGTTTTTTTCTTGGATAAGAAGAATCAAATGTTTTTCCATTTTCTAATTGTCCTGTATAATGAACCGAAACTGTTTTTCCAGCTTCTGCTTGTTTCCCATTCCCTTTTTGGATGAATTTATAACGCAAACCGCTTGCTGTTTTTTCAAAACCAGCAGCCAATTTTTCCATAGCTTCTTCAGCTTGCTTTTTAGCCTCTTCAATTCGTTTTAATCGCGAGCCCTCAAAAGTTCTGAAAGCTTCAATAGCATTCCATTTTTGTGCTTCTTCACCTACTCTAACTATTTCGATAGAATCAATAAAATCGCCTTGCGCAACCGCATCAACTATTTCTTGTCCTTCTACAACATGACCAAAAACAGTATGCTTTCCGTCCAACCAAGTAGTTGGCACATGCGTGATAAAAAATTGAGAACCATTACTTCCTGGTCCTGAATTTGCCATGGACAAAACACCTGGTTTATCGTGCTTTAATGAAGGATGAAACTCATCGTCAAAACTATACCCTGGGCCACCCGAACCAATTCCTTGTGGACAACCACCTTGAATCATAAAATCTGGAATAACTCTGTGAAATTTCAATCCGTCATAATACGGTTTTCCCATTGGTTTAGCACTGTTTTCTAATTGACCTTCTGCTAATCCCACAAAATTTCCTACGGTTCCTGGAGTTAAATCGTGTGTTAATTTCACTAAAATCGCGCCTTTAGTGGTGTTGAATTTAGCATATATACCATTTTCCATTTTCTAAATTTTTAAATTGTGGTGCAAATTTAATATAATATTGGTGATAAACCTTAAAATTGTACCTTTGAATAGCATTTTAAACAAAACTTATGAACTCAATTTACGACAAAGCATCTAACGATGTGATGATTGCAAGAATAAACAGCCTTACCGAACAAAGTCAACCTTTATGGGGAAAAATGTCGGCAGCCCAAATGCTTAAACATTGTAAACTGGCTACTGATGTTGCTTTTGGAAAAATGGATTTGAAAATCAATTTTCTAATGAAATTATTGGGAAGATTGTTAAAGAAAAAAGTATTCTATGGTGGTGATATGGGAAAAAATTCGCCTACAGCCAAAGAATTTATCATTACCGAAAATCTTGATTTGGAAACTACTAAAAAAGAATTAATAGCAAATATTAGTCGGTTTTCAAGTGAAGGCAAAGCGTCAATTCAATTAACAGACCATCCATTTTGGGGAAAAATGACTTCTGAAGATTGGGATGCTTTGATGTGGAAACACTTAGACCATCATTTGAGACAGTTTGGTGTTTAAATCCAAAATATCGTATTTCACTGAAGCCCTAGCCCAGATTGCAACGGCATCCTTTTCTTGTTTTTCTTTAAAACAAGAAAAGATATAGTGGAAAGCTGGAAATGGCTCCTGAAAAATCTTTGTACCTTTGTGCCCTTGATTATAAAATATGCGAATAGACATTATTACCATTTTACCCGAATTGTTGCGAAGTCCGTTTGAGGCATCCATCATGAAACGTGCTATCGATAAAGGTTTGGTTGAAGTACATTTTCACAACTTGCGCGATTATACTACCAACAAGCAAAAAAGCGTAGACGATTACCCTTTTGGTGGCGGTGCCGGAATGGTGATGATGGTACAACCCATTGATGCTTGTATCACCAAATTAAAAAGTGAGCGCGAGTACGACGAAATTATTTACATGACACCTGATGGCGAAACTTTGAATCAGAAAATGGCGAATACCATGTCGATGTATGAAAACATCATCATTTTGTGTGGTCATTATAAAGGTGTAGATCAACGTGTTCGCGATCATTTTATTACCAAAGAAATTTCGATTGGTGATTATGTTTTATCAGGCGGTGAATTGGGCGCTTTGGTCTTGTCTGACGCCTTAATTCGTTTGATTCCAGGAGTTTTAAGTGATGAAACTTCGGCGTTAACGGATAGTTTTCAAGATGGATTGCTTTCGGGACCAATTTACACTAGACCTGCCGAGTATAACGGATGGAAAGTTCCTGAAGTTTTAACCAGTGGTCATTTTGCTAAAATTGACAAATGGCGCGAGGACATGGCCTACGAGCATACCAAAAACAGACGTCCCGATTTATTAGAAGACTAATTATGAAACCCATTATTACTGCATTATTGGCCTATGGGATGTCGGGGAAAGTGTTTCATGCACCGTTTTTGGCTACCAACAAAGGTTTTGATTTTTATGCCGTTTTAGAACGAAATGAACTCAAAGCACATGTAGAGTATCCGAATGTAAAAAGTTTTGCAACTCTTGATGCTTTACTTTCAGATGATACTATCGAATTAGTAGTGATAAATACGCCCAATAATACCCATTTTGAATTGGCACAGCGCGTTTTAGAATCGGGTAAACACGTTTTAATTGAAAAACCGGCCACTACTACTGTAGAAGAATTTAATAGCCTTTTAGAATTAGCAACGAAAGTAAACCGCAACGTATTTATATACCATAACCGCCGTTGGAGTAGCGACATCATGGCTGCCAAAAACGTGATTGAAAGCGGAAAATTGGGAGAGATTATTGAAATGCATTTGCGATTTGACCGTTACCGACCTACTATTGGGCCAAAAGCCTTTAAAGAAACGCCCTTGCCAAGTAGTGGTATTTGGTACGACTTGGGTTCGCATTTAATTGACCAAGCCATTTCAATTTTTGGGAAACCTGTTGCACATTATGGGTATAAAAACAGGTATCGTGAACATTCGCAAGTAGCTGATTTTGCCTTTATGCACATTCAATTTGCGAATAAAGTAAATGTATTTATTACTACGAGTATGTTGGTTACCGATGCTCAAGCCGGAATTGTAATTCACGGAACCAAAGGCAGTTTTGTTAAAGAATTTTGCGACGAACAAGAAAACCAACTCGTTGCAGGGATGTCGCCTTTGGATGCTACTTTTGGAAAAGAAAAACTCAATAAAGAAGGAAAGCTGACCTATTATAATGACCAAAATGAATGCATTATAGAAAAAATTCCATCTTTAAAAGGAAACTTTAATGGATTATTTGATGAACTGTATGAAGCCATTCGAAATAACAAACCGTTTCCTATTGATAATGAACAGATTAAAGAACAATTGAAATTATTGGTTTAACTCAAAATAATTGAAAATTTATCATTCAAAATTAAAAATAATTTTTACATTTGCACCCACATTTGACCAACCTCTGGCGAGAACCGTGAATGTTGTTCAGATTTTAAACCATAATTAGCATTAAAAATGGCAAATTTAGTAGATTTCGTAAATAACGAATTATCAACAAAAAAAGATTTCCCTGCATTCGGAGCTGGTGATACTATCACAGTTTACTACGAAATTAAAGAGGGTGAAAAAACAAGAACTCAGTTTTTCAAAGGAGTTGTTATTCAAAGAAAAGGTTCTGGAATTACAGAAACTTTTACAATTCGTAAAATGTCTGGATCAGTTGGTGTAGAGCGTATCTTCCCAGTTAACATGCCAGCTTTACAAAAAATTGAATTGAACCAAAGAGGTAAAGTTAGAAGAGCTCGTATCTACTACTTTAGAGAACTTACTGGTAAAAAAGCAAAAATCAAAGAAAGAAGATACAAAAACTAATACTTCTTTTCAAAGTAATAAAAATCCTTTCCCAAAACGAAAGGATTTTTTTTATGCAAAAAAACACCTCAAAATTACGAATATCATAATTTAAATTCGTTTAAATATGAAATTCATAATTCAATCGATTTCGTTAGAAATCATAATCTATTTTATCGCATTTTCATATATTTGTTGTCCGCGAAATTTAATAATATCATAACACACTATTACAAACGAGACGTATCGTTTGGCATAAAAACAAACAACAAATGTCAAAGTCTAAAATTATTTACACGATTACAGATGAAGCCCCTATGTTGGCTACATTTTCATTATTACCCATAATTAAATCATTTGCAGCGACTGCAGCTATTGATGTAGAAAGCAGAGATATTTCTCTAGCCGGAAGAATCATCGCCAACTTTCCAGAATATTTAAAAGAAGATCAAAAAATTGGAGATGCGTTAACCGAACTTGGTCAATTGGCGAATACTCCAGAAGCCAACATTATAAAATTACCTAACATCTCAGCTTCTGTTCCACAATTGAAAGGCGCCATTAAAGAACTACAAGCTAAAGGGTATGCCCTACCCGACTTTCCTGAAGATGCTCAAACAGACGAAGAGAAAGCCGTTAAAGCTAAATATGCTAAAGTGTTAGGATCTGCCGTGAATCCGGTGCTACGTGAAGGAAACTCCGATCGTAGAGCGCCGAAAGCCGTGAAAAATTACGCCAAAAAACATCCGCATTCTATGGGTGCTTGGTCAGCAGATTCTAAAACTCATGTGGCCAGTATGGACCATGGTGATTTTTACGGAAGTGAAACCTCAGTTACGGTTAAAGAAGCTACCGACGTTAAAATCGAATTCTTTGATAACAATGGAAATGCTACCATTTTAAAAGCAAGTACACCTTTAAAAGCAGGTGAAATTATTGATAGCTCGGCTTTGAGTTTAAATAAATTTAAAGAATTCATTGCTAAAGAAATTGAAGATGCCAAAGCCAAAGGTGTTTTATTTTCAATTCACATGAAAGCAACGATGATGAAAGTTTCGGATCCCATTATTTTTGGTGCTGCTGTTGCTGTTTTCTACAAAGATGTTTTCACAAAATATGCTGACTTATTCAAAGAGTTAGGTGTTGATACGAAAAATGGTTTGGGTGATGTGTATGCAAAAATTGCAGGTCGTCCGGAACAAGCTGAAGTAGAAGCTGCGATTAACAAGGTATATGAAACTAGTCCTGCTTTAGCCATGGTCAATTCTGATAAAGGGATTACCAACTTACACGTCCCATCGGATGTGATTATTGATGCGTCAATGCCCGCAATGATTAGAACTTCTGGTCAAATGTGGAATGCAGAAGGAAAAGGTCAAGATACCAAAGCTGTAATTCCAGATCGCGCTTATGCTGGAGTATATGTAGCCACTATTGATTTTTGCAAAAAGCACGGTGCTTTCGACCCTAAAACTATGGGAAGCGTTCCAAATGTTGGTTTGATGGCTCAAAAAGCAGAAGAATACGGTTCTCACGATAAAACATTTCAAATGAGTGCTGCTGGTGTTGTAAAAGTTACCGATACCAACGGAACGGTTTTAATGGAACAGTCGGTTGAAGCTGGAGACATTTTTAGAATGTGCCAAGTGAAAGACGCTCCTATTCAAGACTGGGTTAAATTGGCGGTAAATCGTGCCAGATTATCCAATACTCCAGCTGTTTTTTGGTTGGATGAAAATCGTGCACACGACCGACAATTGATTGAAAAAGTAAACTTATATTTAAAAGATCACGATACTACTGGGTTAGACATCAGAATTCTAAATCCTATCGAAGCCACTAATTTTACTTTAGAAAGAATCATAAAAGGCTTGGACACGATTTCGGTAACTGGAAATGTGCTTCGTGATTATTTAACCGATTTATTTCCAATTTTAGAAGTGGGAACTTCGGCCAAAATGCTTTCGATAGTTCCGTTAATGAATGGCGGTGGATTGTTTGAAACTGGTGCTGGTGGTTCGGCTCCAAAACACATCGAACAATTTATTGAAGAAGGTTATTTACGCTGGGATTCGTTAGGTGAATTTTTAGCGCTTGGTGTTTCATTAGAACATTTAGGCCAAGTATTCAATAATTCTAAAGCCTTAGTATTATCGGAAACTTTGGATGCCGCTACCGAAAAATTCTTAGATACCGACAAATCTCCATCTCGTAAAGTAGGTGAAATTGACAATAGAGGTTCACATTTTTATCTTACCTTATATTGGGCTCAAGCGTTGGCAACACAAACCAAAGATGCCGAATTAAAAGCTAAATTCGAACCTATTGCAAAAGAATTGACTGAGAATGAAGCTAAAATTAATGCCGAATTAATTGGTGCACAAGGAACTCATCAAGAAATTGGCGGTTATTACAAACCCAATCCAGAATTGATGTTTAAAGCCATGCGCCCGAGTGCCACCTTCAATGCTATTTTGAGTAAATTAAATTAGTTTCACTTCTTATAATAAAAAAGACGACTTAACCAGTCGTCTTTTTTATTTTGAATTATTGAACTTCGTTCCCAACCTTTTCTTCATTTTGTCCCTCTATATAATTAACACAAAAAATCATCGTTATACTTTGAGAACAAAACTATCATGAGAAAACTACTTTTTATTGCTTGTCTGATTATATTTACCAATATAACTGCCCAAAACATCAAAGAATTTCAAATAAAATTCGAAACTGCTTCCTATACTATTTCGTCTAACGACACTCAAAAAATTTTAACTAAAATAGCTTCTTTAAAAAAATCAAAAGACAATTATTACGTACAAATAATTGGTCATACAGACAACATAGGTGATATTAATTACAACTATACTTTATCCAATAATCGCGCTAAAACAGTGTCTGATTTCTTTAAAAATAATGGCTTTTTAGAACAAAATATCTACATCAGCGGTAAATCATTTTTGAATCCAATTGCTGATAACAAAACGGAAAAAGGAAAGGCTCAAAACAGACGTGTTACGGTAATCCTATCACAAAAAAAAGAAGCTACCATTAATTTTGCTGGAGTAAAACTAAAAGAAGCTGCCTATACCATTAATACTGACAAATCGGAAACATTAGCCTACCCATCGGGTACTAAAATCAACATTCCAGAAAATGCCTTTGTAGATAAAAATGGAAATGCAGTAACTGGAACCATTGCTCTTAAGTACATTGAATACAGAGAACCTGTAGATTATATTTTATCCAATATTCCGATGGATTTTCACGATGGAACCGAAAATTTTCATTTCAATTCGGCTGGAATGTTCAAAATTAATGCTTCTCAAAATGGTGAAGAAGTATTCTTGAAAAATGGTAAAAATATCACCCTTGATTTCAAGATTACAAACGAACTTCCCAATCTGAATTTCTATCAATTAAACGCAACCAACCAATGGCAAGAATTGTCTAAATTAAGTTCAAACGGATCTAATTTTGGTGGTGATGATGTCATCGATAGTAATAATTTAGAAGATATCAGATACTACAATTTATGCAATAATATTGCTTGCGATGGATTTGAAGACACAAAAAAGCTAGGAATCAAACTCGCATCAGGCACCAATTCTATGAAAGAATTTTATACTTTTTCTTTTGAAAAGACTAAAAATAAGGATAAAGACTCTTTGCCAATAAAGGAAAAATCGAGATTTTCAAGAAACGATGAAACCATCGAATCCTACAAAAGAGCTATTGCCAATAATGTGGCTCGAATAAATGGATTCAGAACCAGAATTACCAATGAAACTCCATCTTATAGTTTAAAAAAGATTTCGGATAACAACTCCGAGTTAGTCTTCAATATTAATTTTAAAGTTCGTAGTAATGTTCAAAATCTGAACTTCAAAAAAATCAATTGGACCACCAATACCACAACAGCAATATCCGAAAGAGAATGGAACAAAAACTGGAATTCTTGCGTCATTTCACCCAATGATAATGATACTTACACCATTGTTTTAAAAGATTCTACCGGTGAATTTTCCATCAACGATGCTAAAATGATTTCTGATAATTTAAAAATAAACCCTTCTTCAGATCTGTATGCTAAAATGAATAAAGCGTATGAAATTCAACAAAAAAAGATTAAAAAGTTTGATAAATACTGCCAAAAATTCGCCAAAAGAAATTCGGAACTAGAAAAAACCTTGGCAACCTTAACTGGCGGAATCAATACTATTAAAAAAACGGATTCTATAAAAATATTTACCAACCGTGATTATGTAAACTGTTTCTGGGAAAAAAGCAAATCGTATATGTCGTCTGAAGAACAAAATTTAAGTCTGTTAGATTGGATCACCTATTTTGATAGTCATAAAACAGAAATGTATACAAGGTATACCAACCTTCAAAACTCAGCTGACTGTATTGCCTTAATTGAAAAAAGAAAAGAAGCTATAAAAATGGCTAATGAAAACATAAAGCAAACTGCAGTAGCCATCACTCAAGCCAATCAATTAACACGCTCATTATCCATTTCTAATTTAGGAATTTACAATTGCGACCAAATTCAAAGACTTCAAAATCCAGTAGAAATTTTTGCAGCATATAAAAATGAAAACGGAAAAGAGATCAAACCCTTATTCATTTACCTACTTGACAATAAATTCAACGGTATCTTAAAGTATGATGGGTATAACAATTACAGTCCGTATCGATTTGCCTTTAGTCCGAGTTCTAAAAACACACTTTTGGCGTTTGATGGCAATGGCGATTCGTATATTTTTGAATCCGATAAATTCAAATTAATCAATACTTCAGGAATAGTACTACAACATGTATTTGTAATGCGAAAAATAGAAAATTTACAAAACGTTTCGGAGTTGAAAAGTTTATTATAATACCATTAGAAGTTGCTTACATCATTAGGCAACTTCTATTATTTTTCATCGAGTTTCTTTAAAATCTTATCTTCATAGTTAATGGTAATTCTAGCTCGGTAACCAATGCCTAAATTCCAATATTGCACCGTTATAAGTTCTTTATTTTCATCAAAAAAATTAAATTGCCCTGTATTAGGTGATAGTTCGCCATAATTGAGTGCCTCAATCTCAAGTAAGTTATTACCTTTTTTGAGTTGTAAAATAATACTCTTGAAATCAGACTCCAAATAAACTTCGCGTGTCACCAACTCGCCATTAAGCCAGATCCTTACCAAATCGCCATCAATTACACCATAATCACGCGCACCAATGGTAATTTGAGGTGCATAAACCGTAAAATCTCCCAAATTCATGTCGCGATTAAACAACTCCGGGCTAATTCCATCTTCTTTGAGTTGTTCGTTGAACTTTTGAGTAAAATCATCCGAAGGTTTTTTTAAATCGTAGGTTTTAGGCTGGATGTCGCCTACTTTGGGAAGTTCGGGCAATCCTTGCAAAAATTTATCATCGGGATTTTTAAAAAATTTACTTTCAAATTTAATCGCTGGTGGAACCGATGCTTGCGGATTTTGAGGCAGAATTGCTTTTTTCTTTGGTGCTTTATCTGGCCTGGCACTAATATTTACTTTCTTTTTTGAGGATTCAAATTGAGCTTGACCTTCAAAAGAAAAACTAATCAAAAAAATAAGTAAAAAAGCAACTCTCATTTCTATAAAATCAATGCGTAAATGTATTCAAAAAACAAATATAACGCTTTAATTATTAACCATACATTAACATTCGTTATGTAACAATAAACGGTAATATTCGCCAAATTTGCAGTTCAAAATAATACCTTATGCCAATCTCAAAATTTCTGACTTGTTTTCTTTTGTTACTGATAACTACCATCGGATTTTCTCAAGAAAAATATACTATAAGCGGAACCATTTCCGACCAAAAAAATAACGAAACTCTTATTGGTGTTAACGTGGTTGTAAAAGGAACTAAAATTTTCACCATTACCAATGAGTACGGCTTTTATTCACTAACGCTTCCAAAAGGCGATTACGAATTGAGCATCAGCTATGTAAGCTACGAAACGATTGATGAAAAAATTTCATTGACCGAAAATATCAAAAAGAACTATGGTCTTATCGAAACAGGTGAAGTACTTCAAGAAGTGATCATTACTGAAAAAACTAAAACCAACACGAGAAAACCCGAAATGAGTGTCAATAAAATGTCGATTGCTACCATCAAGCAAATGCCTGTCGTGTTGGGCGAAGTCGACATTATTAAGTCGATTTTATTTTTGCCTGGTGTTACCAATGCTGGCGAAGGCCAATCGGGTTTCAACGTTCGTGGTGGCGGTGCCGATCAGAATTTAATTTTATTAGATGAAGCTACCATTTTCAATTCGTCACACCTTTTCGGATTCTTCTCCGTATTCAATCCAGACGCTATTAAGGATTTAAAATTGTACAAAGGCGGCATTCCATCTCGATTTGGTGGTCGTGCCTCTTCGGTTTTAGACATCTATCAAAAAGATGGAAACAGTAAAGATTTTCACATCAATGGTGGTATCGGACTAATTTCCAGCCGATTGTTAGCCGAGGGTCCAATTGTAAAAGACAAAGGTTCGTTTCTTATCGGAGGTCGTGCTTCGTATGCCCATTTGTTTTTGAAATTATCCAACAATAAAAATTCGGCTTATTTTTATGATTTGAATACCAAATTAAACTACAAACTCAACAAAAACAACAACTTATACCTATCGGGATATTTTGGACGTGATGTGTTTGCCATCAATCAAAGTTTTACCAATACCTATGGAAATTCTACTTTAAACCTACGTTGGAATCATTTGTTTTCCGACAAATTATTTTCCAATTTGTCAATGATTTATAGCGATTATTACTACGGATTAAACCTTGATTTTGTAGGCTTTAATTGGAATTCGGGCATTAGAAACTACAATCTTAAATACGATTTCAAATATTATTTATCGGATAAAATCAAGTTGAATTATGGTGCAAATGCTATTTATTACAATTTCAATCCAGGCACTATCGAGCCTAGTCGTGATGATTCTGGAATCAATTACAGACAATTGGAAAAAAAATATGCTTTTGAACCCGCTTTGTATGTCGATGCCGAACAAAAAGTAAGTGATAAAATCAATGTAGAATACGGTTTGCGTTACAGTATGTTTTACCGATTAGGAAATTCAACGGTAAATTTATATGCCAACAACCAACCGGTGACTTTCGATTCTGATTTAAAAATATATGAAAAAGCAACTCCAATAAGCACCGAATATTTTGGCAAAAACAAAACCATTGCAAGTTTTAACAACTTCGAACCACGTTTTTCTGTCGCTTATGAACTGAATGAAAATCGCTCTTTAAAAGCCAGTTACAACCGAATGGTTCAATATCTACAATTGGTTTCCAACACGGCTTCGCCTACTCCGCTAGACGTATGGACTCCAAGTGACAACTATATCAAACCTCAAATTGCCGATCAGTTTGCCGTAGGTTATTTTGCCAATTTTAAAGACGATAAATATTCGTTGGAAGTAGAAAGTTTTTACAAAAAAATCAAAAACCGAATGGATTATATTGATGGTGCCGATTTGATTGCCAATGAAGCCATCGAGCAAGTGATTCTGAATGGCGAAATGCGATCGTATGGTTTGGAAGTAATGTTCCGAAAAAATACGGGAAAATTGAGTGGTTGGATTGCTTACACCCTTTCACGTTCTGAACAAAGAACTCCTGGAAGAACTGCTATTGAAACCGGAATCAACAATGGAAATTGGTACCGATCGGCTTACGATAAAATGCACAATTTAGCCATTACCAGTTCGTATAAATTCAATAAAAAATGGAATTTCGGTGCAAATTTCGTACTTCAAACAGGCCAACCGGTTACGTATCCTAATGGGCAATATACCTATCAAGGAATTACGGTTCCGAGTTATGGATTGCGCAATGAAAACAACTTGCCGTTGTACCATCACTTGGATGTTTCTGCGACCTTAACTCCAAAACAAAAGGCCAACAAAAAATGGAAAGGCGAATGGGTTTTCAGTATTTACAACCTTTACGGACGAAAAAATGCCGCTTCGATAAGCTTTCGTCAAAATCAAGATTCAGGCAACAACGAAGCCATTCGATTGTCTATTTTTGGGATTGTTCCTGCCGTTTCTTATAATTTTAAATTCTAATCAAATGAAAAAAATAATAGCGCTTTTTGCAATAATTCTTTTAATGAGTTGTGAAGATAAAGTCAATGTTGCTTTGGATACGGCCAATCCTAAATTAGTGATTGATGCCAACATTTTATGGCAAAAAGGAACCGATGGAAGCACTCAAAAAATCAAACTTACCACTACAACCGATTATTACAGCAATGTCATTCCGACTGTTTCTGGTGCCGTAGTATATGTTACAAATAGTGCCAACACGGTTTTCACGTTTACCGAAACTCCAAATACTGGCGAATATGTTTGCACCAATTTTGTCCCTGTAATTAATGAAAATTATACGCTAACGGTTCAATATGCAGGTCAAACGTATACTGCAACCGAAAAACTATTGGCAACACCTACCATTGACAATATCCAACAAAACACCGTTCAAGGTTTTGGTGGTGATGAAATTCAGGTGAAATTTTTCTATCAAGACAATGGTTTAGAAGACAATAATTATTTGATTGGTGCGAAAAATAGCACCAAAGCCATTCCGGAATATGGAGTGCTTAAAGACGAATTCTTTCAAGGCAATCAAATGTTCGGGTTTTACACAGACGACAAGCTCAAAGCTGGCGATCAATTACTTTTTAGTTTAGAAGGCATTTCAGTTCGCTATTTCAATTATATGAATAAATTACTAAACATTGCTGGAAGCGCTGGCGGCAGTCCATTTGCTACACCTCCAGCAACCTTAAGAGGAAATATCGTAAACCAAACAAATGAAAGTGAATATCCTTTAGGTTATTTTCATTTATCTGAAATTGATACAAGAAACTACACAGTTCAATAATTAATTAGGAATTAAAAATTACGAATTTTTAAAATAATTTTTTTAGCTACTTTTACATCATTCGTACCTTTAACTTCATACTTCTAAAATGTCTTCACACCATATCGTTCGCGACGACCAAGAACCTGCACTAATTATTGCTAATGGCGCTTCATGCAGTTTTGAGTTATTAGGCCAGCTGCTCGAATGGTCACCTGTTGTCGTGGTACTTGACAATGCGATTGATCGTGTATTGCAATTGGATATTAAAGTTGATGTACTTTTAGGCGATTTTGACGATGATTTCAACCCTGAAGTATATAAAGAAAAACAGTTTCCACTTGAAATTGTACACACACCCAACCAAGACAAAACCGATTTAGAAAAAGCATTCGATTACTTAATAGATAAAGGGCATCAAGCCGTAAATGTGGTTTGGGCCACCGGAAAACGCGCCGATCATACCATTACTAACATTACCAATATTGTGAGTTACCGTCACAAATTAAAAATTGTAATTCTAGACGATCACTCTAAAATATTTTTGTTGCCTACTAAATTTGAAAAGTGGTATACTAAAGCCACTCCTATTTCGTTAATCCCTATCGGAACTGTTTCCGGAATAACCACTAAAAACCTCAAATATTCATTACAAAACGAAGCACTAACGATGGGTTACCGCACCGGAAGCAGCAATGAAGTGCTAGAAGATGGATTGGTAACCATCCAACATGAAGAAGGCGATTTATTGCTAATGGAATGTTTCGACTAAAAATTGTTTACTATGTCAAATCAAAATATTAAGATTACAAAAACCGAAGTGCTCTCTAACAACTGGTATGTGTTACGTAAAATCACCTACGACTATTTAAAAAAAGATGGCACCTGGGAAACCCAAGCGAGAGAAGCCTACGATAGAGGAAATGGCGCGACTATTTTACTCTACAATAAAGAAAATAAAACGGTAATTTTAACGCAACAATTTAGAATGCCTACTTACTTAAACGGTAACGAAACCGGTATGATGATTGAGGCTTGCGCCGGACTTTTAGACAAAGACAACGCTGAAGAATGCATCAAACGTGAAACTGAAGAAGAAACGGGATATAAGATTTCGAGTGTACAAAAAGTATTTGAAGTATATATGTCACCGGGTTCTGTAACCGAAATTGTTCATTTTTTTGTAGCGGAATATTCTAAAGACATGAAAGTCAACGATGGTGGCGGATTGTCGGATGAGCAAGAAAATATCGAAGTGCTTGAAATTGATTTTCTTAAAGCATTAGAAATGATTAAAAATGGTCGTATTAAGGATGCTAAAACCATCATGCTTTTGCAATACGCACAAATCAATAATCTTCTTAATCTATAAGTTATTTCTAAAATTATTTCTTATATTTGATATAGAGAAATGACTACATGAAGAACAAAAAAAATCCCGAAAAAACCACCTTACATCCTAGAAATCCAAATAGATTTAGATACGATTTTGAGAAGTTATCCCTTAGTTTTCCGGAATTAAAATCCTTTGTTTTCACCAACGAACACGACGTTGAAACCTTAGATTTTGCGAATCCAGAAGCGGTTAAAGCCTTAAATAAAGCCCTTTTAATTTCCGATTATGAGATTCAAAATTGGGATATTCCCCAAGGCTACCTTTGTCCGCCAATTCCAGGAAGAGCCGATTACATTCATTACATAGCCGATTTATTGGCAAATTCTAACAACGGTATGCTACCTGAAGGCGAACAAATTGTAGGCTTGGATATTGGTATTGGTGCGAACTGCATTTATCCCATTATTGGAAACCACAACTATAAATGGTCGTTTGTTGGCACTGACATTGATGAAAATGCGATTCAAAATTGCAAGAAAATCATCTCTGAAAATCCAAAATTGATTGACGCCATCAGTTTGCAACTGCAAGTGGAACCTCGGTATATTTTCAAAAATATTATTTTGCCCGAAGATAAATTCGCATTTACTATATGCAATCCACCGTTTCATGCTTCACAAGAGGAAGCGACCAAAGCTAGCATTAGGAAAGTCAATAATCTTGAAAATACCAGAACTAAAAATCCGATATTAAATTTTGGTGGTCAAAATGCCGAATTATGGTGCGAAGGTGGCGAATTTGCTTTCATCACTCAAATGATTTACGAAAGTGTCAAATATCCATTACAGGTTTTTTGGTTTACTACTTTGGTGTCTAAAAAAGACAATTTAAGAAGTTTATACAAAACCCTAAACAAAGTCGGAGCCGTCGAAATAAAAACCATCGAAATGGCACAAGGTCAAAAAATAAGCCGCTTTATAGCTTGGACTTTTTTAAGTGAAAAACAACAAAAGGATTGGAAGTTTTAAAAAAGTTTTTTTTATTACATTTGATACAAATACAAAACAAAAAATATGATAAAAAAATATTCCTTATCAAATTTTAAAGCATTTAAAAAATTAGATGACTTAGAAATAGAACCATTAACAATACTAGTTGGAAAAAATAGTTGTGGAAAATCTTCAATTTTACATAGTTTGTTGTTGTTAAAACAATCATTGGACAACTCTGATAATGAAAAACCTTTAACAATTGATGGAAAATATTTAAGATATTCTAATCTATCAGAAATGACTTTTGGTCAACCTGAAATTGATAAAAGTGAAATTTCTTTTTGTTTTAAAATTGATAATGATGATGATAATAAATCATTAACATTTTCATTTAATTCAATTAAAAACCTTGACCATCAAGAACTAAATTTATCAAAGTATTTTATCAATTATGGCGATAAAAAAATTGATTTGTTAAAAATTAGTAAAGAGAAAATATTACACGGACAAAATAAATTTGGAACAATAATAAAAGATTTTAAGAATGTAAAAATAAACAAAAATAAATTTTTACCTGATTCATTAGATGTAGATTTAGGTTTTGGATTTGGAAATGATAATAATAAAATTCAAGTTCCAATTTCAATGTTTTATGATGAATTTTTATTTGTAGAGCATGAAGTCAAAGATCTTATAAAAAAAATAAAATTTCTAAGTCCAATTAGAGCTATTCCTGACAGAGCATATCTTCACTATACAGATGAAGCGAATGAGTTATTACATGATGGTTCCAACGCAGCCCATGTATTTTGGGCAAAAAAAACAGATAATGTAAGATTTGAAAAAAAAGAGATTCAATTAATTACCGCTGTAAATAAATGCATTAAGATACTTGGATTAACCCAAGAAATAAAGCCAGAAAGAATAGGTAATATGCTTTATCAGTTAAAATTAAATGAAAACTCATTTAAAAAAAATGTATCAATCTCAGATGTTGGGTTTGGATATTCTCAAATACTTCCTGTCATTCTAATAGGATTATTAAATAATTCTTCAAACCTAATACTTGTTGAACAACCAGAAATCCACTTGCATCCATCAAGCGCAGCTAATTTAGCAGATTTATTTTTATCATTCATTCAAGACAATAAAAGATTTATTATTGAAACTCATAGTCAAGAATTCATTAATAGACTAAGATTAAGAGTTATAGAAAACCCCGAATTAAAATCTAAAATTAATATTGTTTTTGTTGAGCCTAACAATAAAAAAGGAGCATCTATAAAACAATTTAAAATAGATGAAAATGGAATGTTTCCAGAATGGCCTGAAGGATTTATCGATGAGTCAGAAAAATTAGCTAATGCAATTTTAAAAGCAAGAATTAATAAATCAATAAAAAGAAATGAATAGTGTAACTATTTGTCCAAACTACTTTATTCTAAGAGAAAACTTAACACCAGATGAAATACAAAATTCATATATCTATCCATTATCTATTTTTTTAGATAATCTAAATGAAAAAAATATTGAATTAATTCTGGAATCTAACATTTTAGAAATTATCCAAACAAAATTCCCTTGGTCATTGTATGAAGATAATGAATGGAAAGGTTATATTAAAGATTGGCAGATAATCTTATTTAGTAAAATAGGAAAAATATGCAAATATCTAATAGATAGTTCTGGAAATGTAGTAAATCAAAATTATAATTGCACACATAACGTTCAAGAAATTAATGTTTTATTTTCAAAGTTCCTATTAGATTTTGGAAGTGTTAGACTTAATAATGGAAATTATTCAGAAGGTATTTATATACATGAATCATGTAGTAATAAAAATAATTTTTTTAATTTTAATAATATTTCTGATTTAAAAAAAGTTGAATTTCCTTGGTTACAAATTTACGACAATAGACTACCCAGAAAAGGTCACTATCCTTTTATACCTCCACAAAACTGGAAAATAAATCATGTAATAGCAAAAGGTCATCAGCATGGTTTTATTGATTCAGATGGAAGTGAATGGTGTTGGGATAGATTACATCAAAACCATTGGGACGTTCAACATTTGGATGGAACATATACTAACGTAAATCCTGAAGGAAAAATAATTTAGTTTACCAAGATGAAATTCCAAGTCGTATCCGATTACAAGCCTACTGGCGATCAGCCGCAAGCGATTGAAAAACTTTCAAACGGTATTCTCAATGGTGATAAATACCAAACGTTATTAGGCGTTACAGGTTCTGGAAAGACTTTTACAGTCGCTAATGTTATTCAAAATGTTGATAAACCAACGCTAGTATTGGCACACAACAAAACCTTAGCGGCACAGTTGTACTCCGAATTCAAGCAGTTTTTCCCTAATAATTCGGTACAATATTTTGTTTCGTATTACGATTATTATCAACCCGAAGCCTTTATACCTGTTACTGGAACGTACATTGAAAAAGATTTATCCATCAACGAAGAATTAGAAAAGTTACGTTTGAGTACCACTTCTGCCCTACTTTCAGGCCGCAGAGACATTATCGTGATTTCTTCGGTCTCGTGTTTGTATGGTATTGGAAACCCTGTGGAATTTCAAAAAAACGTAGTCTCTGTTGAAAAAGACCAAGTCATTTCTCGCACTAAATTATTACATCGTTTAGTACAAAGTTTGTATTCCCGAACCGAAGCAGAATTTACTCCAGGAACCTTCCGAATTAAAGGTGATACGGTTGAAATTTTTCCAAGTTATGCTGACGAACCTTTCAGAATTCATTTTTTTGGTGATGAAATTGAAGAGATTGAAGCTTTTGATGCCCGAAGTGCACAAGTTTTAGAAAAATACGAAAAGCTGAATATTTATCCAGCCAATATGTTTGTGACCTCACCCGATGTGTTGCAAGCTGCTATTTGGGATATCCAACAAGATTTAGTAAAACAAGTCGATTATTTTAAAGAAATCGGCAAGCATTTAGAAGCCAAACGATTGGAAGAGCGCACCAATTTCGATTTGGAGATGATTCGTGAATTAGGCTATTGCTCTGGAATTGAGAACTATTCTCGGTATTTAGACCGACGTTTGCCGGGTACGCGTCCCTTCTGTTTGTTGGATTATTTTCCAGATGATTTTTTAATGGTAGTCGATGAAAGTCACGTAACCATTTCGCAAGTGCATGCCATGTATGGCGGTGACCGAAGTCGTAAGGAAAATTTGGTAGAATACGGATTTCGTTTGCCTGCAGCCATGGACAACCGTCCGTTGAAGTTTGAAGAATTTGAAAGCATGCAAAACCAAGTCATCTATGTTTCGGCAACGCCAGCCGATTACGAACTTCAAAAATCAGAAGGTGTTTATGTAGAACAAGTGATTCGCCCTACTGGATTGTTAGATCCTATAATTGAAGTACGTCCAAGTTTGAATCAAATTGACGATTTAATTGAAGAAATTCAGCAGCGATGCGAGGTTGACGAGCGTGTTTTAGTCACAACATTAACCAAACGAATGGCGGAAGAATTAACCAAATACTTAACCAAAGTTGCCATTCGATGCCGTTACATTCATTCCGATGTAGATACGTTGGAGCGTGTTGAAATCATGCAAGATTTACGAAAAGGGTTGTTTGATGTATTGATTGGCGTTAACTTATTGCGAGAAGGATTGGATTTACCTGAAGTGTCGTTGGTGGCTATTTTGGATGCTGACAAAGAAGGTTTTTTGAGAAGTCATCGATCGCTTACGCAAACTGTTGGTCGTGCCGCACGTAACGTGAATGGAAAAGCGATTATGTATGCCGATAAAATTACGGCTTCCATGCAAAAAACCATTGACGAAACCAACTACCGTAGAGGAAAACAAATGACTTACAACACTAAACACGGATTGGAACCTAAAGCTTTAAATAAGAGTTTAGGAAGTGCTCTTGGAAACAACTCGGTTTCGACACAATATTACGAAAATCAGGCCTTAAAGGCAGCCGAGCCGGAGAGTTTGTACTTATCTAAATCGGAGATAGAAAAGAAAATTCGTGAGGCCAAAAAAGCTATGGAAAAAGCGGCAAAAGAATTGGATTTCATGCAAGCTGCTAAATACCGTGATGAAATTAAAGCATTACAGGAAAAATTATAAATAAAAAACGCAACTGAAACAGTTGCGTTTTTGAAATACCTAATGGAAATTAGGCAATTTCGATTAATCGTTTAGGCTTTGGTAAAGCTTCTTCTCGCTTTGGAAGTGAAACTTGTAAAACCCCATTTTCATAAGTAGCATTGATGCTTTCTGTATTCACTGTTTCTGGTAATGTGAACGCTCTTCTGAAAGAAGAATAACTAAATTCTTTACGAGTATATTTTCCTTCTTTTTCTTCTTTCTCCGCTTTTTCTTCTGAAGATATTGTAAGAACATTGTGGTCGATTTCAATATTAAAATCTTCTTTTTTCTTTCCAGGAGCAGCCAATTCTATACCAAAATTAGTATCCGTTTCTTTAATATTTACGGCAGGAATTGTGGCATTAAAACCCTGCATTCCACCCAACCAATCTGGTTTAAATAATTCATCAATAATAGATGGAAAGGGTACTGTGTTTCTTTTCATTAAGTTCATAGTTGTATTTTTTAAATTAAACAATTTTTAGTGTACAACCACTACAAAACAAATTACATACCACCAGAATTTTTGAGTCAATTTGACATTTTTTATAAAAAATTCATGTTATAAAAATGAAAAAATGACCAGTTTAACAATTTGTTAACTGACTAATTTTCAGTTATGTTGCTCTTGAAACACTTCTAATAAATAATCGGGAGAAATCATTCGAGTTGGTGATTGCTCCATGGCTTTCAAAACGCGTTTCATAGCAAACGGATTCAATCCCATATTCACACCTATTTCGTGAATTTTGATCTGCTCACGTTCATGCAACACGCCATCACAATGCATCAACAAAGCCAAGCGGTAAAATTGCTGAATGCGTTCAAATTCCGATTTGATGATTTCACTTCTGTTTTCTTCATGAAACAATTGCTTGAATTCATCTTTTTCAATACCTAATTCTAAAGCAATTAGGGATAAAAACAGGTATTCTCTTTCATGCAATTTGCCATCAATAATTGCAAAAGCAATCATGTCGGATAACAAACTTATTTTTTGCTCTTTAGTGTTCATCAAATTCGTTATTTTTAGCTAAAATATTCTTTTTTTATTATATTTTAAAATATTTTTACGACCATTAAAAATCAAGAAACATGCAACAAGCGGAAAAATTATCGCAACTCAAAAATTTTCTAGATAATTTAAAAATCAATGATAAAGATTTTCATTTGAGATTAGGTGCAAATTTCCCAATTATTAGTGATTTGTTTCAACAACTATATACGAATCATCCACAACAAGAAGATGCATTTGATTCGTTGATGCATTTGTTGGTTCGAAATTTTGAAAATCGCACCAGTAGCCAGAAACAGCGCGATTTAAATCGGGTTTCCAATCCCAATTGGTATTCAAGTGAAAAAATTGTGGGAATGATGTTGTATGTAGATCTTTTCAATACCAATTTTAAAGGATTGAAAGAAAAAATATCCTACTTCAAAGATTTGGGAATCAACACCATTCACTTGATGCCATTTCTTGATGTACCCGAATTTGAAAATGACGGAGGCTATGCGGTCCGAAATTACCGTGATGTCAATGCTAAATATGGAACTTTGGCTGATTTTGAAAATGTCGTTGCTGAGTTTCAAAAAAATGACATGAATCTAATAATGGATTTTGTATTAAATCATTGTGCCTCCGAACACGAATGGGCTGTAAAAGCCCAACAAGGCGATGAAAAATACAAAGATTTTTTCTACTTTTTCCCAGACCGAACTTTACCGGATGCGTATGAAAAAACAATGACTGAAATTTTTCCTGATACTGCTCCGGGTAACTTTACTTTTTTACCTGAAAGTAACCAATGGGTAATGACTTTATTCTACAATTATCAATGGGATCTGAATTATAAAAATCCGATGGTATTGGTTGAAATGATTGATATCATGCTCTATTGGTCTAATAAAGGTATCGATATTTTTCGCTTTGATGCTGTAGCTTTTATGTGGAAAGAAATTGGAAAATTCAACCAAAACTTACCCGAAGTTCACCTACTCTTGCAATTGTTCAAATTGTGCGGTCAAATTGTGGCACCTGGTGTAGCCTATATTGCTGAAGCTATTGTAGAACCTGCTGAAATCATCAACTACTTCGGTCAAGGATTGGCACAAGGCGATGAATGTGATATTGCTTATAATGCTAATTTTATGGCCCTAACTTGGGAATCATTAGCAACAAGAAATACAAGCTTACTAAAGAAATCGATGCTTGCTGTTCCTAAAAAGCCAAGAAACACAACTTGGATTAATTATGCCCGATGCCACGACGATATCGGTTTAGGATTTGATGATGATTTGGTTACCGAATTAGGTTTTGACAGTTTACAACACCGATTGTATATTTTAAAGCATTATTGCGATGGTTTCAATGGAAGTTTTGCCCAAGGACAACGCTTTATGATAGAACCAGAAACCGGAAAAGCTCGTGTGTCGGGCTCGATGGCTGCTTTGTGCGGACTTGAGAGGGCCTTGAAAGAAAACAACACCAAAGAAATTGATTTGGCGGTAAAACGCATCAATTTACAACATGCCATAATTCTGTCTTTAGGCGGTTTACCCATGATTTATAGTGGTGATGAAATTGCGCTTCCTAACAATTACAACTATCTTTTAGACGACAGCAAAAAAATGGACAATCGCTGGTTACACCGCTCAAAAATGAATTGGGAGATGGCGAATTCGATTCATGAATCTGCCTCTGCAGAAAGTCAAGTCTATCATAAATTACAACGCTTAATCGCTGTTAGAAAAGAAACTACTGCCTTTGCCGACAATAATGATTTAGAGCATTATGACTATGAAAACACCCATTTGTTAGTGTTTAAAAAAACTGCTGTAGACGGCAGTGAAGTACTTATAATTGCCAACTTTTCTGAATTTGACACCTTTTTTGGCAACAGTGTTTTTAGAGATTCAAAACCATCTCAAGTGCTAAATTTAATTACAAATGAAACCATTTCTATACAAGAAAAAAACTTCATCAGCGCCTACGATGTTTTGTGGCTAAAATTGAAGTAAATTGACTAATTTTATAAAAAAACAAATTGAAAAATTTCCTCCCATTTTTGCTTTTCCTGATTATATCAATCAGTAATGCACAAGAAAACACAGCGAGTAAACAAGTTTCTAGTTTCACTATTGAAGCACCACAACTGAATACTTCGAAAAAAATTTGGGTGTATCTTCCTAAAAACTACGCTACTTCTACCAAGAAATTTCCAGTCATTTACATGCACGATGGTCAAAATCTATTTGATGCTAAAACTTCTTATGTAGGCGAATGGAATGTGGATGAAACATTAGATAGTATTTCGGCCCAAGTCATAGTTATCGGAATTGAACACGGCGGTGAAAAACGTATGGAAGAATTAACGCCTTATAAAAATGCTAAATACGGTGGCGGAAATGCCGATAGCTACCTTGATTTTATTGTGCAAACGCTAAAACCCTATGTAGACAAAACATATCGTACCAAAACCAACGCTTCGAACACCTGTCTTTGGGGAAGCTCTTTAGGCGGATTGGTTTCTTTTTATGGTGCTTTAAAATATCCCAACGTATTCGGAAAAGTAGGATGCTTCTCGCCTTCCTTTTGGTTCAACCGAAAAGAAATGTTTGAGTTGATGGAGCAAACCAAAAATTTCAAAACCAAAGTGTATTTTCTTTGTGGTGATAACGAAGGTGACGACGATATGGTAAAAGATTTGAATGCTATGGAATACCAAGTCAACACCAAACGTTGTGAATGCAAAATGTTGAATAAAAAAATCATCGTGAAAGGCGGACAACACAATGAAAAATTATGGCGTGAAGGTTTCAAAAAAGCGTACCTTTGGCTTTTTTAAATTTCATAATTCAAAATTCCTTGTTGAATATTCAACAGGCTATCTTGAAACAAATACTCTAAAACATGAATAACAACGATATATTCAAAAAACTACGAGTTGCTTTAATGCTTCGCGACGACCAAATAGAACAAATTTTAATGTTGGTTGACTTCAGAATGTCGAAAGGTGAAATCGGAAATTTTTTCAGAAATGCCGATCATCCAAAATATGTAGAATGTGGCGATCAAGTGTTGCGCAATTTCTTAAACGGATTGGTAATTCATTTACGAGGTACGAAAGAAAATCCGAAAAATCCTATGGATGTAATTGCCATCCATAAATCGGAAGCCAAACCCAAAGACTATGTGAAATCAGAAAATAGTCCTAAAAAAGACTTCAAACCCAAAACTTCTGAGGCTCCCAAAAAGAAATTTGCTCCTAAAAAAGCAGTCAAAAAAGAACCTATTGTAGAAAAAGTACAATACAAAAATGGTAAAAACAAGAAGTCCTAGTTCGCTAGGATTTTTTGTTTCCAAAAATTAAGAATTCATTAATTTTTACATATCCCATCTAGTACAATAGTATTTTTTTGTAGGTTTATAAGATTTTTAATTCAAACAAAATGAGTAAACTAAACAAGTTAATGATTTTAGGAATGGCCGCTTTTGCTATTTCATGCAATGATGACAATACTGTTACAGAAACATCATCAAACAATACTACCAATAGAACGACTACCACTGCTATTGTAGCAGCGAATCCAAAGAAATTTTTATTTGATGCAACCAAAGCCGAAACGGCTGGAAATGCGGATTGGGTTTTAGATGCTGATACGTCACCACAACGTTTTCCTACACCAGCACAATCTACAGTGACCGCTACAACTCCAGAAAGTTATTGGCGTGGCGGATTGTCATCGTGGGGAATCGCTTTAGCAAAATTAGGCCATTCGGTTGAAACCTTGCCTTCTGGAACCGGAATCACTTATGGTGGAACTGGCGCACAAGATTTAAAAAACTACGATGTTTTTGTCATTGACGAACCGAACATCCGTTTTACTGCTGCCGAAAAAACTGCAATTATCAATTTTGTAAAAAATGGTGGTGGATTATTTATGATTTCCGATCATACGGTTTCTGATAGAAATAACGACGGTTGGGATTCTCCAGCTATTTGGAATGACTTAATGACTACTAATAGCGTTAAAGCCAATCCATTCGGAATCAGCATTACGTTGAACAACATTTCTGAAACTACTTCTAACAGATTAAGCACTACAACCAATCCAATTTTAAATGGATCACAAGGTGTTGTTTCACAATTAAAATATTCAAACGGTGCAACTATGACTATCAATACAACGGCTAACGCAACTGCTCAAGGATTGATTTGGAGAGGCACTTCAGCACAAGGCACTTCTAATATCATGTGTGCTTCCGCAACTTATGGAACAGGACGTGTCGTTGTTATTGGAGATAGTTCTCCTGCCGACGATGGAACTGGAGCTTCTGGAGACACTTTATATCCAGGTTGGACCGAGTTAGCTTCGCATGCACGCTTGCACATGAATGCTTCACTATGGCTAGCTAAATTGTAACGAAACGATCCCAACAAATACTAATATCCTGAGTGAAAACTCGGGATATTTTTTTTATAAAATAATAGAAACGATGAAAAACATCATAAAACTAGAAGAAGTAGGCTTGTTCCTATTGTTTGCAATACTCTATTTCAATTTTTATAACGGCACTTGGGGACTCTTTTTGGCATTATTCTTTGTCCCAGATGTATCTTTTGCCAGTTATTTAATTCATAAAAAGGCAGGAACTATCGCTTACAATTGCTTTCACCATAAAGGCATTATGGCTGTTATAATGCTAATTGGATGGTACTTCCACAACGACTTTATTTCTAAAATCGGACTCATTTTTATGGCACACAGTTGCTTTGACCGCGCCTTAGGCTATGGCTTAAAATATTCCGATAGTTTTGACCATACGCATTTGGGTTGGATTGGAAAAAGTAAACACTTGAACGCATAAAAAAATCCCGAGCCTAAACTCGGGATTTTATATATTTTGTACTTCGTACTTCGTTTTACGAAAGCGCAACTTTAACTTGATCCGCCGCTTCTTGAAATTGTACCGCAGATAAAATTGGCATACCTGAATTGTCAATCAATTCTTTAGCAATTTCAGCATTAGTTCCTTGTAATCTCACGATGATTGGCACTTTAATAGCATCACCCATATTTTTGTAAGCATCAACCACACCTTGAGCGACACGGTCACAACGAACGATTCCTCCAAAGATGTTAATCAAAATAGCTTTTACGTTAGGATCTTTTAAGATAATTCTAAACGCCAATTCCACACGTTTTGCATCAGCCGTTCCACCTACGTCTAAGAAGTTAGCTGGCTCAAAACCGGCATATTTAATCAAATCCATAGTTGCCATTGCCAAACCAGCACCGTTTACCATACACCCAACCGTTCCGTCAAGGTCCACATAGTTCAATCCTGCTTCTTTAGCTTCTACTTCAATTGGATTTTCTTCTCTAATATCGCGCATTTCAGCATATTTTGGCTGACGGTATAACGCATTATCATCAATATTTACTTTAGCGTCAACCGCTAATATTTTGTTATCGGATGTTTTTAAAACCGGATTGATTTCAAACATTGAAGAATCAGAACCAATGTACGCATTGTACAACGCATCTACAAATTTCACCATTTCTTTGAACGCATTTCCAGAAAGACCTAAGTTGAAAGCCACTCGTCTTGCTTGAAAACCTTGTAATCCTAATTGAGGATCAATTTCTTCTGTGAAAATTAAATGAGGCGTATGTTCTGCCACTTCTTCAATATCCATTCCACCTTCAGTAGAATACATAATCATGTTTCTACCTGTTGCTCTGTTCAATAAAATGGACATATAAAACTCAGACGTTTCACTTTCTCCAGGATAATATACATCTTCTGCAATCAACACCTTGTGCACTTTTTTACCTTCAGGTGGTGTTTGTGGTGTAATCAATTGCATCCCAATAATTTGTTCCGAAATCTCTGTAACTTGATCTAAATTTTTAGCCAATTTCACGCCACCGCCTTTACCTCTTCCACCTGCGTGAATTTGAGCTTTAATAACGTACCAGCTAGTGCCAGTTTCAGCAGTCAATTGTTTTGCAGCAGCCACAGCTTCTACAGGATTATTAGCAACGATACCACGTTGTACGCGCACACCATATTTTGCTAAAATTTCTTTTCCTTGATATTCGTGTATGTTCATAATTATGAGTTTGTCTTTAAAAAGTGTCACAAAAGTAATTAAATAGAATGAAACCTAAAAGAAATGTATATCAATTTAGTAACTTTATTTTGAGTTTTTTTGAAGCGAATGGTTTGGGTACTCTTGCCATCCATTTTCCTGCTCTCGTCAGTCGCTTTACCATGTAAAAACATGGCAAGAGCTCCAACAATGACGCCATCAGGGCTAGATTGTTATAGTATTGAAAAAAAATCACGTTAAAAAATAACAAATTCATAGAAATGTTAAAGCCGTTTGCATTCCATTTTTCATAAAGTATCTTTGCAATTTATAAACAGTGTCAACCGTCATCAGACTACCGACAACAAAATACTTACATCATGCAACCAAAAGAGTTACTAGCACTTGCCCAAGAATTTGGCAATCCGTTGTACGTTTATGACGCTACAACCATCGAGCAACAGTATAACCGTTTGACAGCAGCTTTTTCTAAGGTAGAAAACCTTCGTATTAATTATGCCATGAAAGCTTTGTCAAACCTTACGATTTTGAAGTTGCTTAAGAAGTGTGGCTCGGGTTTAGACACCGTTTCCATTCAAGAAGTACAATTGGGGTTACATGCTGGATTTTCTCCTGATAAAATCATCTTCACTCCTAATGGCGTTTCGTTTGAAGAAATTGAAGAAGTAGCCAAATTGGGTGTACAAATCAACATCGACAATCTTTCGGTTTTAGAACATTTCGGAGCCAAATACCCAAAAGTTCCAGTGTGTATTCGCATCAATCCACACGTAATGGCTGGTGGCAATCAAAATATATCGGTAGGACATATTGATAGTAAATTCGGAATCTCCATCTATCAAATTCCGCATATTCTGCGCATTGTAGAAAACACCGGAATGCACATCAACGGCATTCACATGCACACAGGTTCGGACATTTTAGACATTGAAGTGTTCTTGTATGCTGCCGAAATTCTATTTGATGCCGCTAAACAATTTAAAGAACTCGATTTTCTTGACTTCGGTTCGGGATTCAAAGTACCCTACAAAAAAGGTGATATCGAAACCAACATTGAAGAATTGGGTAAAAAACTGACCAAACGCTTTTTAGCCTTCGAAAAAGAATACGGTCGTACTTTAACCCTTGCTTTTGAGCCTGGTAAATTCTTGGTAAGCGAAGCTGGCTTTTTCTTAGCCAAAGTGAATGTAGTAAAACAAACTACCTCAACCGTATTTGCTGGAATAGACAGTGGTTTCAATCACTTAATTCGTCCGATGTTCTACGGTTCGCAACACACCATCGAAAACATTTCTAACCCAAAAGGAAAAGAACGTTTTTATACCATTGTAGGCTATATTTGTGAAACCGACACCTTTGCCAACAACCGACGCATTGCCGAAATCAACGAAGGCGACATCTTGTGTTTCAAAAATGCAGGCGCCTATTGCTATTCGATGTCCTCCAACTACAACTCGCGCTTTAAACCCGCAGAAATACTATGGAAAGACGGCAAAGGCCACTTGATTAGCAAACGAGAAACCTTTGACGATTTGATTCGAAACCAAATTGTGGTGGAAATATAGAAACAAAACCTCGCTGTACTAAGCGAGGTTTTGTTTTACTACAACATTTTTTGAACTTGGAATATTCAATGTTTTTTGAACTTGGAATATCCAACAACGAATGTGGAATATTGAACTTTGAGTAGCGTGAGTGATTCTTCGTGCCTCAGAATGACAAAACTATGTCTTTTGTCATGTTGACGAAGGAAACATCACACTAGTGGGGCCTCTATTTTGTGTGATTAGCGTGTGTGATTCTTCGTGCCTCAGAATGACAAAACAAACTTTTCCTTTTTGTCATGTTGACGAAGGAAACATCACACTAGTGAGTCCTCTACTTTGTGTGATTAGCGTGTGTGATTCTTCGTGCCTCAGAATGACAAAACTATGTCTTTTGTCATGTTGACGAAGGAAACATCACATAAATGCATAAAAAAACCGCAAAGTAAGTAGACACATGCGGAGCTTTTTGTAAAAACACTTTGCGGAGTGAATTAAATTTGACAAATTATTTATTTAATTTAAATAGATTTTCTAAAAAAATTATCTTTTCCTCTTCTTTCCATTTATCGGTATAAACAAGGAGATTTAAAAAACTACTTTTAGAAGAACCAAATAGAAATACATTATCAAGTTTCTTGTCATTATATTTCCAAATTATATATTCTAATTCTGAATTTTCTTTAAGCTTATCGACTTTGAATTTATTCTCTTTATAATAATCAGAATCCCAAACATAAAACAACTTTACGTTATCAAAATCTGAAGCGTTACTTTTAAAAAAAGGATACGCTTTTTTTGGATTTTGAGCAATAGCTATAACTATTCCCTCTTTGTTTTTTAGATAAATTTGACCCGAGTCATCTGCCTTAGTTATTTGTTCCCAAGTGCCAGGAATTTTTACTTCACCAGAATTTGTTTGAACTTTAGAGTACACACTATCTTGGCAAAAAATAAAATTTGGTACAAAAACAAGCAAAATAAACATCCATTTTAATCTTTTCATAGTTTTAGTTTTATAATTAAATAATAGGCAATATAGAATTCTTTGGTTTTAGCACTGATTGCAAATCCGCGTTATCTGTTTTTTTTGTAGGAACTCTTTGCGGAGCTAGCAACTTTTAATTTATTTTTTCGTCTTCGAGTCCTTCAGGAATTTCGATGCTTTTCTTAAAAGCCTCGACTGCGGAGGTATTTATATATCTAATTCCAAAGAAAACTAAAAATATAGCAAATAATCCTGAAGAAATACTAAAATATATTATAGCACAATCGTCAGTGCTTTCAAATTTTATAGTTTCTTTTAAAGATTTTATTATCTCATTATTATTATTTTTCAAACATATGCTAAACGATAAAATAAAAAAAATGATTGAAAAGAAAAGAAAAACAAATATCCATCGTCTCCATTTATTAACTTTCTTTTTAATTAGTCTTTCTCTATCAATTCTTCTTAGCTTATTTTCAGATTTTATCCTTTTATTTCTTTCTTCTAATAAATGTTTTTCAATATCTATAGTTTGAAGTTTAACTTTTTCTGTCTCAGTCTCAAGAGTTTCTTTTGTTGTCTTTATTTTTACTTTTTCCTTATCAAGAATATTAATTTGCTTTTCAAATTTTTCAAATAATTTTTCAAGTTTCTCTATTCTTAGATTTTCTTCAATTTCTTGTTTATTTGCTTCGTCTTTAAGTTTCCTAACAAACTCCTCTTTGTGATTGTTTGCCAATAAATTTAAACTTGAAATATCCTTTAATTGTCTATTAGAAATTCTAGTTGAAATCAGAATGATGTCTTTATCTGAAATAGTTTCATCTCAATATTTTTGAATATTATCGTCTAATTCTTTGATTATACTAGATTTTGGTAACGAGTCATTCAAAGTGAATGCTACAATTGAGGTAATTCCAATATCTATTAAATCATCATTTTCAATATTAGTATTTATACTAGGACTTGATAACCAAAGTATATTTAACAATTCATCTGCTCTAATTGTTTCATTTTGAAATTCATTTTGATAGTCTTCTACATTAGAATTTTCTGAATTATGAGAAATAGAATTGTTAACAAACCAGCAGTTTACTTTTTCAAATTCTTTAATTTTTTTTCCTCGTTTTTCTCGAACATAATATATTGCAGTAGCATCATGAAGCGCTGATGTTTTTGAATTTCGCAAATCTTTAAAATGTTCATACTCTCTACTTAATTTTGCTTTATTTCTTATAGGTTCTGTATAAGGAATAATATATATTCCATTCTTGATTATGAATTCTTCAACATTATCTACAATACGTTCAATATCATTACGATTCAAATTCCTTCTATCGCAAGCATTATATATATCCTCTGGATTAATTTTTTTACCAAGGAATGTATTTGAAAAATTTTCTGCTTTTTTTGATAATAAAAATTTAATTTCTTCTATTGTATCTGATAAAATAGTGAATTTATACCCTAAATTTTGACATACTTCTAATAATTTATTACAAGTATGTGTAGATTCTGGCGTGTTCAAATCCATTAAACTTATTATGAAATTTGTATCAAACAGCAATTCAACTTTATTATTCAAGCTATCTGTTTTAAATTCAAGAAAACTTGTTATGATTGAGCCTAAATATATACGTCTTATAATTTCATAAACATTTGGTATTTTTTTAAAAAAGTCAACGAATCTTGCTTCAATAGTATAATCAACACCATTTTTAAATTGAAAGTTTGAAATATATTTCGAAATAGAAACTTTGTTTTTTTCAATGAATTTTATTACTGAATTTGTTTCTTTAAGATCTATATTATTGACTTTTGCAAAATCAATAAACAATTTTTCAATTGTTTCAACATCTCTTTTACTTTCTTGGATTTTTTCTTCGAAATCTTCAAAGAAAAAATCTTTTAAAATGAATGAATTGTCTTGGAAAATTTGAAAATTTACAGATTCTTTTGTGTTAACCTCAAATGCAATTTTATTTAAAATTATTTTAAGAACTGGTAATGGAAAGTCAATAGAATATTGCTCATTTGAAAGTCTTTGAATTTCTAATATCGACTTACCTTTAAATACACCTCTTTGATTTAATATATGTAAAACTCTTTTAATCAAAGGTACAAATGCATCTATTGGTCCTTTTATTAATGTCCCAGTATTTCTTACATGTGCAAGAAGACTATAAGTAACAGCTCTATTATCTTTCATCAATTTATTAGAAATTTTCCATTATTATTTTTAAAATCTCATTAGCATTTTCAAAATTCGATCTTTGCTCATCAATAACCTGAATATCTTTGACTCCATGAAATAGATTATTTCTAAATCTAAAAATAATAATGATTAATGCTAGAATTATTTCTTTTTCGTTTATATTATTTCCTAATAAAACTTCTTTAACTAGATCTTTTCTGTCATTGTTTCTAAAATTTAGATGTTGGAATCTATTATTAAATTCATTATTTACAACATATCTTTCTTTAAAATAATTTAGAAATGGCAGAAACCTATTAATGTCATAGTTTTGATTTATTAAAATCTGTTCAAATCTCACGATTGAAAAATGAGTTGAGCAAGTAACACTATCAAAAATATTCCACATCAATGTAAAGTCTTTAACACTTTTTAAATCATCCTCTGTAAAATTTGTTCCATATCTTAAATTAATCCAATCTCTCATGTTTTTCTTCTTTTATACGATATACAAATACGCTTGCTGCTAACTTTTATAGATCTGCAAAATCATCCGATAACCATCAGACTTTACTTCTCCAAATATAAAACAAATACTACAAATTTTAATAAAAAATTAAAAAAGGTTGCTCTTTTCCAAGCAACCTTTCTAAGGAATTTAAACCGTTGGCGGTGTTGTACCACCATTTCCATAACCCGCCACAATAGTCGCAAAATACTGTCGACTATAGTTAATGGTGGTTAACAGGGTATTGTAATAGGTATTGTTTTTTACGCTAGCCATTACCGCAGCATACTCGCTTAGCGCTTTGTAGGTAGCTAATATATTTTTACGCAATTGCTTGGTATCAAACGTTTCGGTAGATATGACGTTGGTAGAACGTGTATCGAATTTGGTAATGAAATTTTGGTTGGCAACTTCTAGATTGTTTACGTGAGATTGTAATCCTAGCAATGTAGCGTACGGAGCATTGGTTGCAGTTCGCAATTCGGCAATCAAATTAGTCAATGCCAAGCTCTCGGCTGGATAGTTAATTTTTTCGATGCCTTTGTACTGATTTACAATCACTTTTATTTTGCCATAGGCTGCAACAACTGCTGCGTCGTCGCTATTTTTCGCAACAGCTAGTGCCGTGCGGAGGGTGCTGAGCTTTTTGTCTCTGGCATTGTCTAACAACAGTAGTTCTTGCGATTCGGCTTGGGCTCTAATTTGGGCTAAGGCCTGATTGTAAATGGGTGACTGTGTTTCAAGGCTTTGGTGAAGTGACTTAAAATCGGCATCTGCTGCAAGATCTATGCCTTGGTTGGTAACATCGGTAAGGTAACGTACTATAAATTCTCCCGAATCTAAATACGTAAGTCTGGATGGACTAAAGGAATACAATTTCATACTTATATAGATTAAAAAATTAAAAAAACATTTTTTGGCGTTTAACGTACTCCTACGACAACTTCCCGAAAGCTTCAATAGACTGACAAAGTACTACGATAGCTTGCCGAAAGCTTCAAAAGGCTGTTGAAGTGGTATGACAATCTCCCGAAAGCTTCAAAGGACTGTTGAAGTACTATGACAAACTCCCGAAAGTTCCAAGAGAGTGTTGAAGTACTTCGACAAGTTCCCGAAAGCTCCAAGAGACTGTCGTAGTACTTCAACAGCGCCACTTTTTTAAAGCACCTTTGATTTTTACAAACCTATAAAGTATTTTTGGTTTCATCATTAGGAAAAACCCTAATGGGTTACTAGGATTTTTCCTAATAACCTATTTACTAGGGTTCACAACAGAAAAACGCTGTAAAGCCCTATAAACGCTAGAATAGTATCTATTAGGAAAAACCCTAATTGTGTAGTGTGAAATACGTGTGTGATTCTTCGTGCCTCAGAATTACAAAACAGTATTCTTTGTCATGTTGACGAAGGAAACATCACACTAGTGGATCCTCTACTTTGTGTGATTAGCTCGTGTGATTCTTCGTGCCTCAGAATGACAAAACAGTATTCTTTGTCATGTTGACGAAGGAAACATCACATGAGTAGCTATATTTCTTTGTGTTATTAATGCGTGTGATTCTTCGTGCCTCAGAATGACAAAACAGCATTCTTTGTTATATTGACGAAGGAAACATAACACGAGTAGCTATATTTCTTTGTGTGATTAGTGCGTGTGATTCTTCGTGCCTCAGAATGACAAAACAGTATTCTTTGTTATGTTGACGAAGGAAACATAACACGAGTAATTCTTTTCTTTATGTGATTTGCATGTTTGATTCTTCGTGCCTCAGAATGACAAAACCACATCCTTTTTGTCATGTTGACGGAGGAAACATCACACTAGTAATTCTTTTCTTTGTGTGATTAGTGTGTGTGATTCTTCGTGCCTCAGAATGACTATACGATATTTTTTGAGCAATTGTAAAAATCTGTGTAATCTGTGTCTAAAAAACTACTTATCCAAAACCTCCAACAAAACCTTTGCTTCGGTACCGTTTGGAAACGTAATTTTAAGTTTTTGTGCTAAAGTTGGCGCTATTTGAGTAATTTCTTTTCGATCGTGGGTTTCGCCTTTTTTGATATTCCAACCATAAAATAATAACGGAACATGGGTATCATAGGTATAGGTAGTTCCGTGGGAAGTTCCTGTAGAGCCGTATTCAATATAACCCGGTTTGTCGAGTACCACCAAATCGCCATTTTGAATCGGGTCATACCCTTTGGTAATAAAATTCAAGTAAAAATCGTTGCCGGTCGAACCTAAAATTTCTTCTTCAGTATACACTCGTTTGACTTGATCTTGAGTCATTAAAAACTCTTTGAACGCTTGTTTCACTTTTTGCAAGTCCAAACCTTTGGTCTTGATGATTTCTCTGTTGAAAAACAAATTGAAATTGGAATAATTCAACAATAAATCTTCGCCATAGGTGTCGGTAGAAAATTTCTTCAAAGCCGTTTTAATGCTTTTAGGCTCTACATTGGTCACATTGTATTTGTTGTCGTTTAAAAACTTAGCATTTTCTGCACCAGCGTGATCGGCGGTTAGAAAAATAAGGTAATTGCCCTTACCTACCGTTTTATCTAAATAGTTTAAAAAATCGGCTATTGTTAAATCCAAACGCAAATAGGTGTCTTGTAACTCTACAGAACGTGGTCCTAAAATGTGCCCAACATAATCAGTAGACGAAAAACTCACGGTTAAAAAATCGGTAATATCATCTTTTCCTAGATCTTCTTTTTCGATGGCTTTTTTAGCAAATTCTTCTAATAAATCATTTCCAAAAGGTGTCGAACGGATGATTCCTGCGTCATTCTTCTCAAACATTTCCTTTAAATTGTAAGGAAAAACCGCTTTAGCACCATTCAATTTGCCTTCATATACATTATCGTCTGCCAAACTTTCGTTGTAGGTTGCCGCTGGATATAATAAATCCCAACCTTTATTGATGTAGGGCATGTAGTGTTTTTCGTTATTGAATTCGGTTACCCAAGTAGGTAAAGCAGCTCCGTAGAAAGTACTCGAAATGAAAGCTCCAGTTTTGCTGTACCAAAATGCCCAATTGGCAAAATGTCCGGCTGGTAAAATGGCACCTCTATCTTTCAAACTCATGCCTATCACTTTTCCTTTGAAATTGGTTGACAGACGCAATTCGTCTGTAATAGTAGTTGATAACAAATTTTTAGGTGACATTTCTCCTTCTTCTTTAGTCCCGTTACCCAAAGTATTTACGGTAGCATCGTCGGTGCAATAGGTATCCTTACCTGTTTTTCTACTGAACCATTCGTTACCTACGATACCGTGTGTAGCTGGAGTAGTTCCGGTGTAAATAGAAGCATGACCTGGTGCTGTATAGGTTGGCATGTAATTGTAGTGCATGTTTTGAAAAACATAACCGTTGTTGATCAATCGCTTGAAACCGTTCTCTGAAAAATCATTTGAAAAACGGTACAAATACTCCATTTTCATTTGATCAACCACAATTCCGACAACCAATTTCGGACGCTCTTGTGCGTGTAATAAAGACACCAACATCAAAGCAATTCCAACTATTATTTTTTTCATAATGTAACTAATTTGCACAAAAATACAGATTTGACCCTAAAAAGATGTGAAGTAAATCTTAAGATTCTATCAACTAAAAAGAGACGCTGTAAAATAGCATCTCTGTTAGTGTTTTATAGTTCCATTGCTTCTTTTTTGGCGGTTTCAAATTCGGATAACACGTCCTTAAAAATAGCTTCTACTGGTTTGATGTCATGAATTAGTCCTGCAATTTGTCCAATTTCCAGTTCGCCTTCAACCAAATCGCCTTCAAACATACCGCGTTTGGCTCGGCGTTTTCCTAAAAGGTTTTCCAAATCTTCTTTAGAAGGGCATTGAGTGTACAACTCTTGTACGTCATTAAAGAATTTATTTTTAATCAAGCGCACTGGTGCCAATTCTTTCAATGTCAATTGGGTTTCGCCTTCGCCAGTTTCGAGTACCGTTTTCTTAAAATTATCGTGTGCCGAGCTTTCGGTTGAGGCTACAAATCGGCTTCCCATTTGAACCCCATCAGCACCTAAAATCATGGCGGCCAACATGCCACGACCGGTTGCAATTCCGCCAGCAGCAATCAGTGGAATAGCAATATTTTCTCTCACCATCGGAATCAACGTTAATGTAGTCGTTTCTTCTCTACCGTTGTGTCCGCCGGCTTCAAAACCTTCGGCTACCACAGCATCTACACCAGCTTCTTGAGCTTTGAGTGCAAATTTAGAACTGCTCACTACATGCACTACTGTAATCCCTTTTTCTTTTAAAAAAGACGTCCATGTTTTTGGATTTCCGGCAGAAGTAAAAACAATCTTCACGCCTTCTTCTATAATAATGTTGATGATTTCCTCTACATTAGGATACAACATCGGAATGTTTACCCCAAAAGGTTTATCGGTTGCTTTTTTACATTTCTGAATGTGCTCACGCAGTACATCGGGATACATCGACCCTGCTCCTATCAAGCCTAATCCTCCGGCATTGCTCACCGCACTGGCTAATTTGTAACCACTATTCCAAATCATTCCGCCTTGAACGATTGGATATTGAATGTTAAAAAGTTGCGTAATTCTATTCATCTATGCTGCATTAATATCCAATTAATTTTTGATTATTTTACCCGATTGTAATAACGAATTGCTTTCAATTTTGTAATAATACACTCCCGAATTCAGAGCGCTTAATGAAATTGTAGCAAGCGATGTGGTTACTTTTTGTTCCAAAACAAGTTGCCCTAACGTGTTGTAAAAAGAAATCGAAGCTTCATCAAATTCGTCTGGGAATGAAAGTGAAACCGAATCATAAACAGGATTTGGTGCCACAACAAAATGTGCTATTGTATTTTCATTAACCGATAATAGAGCATTGGTTAACGCCAATTGAAAATCGGGAATTCCATAACCGTATTGAACATCGGGATTAGAAAATCGATCGGCCGATTGTTTCACAAAATCAACTACTTGTTGGTTGGTCATGTTCGGAACGGCTTGCCAAAAACTAGCGATCATTCCTGCCATCACTGGACATGAAAAGGAGGTTCCACTAGCGGTTACTATAGTGCCACTTGTATTAGATAGTGTTGTTCCTTGACCTTTTGCCATAACATCGGGTTTGATTCTTCCATCAAAACTGGGCCCTACAGAACTGAACGCGGCATAATTTTCGGTGGCATCAACGGCTCCAACGGCGAGAACATGAGTAGCTTCAGCAGGAACGGCTACATGTGGCTCAGCAGAACCACCACTGTTTCCGGCACTTGCCACTACAATCATTCCTTTACTAAAAGCAATATTGGCGCCTTGCGAGGCAAAAGCACTATTTCCTGTCATATCAGAATAGGTGTGACTATAATTCGGATTGTCGTATTCAAAATAACCCAAAGAAGTAGAAATAATATCGACACCCAATCGGTCGGCTTCTTCTGCCGCTTGTACCCAAAAACTTTCTTCCACTGGATTTTCACCAGCAACATCTTCGGTAATAAACAGATAATATCCAGCATCTGGTGCCGTGCCTACCAACTGTCCGTCAACATAGCCTACCATACACGACAGCGTCATGGTTCCGTGATTGTGTGTAGAAAAAACATCAGTACTACCTGCTACATAATTATAGCCTCCAAGATACAATCCGTTACTGAACATTCTGTTGAACGGAATTATCGTATTCACACCTGTAAATCCAGAATCTAAAACTGCTATGATTTTACCAGTACCCGTATAATTGGCTTGATGTAATAGATGGCCGTTGAGCATTTGTATTTGATTGGCTGAAGTTCCATAGGCAAATGACGTTTGCACATCCATTTGTTTATTGACCGGATTAAGAACTTTGGGAATAGCCGTTTTTAAATTGAGCGCATTATCAGCAAAATGAATGCGATTGACAAAAGATAAACTAGATAATGCCTGAATATCTGCTACACTACCACGAATGTGTAAACAATTGAGCCATTTGGATTGGGCTTTAACAGTAATTCCAGTAGCAGAGGCAATTTGATTAATATACGATTGCTCTATGGGTGCATCGTTGATACTCAAGGCTATTCCTTGATTGGCACGTCGGTCTAAAGCACGTTGGGATAATTCACTTAATGGATTGTCAAAAAAAACTTGAGCGTTGGGTTTGTCGTTAAAATAAACCCAAGCATCTTCTTGAGAAAATCCGCAAAATGAGATTAATACTAATGAGATTACCAGAAACTTTCGCATACCATTCGATTTAGGAATGTGCTAATTTAAGAAATTACTCCCGAACCAACTAATTCGTCTCCCACATTCCACGCTACAAACTGTCCTTCGGTTATAGCCGATTGAGGTTGTTCAAATTGTACATACAAGCCACTTTCAAATTGGTATAAGGTTGCTTTCTGTAATTCTTGGCGGTAGCGAATGCGTGCCATAACTTCCATGGTTTCTCCATTTTGAAGTCTTAAATCCTCACGAATCCAATGCGTTTCCGATGGTTGTACTCGAAGTGTTCTACGAAATAATCCAGGATGGTGATGCCCTTGACCCGTATAAATAGTATTGGCAGCAACATCGGTAGCAATAATAAACAAAGCTTCTTTGGTACCACCAACGTTCAATCCTTTTCGTTGTCCGATAGTGAAATAATGCGCACCTTGATGCTTACCAACTACTTTACCAGCTTCTGGAGTATAGTGTATTGGTGTTGATTCAAAACGAAGTTCGTCTTCTTTCGATTCAAAATTTGGTTGTTCTTGCTGATAAATTGCATTATCGGCCGCCACTTCAAAAATCAAACCTTCTTTAGGTTGTAATTGTTGTTGCAAGAATTCAGGTAAGCGCACTTTACCGATGAAGCACAATCCTTGTGAATCTTTTTTCTCGGCGGTTACCAATTCCATTTTAGTGGCAATTTCGCGCACTTGTGGTTTGGTTAATTCGCCAATTGGAAACAAGGATTTTGCCAATTGTTCTTGTGATAATTGGCATAGAAAATACGATTGGTCTTTGTTGCTATCTATGCCAGCTAACAATTGATAAACGGGATTTCCATCAACATCAATCTCACCTTTTCTGCAATAATGTCCTGTAGCTACAAAATCGGCGCCTAAACTCAACGCAATTTTCATGAAGACGTCAAATTTTATCTCACGATTGCACAATACATCCGGATTTGGCGTGCGTCCTTTTTCGTATTCGTTGAACATATAATCAACGATTTTTTCTTTGTATTGTTCGCTTAAATCGACTGTTTGAAACGGTATCCCAAGTTTTTCTGCCACTAAAAGCGCATCGTTGCTGTCTTCAAGCCACGGACATTCGTTAGAAATAGTCACCGAGTCATCGTGCCAATTCTTCATAAAAAGTCCAATTACTTCGTAACCTTGTTCTTTTAAAAGATAAGCCGCAACACTCGAATCAACACCACCAGAAAGTCCTACTACAACACGTTTCATTTCTTATTTATTTTGAACTGCAAATTTACATTAAATAATAAAAAAAAGTATATGCTTTAATTGGTAAAACATATACTTTAGTAACTAATATCTATATTGAACTATCGTTCTTCTTCTCGGGTCATTGGTTTCTTCACAAATTTTCTAACTTTTTGTTTGGACATATTGGTAGATACCATTTTGCCTTTATCATTTAGCATTTCCCAAACGCCTTCTTTTTTTCCTTTAACAAACATTCCTTTGGCCACAATAACATTTTTAGGATTTCTAAAAATAGCCAAACCGTCAAATTCACCATTTTTGTATTGTGTTTCTTCCAATACGATTCCTTTTTCATCATACTTTTTATAGGAACCGTCTTTTTTACCGTCTTTGTAATTGGCTTCTTCAGCAATAGCGCCACTTGGATAATACACTTTTCGGATGCCATTTAGCTTACCGTTTACGTAATTTTCGGTAGTCATTATCACTTTAGAATCTTCGTGATAGTACTTCCATTCGCCTTCATAAAGCTTATTCACAAGTTTGCCTTCGCTGACTTTATTGCCTTTTTGATTGTACACAATAGAATAACACGAATTGTCTTTAGGATTGAATTCACGAGTAGCTATAACAGTTCCCACAGCCGTATCATCAAAAAACTTGAACGTTCCTATTTCTTTACCATGTTCAAAAGTTCCTTCATATCGTGGTCGTTTTGATTCTTCATAAATACCTTTCCACAAGCCGTGTTTTTTTCCGTTGGCATCCAATTTATTAATGTCTTGGGCAAAAATTGAACTTGAAAATAGTATCAGAACAATTAAATATCTCATTGTATTTTTTTTATAAGTATAACTATTAATTAGGGATTTTAGTATCTATTAATAAAATTGAGTTACGATTTTGCTAAAATCTCAGATACAAATTTAAAAAAAGTACTTCGATAACTCTTTTATTTTTTTAAAATGCACGATAAATAATTGTGCGTCGTCAATGAAACTAATTTTACTAAATTAATTGAATCTCTAAACCAATAAAAATAAATAAATTACTACAAATTAAATCCTAAAGATTTAAAATTTGTTTAATCAATAAATAAAAACAATCATGTTTTGTGATATAATTATTTAAGATACAACTTAAAATCTATTAAACAAAAAAGTTAAAAAAAAATCAACTTGTATTTTTTTGTTTAACATTATTATAATTTAGTTAAACATTATTAACACTCTAACAAATAAACACTATGAAAAATTTCAAAATCAAACACTCGGTTTTTTTTGTTCTGACTATGTTATGTTTAACTTCTTGCAACAACTCAGATGATGATCCTGTAATGACAGACAATACCATTACTGGTATAGCATCAAGAAGCTCAAACCTTAGCATATTGGTTGAAGCATTAACCAAAACAAACCTAGCTGGTACTTTACAAGGAAATGGTCCATTTACTGTATTTGCTCCCACAAATACTGCATTCACAAATTTTTTAAACGCTAATGGTTATGCCAACTTAGATGCTGTTCCTGTTGCAACACTAACAGAAATTTTAAAAAACCATGTCATTAGTGGTTCTGTTCAATCTTCAGGATTGGTAAACAATTCATACATAAAAACTTTAGCGAAAGGTTCTGCTTCAAATAGCAATACTTTGAGCATGTATGTAAATACTAGTAGTGGTGTCCGATTGAATGGAGTTTCCTCTGTAATTACAACAGTCTCAGGGACTACATTTGATATTATTGCAAGTAATGGAGTAATTCATACTGTCGACGCTGTTATTGGTTTACCAACTATTATTACCCACGCACAAGCAAATCCTGCCTTTTCTACTCTAGTAACAGTGGTAACGAGCACAGCTACAAACGGAAATGGATTTGGAGACCAAAGTGCGGTATTGAGTGCTTTGGCTAACAATACAACAAAAACAGTATTTGCTCCAACCAATTCAGCTTTCACAGCAGCAACAACTGGAAGTGGTTTTGCAGTGGGTGCCACTCCATCACAAGTTTCAAAAGTATTACAATATCATGTTACTACGGCAGGTAATGTTTTAGCATCGTCTTTAACAAATGGACAATCTATACCAACATTAACTAACCCTGTTCAGAATCTCACTATTGATTTAACAAACGGTGCGAAAATATCAGATACCTCAACAACAAAAGCTAATATTATTATTACTGATGTTCAATGTGCTAATGGTGTAATTCATGCAGTTGATAAAGTGTTACAACCTACTTTTTAAAATTGCTATGTAATTTTAAAGGCTATCCAAATTGGATAGCCTTTTTTTATTATTTTTTGGTTTTATTTTTTTGAGCTTCGGCTTGCTCCATAGCTTCACGAAGTTTTCTCTGGAACTTACCTTCTTTTACAGGCTTGGTTTTATTTTCCTGAATTTGAGCGTGAATTTTGTCACTATCAATAAAGTATTTCTTGATTACTAACATGATTCCGATAGTGATTAAGTTCGACATAAAGTTGTACAAACTCAAACCAGAACCGTAGTTATTGAAGAAAATCAACATCATTAATGGCGAAACATAAATCATGATTTTCATCATTTTGGTCATGTCTGGCATACCTTCTTGTTGTGGTTGTGCCATTTGATTGTCACCAGAAGTCATTTTCATGTAGAAGAAAATTGCAATCGCCGCCAATATAGGGAACAAACTCACGTGGTCACCATACATTGGAATGTTGAACGGCAACTTGAATACTTGGTCAAATGACGATAAGTCATCTGCCCACAAAAACGGTTGTTGTCTCAATTCGAATGCCGATGGGAAGAATCGGAACGACGCCATCAAAAACGGCATTTGAATCAACGCTGGAATACATCCAGCCATTGGGTTTACACCCGCTTTGTTGTACAACTTCATGGTTTCTTGTTGCTTCTTCACTGGATCTTTGAACTTGTCACCTAATTCAGCTATCTCTGGTCGCAACACTTTCATCTTTGCCTGCGACAAGAACGATTTGAACGTAATAGGCGACATCGCAATTTTGATTAAAATGGTAAAAATTATGATTGCCAAACCATACGACATGAATCCGCCTAAGAACCCAAATAAAGGAATGAAAATTAAACGATTAATCCATCCAAAAATTCCCCAACCTAACGGAATGATTTTGTCAAGGTGTTTCCCATCATATTTTCCTAATGTTTTGTAATCTGTTGGACCGTAATACCAATTCATTTTATAATCCAGTTCACCATTTCTGAATGCCAATGGCATGGTAGATTTGAATTGTTTTGTGAAAACAGTATCTTTTTTCACATCGTCTACTAAAGAAGCCGAATGAATTTTAGTCGTTTCAAATGGCGTACTGGTCATCAAAATTGACGAAAAGAAATGCTGCTTGTAAGCAATAAACGTTGTCTTTTTTGGGTTTTCTTCTTTATCTTTTCCTTGGCCTACATAATCTATTTTGCCGTCTTCGTATTCAAAATATACTTCCGCATTTTGGTTTTCGTAAACCACACTTTTTTCATTGCGATAGGTTTTTAAATTCCATTCAAATCCAGCAGGTTTCGACGTATTTAACACCTTATTTAACCCTTGAGAACGTACGTCAAAATCCAACATATAATCGTTAGGTTTCAACACATATTTGTATTCTAAATACTCATTAGCTCCGGCTTTCAATTTCATCGACAACACTTGGTTTTCACCCACTTTGGTTAGTGTTGGCTCAAAAAACAAGTCTTTAGTATTTAGAACGCGATTGTCGTTTGTTTGCAATGCAATATTCAAATCGGCATTGTTGTTTTTAATCAACTCTACCAATTGTCCAGAGCCTTTTTTAAATTTTTCGTATTTCTTTAAAATAGCTTCTGAAATATAACCTCCTTTATTAGCAATAGTTAATTTGACTAAGTCATTTTCAAGTACCGAATAGCCTTCTTTGGCTGTTGGTAAGGTCGCCGAATAAGCAAAACTTCCTAAGGCACCTTGTAACTTTTGAAGTTTAACCGTATCACTAACTGTAGAATCTACCGTTACTGAAGCTACTTCTTTTGTTTTTAATTCTGTAGCCTTTTTAGCTTTATCAATTTTTTCTTGTTTAGCTTTTAACTGCTTTTCTTTTTCGGCCTCTTTTTGACTGTTAATTGTCATCCAAACGAAAATCAAAACAATCAATGTTATTCCGATAATTGAATTCTTGTCAAATTTCTTTTGTTCCATTACTATTTATAATTTATACATCAGTCGTATTTAAGACTGTTTTGTTTCTTGGTTTCAGATTATTCTGAAAACTTACTTTTTATTTTTTACCATTGCGGCCACAAAGCTAACAAAAATTGGCTGTGGATTGGCAACTGTACTTTTATATTCTGGATGGTATTGTACACCGATAAAAAATGGGTGATTTTTTATTTCTACAATTTCAACCAAACCCGTATCAGGATTGATCCCTGAACTGATTAATCCGGCTTGTTCTAAAGCTGCTGAATACGTATTATTGTATTCATATCGATGACGATGGCGCTCTGAAATTTGTGATTTACCATAAATTTGCTGTGCCAACGAACCTTCTTTTAAATCACATTTCCACGAACCCAAACGCATCGTTCCGCCTTTATCGGTGATGGTTTTTTGATCTTCCATTAAATCAATGACAGGATTGGTCGTATTCGGATTCATTTCAGTTGAATTAGCATCTGCTAATCCCAAAATAGTTCTTGAATATTCAATCACCGCCATTTGCATCCCTAAACAAATTCCGAAAAACGGAATGTTATGTTCACGAGCATAACGAACTGTTTCTATTTTTCCCTCTATGCCGCGTTCGCCAAATCCAGGAGCAACTAGTATGCCATCTAAATTCTTCAATTGCTTTTCTGCCGTTTTGGCATCAATGGATTCTGAGTGAATACTGATTACATTCACTTTAGTTTCATTGGCGGCACCGGCATGAATAAACGCTTCCAGTATTGATTTATACGAATCTTGCAATTCAACATATTTTCCTACCAAACCGATATTTACCGTATGTTTTGGATTTTTTAGTCTATGAAGAAAATCATTCCATTGTGATAAATCGGGTGACGCTTTTTCGGGTAATGCTAACTTTTTCAAAGCTACTACATCCAATCCTTCTTCCAACATTAAATTCGGAACCTCATAAATGGTTTTAGCATCAATGGATTGAATTACCGCTTCGCGCTTGACATTACAAAATAAAGCTAACTTCTGACGCAATTCATCTGACAATTCATGTTCGGTTCGACAGACTAGAATATCGGCTTTGATTCCGCTTTCCATCAAGGTTTTCACCGAGTGTTGTGTAGGTTTTGTTTTCAATTCGCCAGCCGCAGCCAAATAAGGAACCAACGTTAAATGAATTACAATTCCGTTGTTATCTCCTAATTCCCATACCAATTGACGCACCGATTCGATGTAAGGAAGTGACTCAATGTCTCCAACTGTTCCACCAATTTCAGTAATAACAATATCAAAATCACCCGATTTCCCGAGCAATTGCATGCGTTCTTTAATTTCGTTAGTGATATGAGGAACCACTTGAACCGTTTTTCCTAGAAATTCGCCACGACGTTCTTTTTCAATAACCGAAAGATAGACTCTTCCAGTAGTCACGTTATTAGCTTGTGAAGTGGGTACGTTTAAAAAACGCTCGTAATGACCTAGATCCAAATCGGTTTCTGCTCCATCGTCAGTGACAAAACATTCTCCGTGTTCATACGGATTTAACGTTCCGGGATCAACATTAATGTAAGGATCAAATTTCTGAATAGTAGTTCGGTAACCTCGAGCTTGTAATAATTTTGCTAAAGATGCTGCTATAATCCCTTTTCCTAAGGAAGAAGTCACACCGCCAGTAACAAAAATGTATTTCGTTTGATTCATTGTAATGGTTTGTTGTTGTGTTGTTGTTTGTTGTTCTGTTTTCTTGTAAAAAACGATGCAAAAGTACAATTATTAATTGATAACTGACAATGGATAATTGACAATTATGAGAAATAATTAATGGAAAATTATGGTTTTGGATATTGCTTTTTGATGTTGCGAATAAGTTCTTCCAACCCATTTAATTTGAGTTCATACACCAATTTGAGTTGTTCGCCAAGCTGCCCATTAGGCAAGCGATTGTTATGAATCCAAACCAAATAATACTCGGGTAAATCAATAAGGTATTTGCCTTCGTATTTCCCGAAAGGCATTTTGGTGTGCGCTAGTTTGATAAGTGATTTCTGTTGATCATCCATTTTTTAAAGAGAATAGAAAAAAGAAAAAAGATAATAGACTCTTTCCGGTATCTATGTTCTTTATTCTATTTTCTTTATTCTGATCTATTTCCAGTTAAAAACAATTTCTTTTTTTATATCTGGATGCAAACTATAATGCACCGGACAAGTCATACCCGTTCGTTCTAAAATGATTTTGGTTTTATCATCGGCAACCAAATTCATGTGAAAAGTAATGTGAATTTCGGAAATTCGTCTAGGCTCGGCAGCCATCACTTTGGTAACTTCGGCTGTAGAACCTGAAAAATCAACACCCAAATCGCGTGCTTTGATTCCCATAACAGTTAACATGCAAGTCGCGAGAGAATTGGCTACCATATCGGTTGGCGAAAAGGCTTCACCTTTGCCGTTATTATCAATTGGTGCGTCGGAAATTATTTCGCTACCCGATTGCAAATGAATGGATGACGTTCGTAATTCTCCTAAATAAGTTACTTTGGAAGTTGCCATTATTCTGCTTGTTTTATAGTTAAATCTTCGTCGTAATACAAAATGTAAATACCGTTATTGGCATATCCACCAGACAGTTTTTTAGCATAATCAAATTTACTTTCTACTTGCTCTGAAGCCTCATTATCTAACGATTCAGATAATGATTTTTCTTGAGACAAACGCAACAAGGTATCAAAAGTCACATCAAACCCACGAACGGCATATTGATTCGGGAAAATTCTGTTTTTCTTTTTGTAAGCCATTTCAAATTGTTGTGCTTCTGCCGTATCGTTATCTTTTGTTGCCGATGGATAAAGCATTTTCAATTTGGTTAACCGTTTCAAATCGATTTCTTCAAAGTCGAGCGTTTCGTTATTTTCCAAAATTACCAATTGCACTTGATAGTCTTTCATAGCCGCTTGCATTGCATTGGTAACTGTAAAAATGGTTCCTGTCTTTTCAGATTCCAATACGACATAATTTAGCTTGTCTTTTACAAAATATTTTTTAATACTGTCGGCCACAAATCCACCTTTATCAGAAACACCTACAATTTTTACATCTTTTTGAAAATCCTGAATGTATTGTTTTACCGCTAATTTCTTAGGGTCAATCACGCCAATAATGTTGCCGTTTTTAGCATGCATATAATCAAACATCGCTTTTCTTATGTCTTCATTTTGTGGCATCGATTGGTATAAATTCTTGTAGGACCTACCATCATCTTTAGACAATGGAGAAATCACAGGAATGTTTTTATCTTCTAAAGCAGCTGCTACTCGTTCAACATTTACTTGATAAAAAGGTCCGATAACCGCATCGGTATTGGTAAAATTTTCGTTAGAAATTACCGATAAAGCTGTAGTTGCATTTTTAGTTTCTTCCGAATCAAAAATCTTAATATCAACATTCATTCCTAATGCTTTGGCCGAATCAATCGCCATTAAAGCACCTGAATAAAAATCGAGTGTTAGGTTTAAAAATTTGTCTTTTTTCAACCTTTCTGAAACCGAAGTAAGCGAGTCGCTTTGAATTTTCGAAGCATTGAATGGTAAAAACAACACCAATTGTTTTTTCTTTTGAGCCGAAATGGTTTTTGTCAAATCTTTTAAGCTATTCTTAGTTTCTTTAGCAAACGATAAGTTGGCTGGGACTTTTAATACCATTCCTTCTTTAACGCCTTCTTTTAAACTCGGATTCAACCCTATTAAAGATGCTTCTGATAAATTAAAAAGATGTGTTAAACTGTATAAGGTTTCACCCGATTTTACAGTATATTCTAATAAATCGATTGGTTTAGCATGTGATTTTACTTCTTCTACAGCAGTAGTATTTGAGTTAGATTTGCTAATTTTCAATTGAAATCCCAAAGGAAGACCTTCTTTAATTTCAGGATTTTGTTTGTCTAAATCTTCAATTGAAACTCCATATTTTTTGGCAATACTGTACTTGGTGTCGCCAGCAACCACTTCGTGAGTAATAACAGAAGCATTAGTAACTTTAGGCTTGTTAGCTACCACTGGTGCTGTTGGTTTTGGTGCATTTGCATTGAGTCGTACTTTAAAACCTAAAGGCAAACTGACTTTTATTTCTGGATTCCATTTCTCTAAATCTTCTACAGATATACCGTATTTTTTAGAGATGCTGTATTTGGTGTCACCAGCAACCACTTCGTGAAGTTTCTCTTTTGTCGCAGCAACATTACTTGGTTTTGGCGCTACAGCAACCATTTTAGGAATCAATAAAACGGAATTGGGTTGAATGCCATTTTTAGAATCTGGATTTAACTTGTATATATCATACGGAGTTACCTTGTATTTCTGTGCAATCGACTGAATAGTTTCACCTTTCACAACCGTATGCTTGGTATAACTCTGTGCAAAAACAGAAGTTGTAAAAACGAATACAATAAGATAAATAACTCTTTTAAACATATCTTTTTAAATTAAATTTTAACTTCAAAAATCAATTTCAAAAACCGATCTTTTTAAATTTTGACATTGCTATTGATAACTATTCCCACTCAATAGTTGCTGGTGGCTTGGAACTGATGTCATATACTACTCGATTAACACCTTTCACTTTATTGATAATCTCGTTAGAAATTTTCATTAAAAACTCATACGGTAAATGTACCCAATCGGCAGTCATTCCGTCGGTAGATTCAACCGCTCGAAGTGCCACTACTTTTTCGTACGTACGTTCATCACCCATCACACCTACACTATTTACGGGTAGCAAAATCGCTCCAGCTTGCCATACTTTATCGTACAATCCGTGTTCTTTTAATCCGTTAATGAAAATGGCATCAACTTCTTGCAAGATACGCACTTTTTCTGGTGTTATATCACCTAATATTCGAATCGACAATCCCGGACCAGGAAACGGATGGCGCCCTAATAATTCGGGATCAATTCCTAAAGTAGCGCCTACTCTTCGCACTTCATCTTTAAACAACATGCGAAGTGGTTCTACAATTTTCAATTTCATAAAATCGGGTAAACCGCCCACATTGTGATGCGATTTGATGGTTGCACTTGGTCCTTTTACCGAAACCGATTCGATTACATCGGGATAAATGGTTCCTTGAGCCAACCAAGTCACATCTTCAATAATTTTAGACTCATCATCAAAAACTTCTATAAAAACCCTTCCGATAATTTTACGTTTGGTTTCTGGATCATCAACACCAGCCAGCTCCGACAAAAAACGTGCCGAAGCATCGACGCCTTTTACGTTCAAGCCCATGTCTTTATATTGGTGGAGCACGTTTTCAAATTCATTTTTACGCAATAATCCGTTGTTTACAAAGATGCAGTATAAGTTTTTACCAATAGCTTTGTGTAATAAAACTGCCGCTACGGTAGAATCAACACCACCAGAAAGTCCGAGTACCACTTTGTCATCACCTACTTTTTCTTGCAACTCTTTCACGCAATCGTCTACAAAAGCATTCGGAGTAAAGTTTTGTGGCACTTCAGCAATTTTAACTAAAAAGTTCTCTAACATTTGCTTTCCGTCCGTAGAATGATACACTTCGGGATGGAACTGTATGGCATACGTAATTTCGCCTTCAATTTTGTAAGCGGCATTTTCAACGTCATTGGTACTTGCCAGTTTGACACCGTTAGTAGGCAAATGTTTGATGGTATCACTATGACTCATCCACACTTGTGAATTGAGGTTGACATTTTCAAAGAAAACTTCGTCTTCTTTAATGTAGGACAAATTCGCTCTTCCGTATTCTCTGATGTTGGAAGCAGCTACCTCACCGCCCGAAAAATGAGCCAAATATTGCGCACCGTAACATACAGCAAGCAATGGCAATTTGCCTCTAATTTCCGATAAATCGATTTGCAAAGCATCTTCAGCGCGCACCGAGTAAGGGCTTCCGCCAAGAATCACCGCTTTGTAAGACGATAAATCAGTGGGATAATGATTGTAAGGAAAAATTTCGCAGAATATGTTTAATTCGCGAACGCGGCGAGCAATTAGTTGTGTGTATTGCGAGCCGAAATCTAAAATAAGTACGTTGTGTTGCATGTGCAAAAGTACTATTCTTGAGGGAAAATAAAAAAGAGAATTCGTAAATTATTTTATTTTTTTTGAAGCGAATGGCTTGGGCTTTCTACCAACCTTATTCCCGCTTTTCGCACCGCACGGCGGATTGCTGCAATCGGGGCTATTTAGATTTTGTCTTACATTAAATTCATTCAAAAAAAACAACAATTATATATTCGTCTAAAATTACTATTTTTGAAATCTTCCAAAAAATAAACTATGAAATGGTATTTACACGCTTTACGGAATTTTAACAACTTTGATGGCCGTTCGAGTCGAACAGAATATTGGATGTTTGGTTTGTTCAACACCATGTTTGCTATACTGTTCTTCTGCATTGATGTATCCTTTAAAATTAATTTTGAAGGACATTTATTTGGCCCTTTTTACATTGTATATGGATTGTTTTGTTTTTTACCAGGTCTTGCTTTGGCGGTGAGACGTTTGCATGACGTTGGAAAAAGCGGTAGCTACTTATTTTTAGCCCTAATTCCTTTGGTTGGACTATACCTACTAGTCTTGTTTTGTACTGAAAGTGAAGATGATGAAAACGTTTATGGTGAAAAACCTGTAAATACTGACATTGCTGATTTTATTCTAGATGACAAAACATCAACAACTATTATTGTATCCTATTTATTATGGATATTTTTAAGTAAAATTATTTGGACATTCATTGTAAATTCTTCAGAAAAATTTTACGAAAATCCTATTTATAAATATTTCAATATGTTCAATAATTGTATCTGGATGTTTTTGCCCATAATTGTTTCCTTAACTGTCAAAAATTACAAATGGAAAATTATACTGCTCATCTGTTCAGTTCTTTACATGGTTTATGGTTTTTACGAATTCATTAAAGCCTTCCTTTTAACTTCAGATAGATTTCAATTTTAATGCTAAAAACAATATTATATATAGCCATCGGTGGCGCTATTGGAAGCGTACTGCGTTATCTAACTTCGGTTTTGGTAAATAAATATTGGAGTAACCAATTTCCATTAGCTACTTTTATCACAAATGTTGTGGGTTGCTTTATTATTGGTCTTTTCATTGGAATTTTAGAAAAAAACAATCTAGCCAGTAGCAATTTAAAGTGGTTTTTAGTCACTGGTTTCTGTGGTGGATATACTACTTTTTCAACCTTTGGATTTGAAAATTATACCCTTTTTCAATCCAACCATTCCTTACTCGCTTTTGGCTACATTGCTTTGAGTGTTGTACTCGGAATTTTTGCTGTTTGGCTCGGTCTTTTTGTTTCTAAATAACGTTTTTTTAACACAAAAAAATGTAATTTCGCACCCATGAACGAAAAAGACATTCAGGCCATTATAGAATTATTGGCAACACCAAAAAAAATTGCCATCATTCCACATCGCAGTCCCGATGGTGACGCTATGGGATCAACACTTGGATTGTATCATTTTTTATTAAAAATGAATCATCAACCAGTCGTAATTGCTCCTAATGATTTTCCTGAATTCTTGGCATGGTTGCCTGCTTCTGAAACTGTTTTAGTTTATGAAAATGATCGTGCACACTGCACCAAAGTATTACAAGAAGTGGCATTGGTTTTTACCTTAGACTTTAATGCGCTACACCGCACTGGAGAAATGGAACACATGTTGGGCAAACTTTCGGTTCCTATGATTATGATTGATCACCACCAATTGCCTGATACGTATGCAACTTATACCTATTCGGATACAGCATTTGGTTCAACTTGTGAAATGATTTACAATTTTATAGGATTTCTAAATCAAAAATCACTTATCGATAAAACCATTGCTACCTGTTTATATACCGGAATTCTAACAGATTCTGGTGGATTTCGTTTTCCAAAAACAACAGGAACCACACATCGAATTGCTGCTGAATTTATAGATTTAGGTGTTGAAAATTCAGAAATTCCAAACCTACTTTTCGACAATAATTCCTATGAAAGGCTTCAACTTTTGGGAAGAGCTTTGCAAAATATGAAAGTGCTTTTTGATAAAAAAACTTCTTATATTACGCTTTCGCAAAAAGAGCTAGACGAGTTTCACTATGTCAAAGGCGACACCGAAGGCATTGTGAACTATGGTTTAACCATTAAAGGCATTGTTTTTGCGGCTATTTTCATCGAACATCGAGAAGAAAATATCATCAAAATATCCTTCCGTTCCCAAGGTGATTTTGATGTCAATCAATTTGCACGTGAACACTTCAATGGTGGTGGTCACATCAATGCGGCTGGTGGAAAATCGAATGATTCTTTGGAAAATACTATTAAAAAATTTGAACAAATTGTTTCAAACCTCAATATCTAAATATGAAAAACTCAAAAAGCTACTTTTTGTTAACTATTGCCATTTTAGCACTCGTAAGCTGTAAACAGCAACAAGCTAGAATGCCGGTTTCACGTTCTTCTGGCGAGTTTTTAAATGCTTCCGTTGAACGCAATAAAAAACTCATTAAAGGTGAAGAAGGTAAAATAGATTCGATTATAAAAAGTAATCCGAATGTAAAATACCTAACTTCTCAAAAAGGATATTGGTATTATTATGAAACCAAAAATGAAACGGACACCTTGCGTCCGAAAAAAGGTGATGTCGCTAATTTCGACTATGAAATAAAAGATTTGGATGGCAATGTTATTTATTCACAATTGGAATTGAAGCCACAAACCTATGTGGTTGACAAACAAAACATCATGATGGGATTGCGTCATGGGATTAAATTAATGCACAAAAATGAAACGGTAACGTTCTTATTTCCTTCCCACATGGCTTTTGGATATCATGGTGACAACAGACGAATTGGAACTAATGAACCACTTATTTGTACTGTAACTTTAAACGATTTTAAACCACAAAATAAAATAACTCAAGAATAATAATTAAACCATGAAAAGAATTTTAAGTATAGCCTTAATAATAGCTGCGGTAGTATTTGTTGGTTGTAAAGGCAATGATTATTCAAATTTAGCAGACGGATTATATGCCGAGATTGCAACGTCTAAAGGATCTATTTTAGTTCAGTTAGAATATGTAAAAACTCCTGTAACCGTTGCCAATTTTGTTACATTAGCTGAAGGAAAAAATCCGTTTGTAGCTGAAGGATATAAAAACAAACCCTTGTATGACGGCTTAGTTTTTCACCGAGTAATTTCAAAAAATAACGGTGACCCTGAAGATTTTATGATTCAAGGAGGCGACCCACTTGGAAATGGTACTGGAGATGCAGGCTATAAATTTAAAGATGAAATTACGGATTTAAAATTTGATAAAGGTGGCTATTTAGCCATGGCAAATTCAGGCCCAGGTACTAATGGAAGTCAGTTTTTTATCACCATTAAAGATACACCTTGGTTGAATGGCATGCATACTATTTTTGGTCATGTTGTTGATAAAGGTATGGATGTAGCCAATACAATTGTGCAAGGTGATGCTATCAATTCGATAAAAATAATTCGAAAAGGCGAAGCGGCCAAAAAGTTTGATGCTGTAAAAGTTTTTACAGATTACTACAAAATAGAAGCAGAAAACATTAAGAAACAAGCGGCTATCGATGCGGCTGCTTTGAAACAAACAATCAATTCAAAAGTGGCTTATTTTGCAAAACTTAAAAAATCAGCGACCAAACTACCTTCTGGTTTATCTTATGCAATCAATCAAAAAGGAAGCACCAAAAAGCCTGTTAAAGGTGTTTTTGCTTATGTAGCTTATGCTGGTTATTTAGAAAACGGAACGCTTTTTGACACGAGTGACCCTGAATTGGCTAAATCCTTAGGGCAATTAAATCAACAAAAAGCAGCTCAAAATGGCTACAAGAAACTACCATTTGATATCGGTGCAAAAGGTGCAATGATAAAGGGGTTTGAAGAAGGATTATCTAAATTAAATTATGGTGATAAAGCCGTTCTTTTCATTCCTTCTAACTTAGCCTTTGGTGAAAATGGAGCTGGAGACATGATTCCACCTAATGCTAATCTGATATTTGAAGTTCAACTATTAGAAAACAATTAATTTAAAAATCTATAAAAAACAGTATACCATGAAAATGAATTTAAAACTTATAGTAGTATTCCTTTTAGGATTATCATTGGCTAATGCACAAACAAAGACAAAAAGTACTGCTAAAAAAACCACAACTACTACAGCACCAAAAACGCAGTATACCACTACAGTTACAGCCACACCAGCGCTAGATACTAAAGAAGGTATTTTTGCCGAAATTGAAACTTCTAAAGGTAAAATTTTCTTAAAATTAGAATACCAAAAAACGCCTATTACTGTTGCGAATTTTGTTTCATTAGCAGAAGGAACAAATACCCAAGTAAATGAAAAATTTAAAGGAAAACATTATTTTGATGGATTGAAATTCCACAGAGTAATTGCTAACTTCATGATTCAAGGTGGAGACCCCGATGGTAATGGTTCTGGTGGCCCAGGTTATGCCTTTAAAGACGAATTCACGGATGCTAAATTTGACCGACCTGGAATTTTAGCCATGGCAAATGCTGGCCCTAAAACCAATGGTTCTCAATTTTTTATTACACATGTTCCTACACAGCACCTAAATGGTAAACATACTATTTTTGGTTATGTCATTACAGGTCAAGATGTGGTTAATGCCATTGCTCAAAATGATGTTATTACCAAAATAACGATTACTAGAAAAGGTGCAGCGGCAAAGAAATTTGATGCCGCTAAAGTATTTGCTACCTATTTTGCCAATAAAGATGCTGAAGAAAAAATACAAGCTGAAAAAGAAGCTAAAGAACGTGCTATTGCTAACGAAGCCGCTTTGAAAGAATTTGCTAACGGTAAAACAACTGCAAGCGGATTAAAATACATTGTTCTGCAAGAAGGAACAGGTGCTACACCTTCAGCAACAAGTAATGTAAAAGTTCATTACACTGGAACTTTCATCGATGGAAAAGTATTTGACAGTAGTGTACAACGTGGTCAACCAATTGATTTTGGATTGAACCAAGTTATCAAAGGTTGGACAGAAGGATTACAATTGATGAAAGAAGGCTCTAAATACAAATTCTTTATTCCATACAATTTAGCCTATGGAGAACAAGGATATCCTGGTGCAATTCCTCCAAAAAGTGATTTGATTTTTGAAGTTGAATTAATCAAAATAAATAATTAGAAAATAAAAAACCCTCAATAACTTGAGGGTTTTTTATTGCATTCTATTTTTTAAACTTCCAATCGAATTCGTCGTTATCGTTAATGATGGCACCAAGTTCTATTCGAATTACTTCACCATATTCTGATTGTAAGGTTAGCCAATTGCTTTCGTTAAAATGATTTTCGGTGGAATCAAAATCTTCTTGCTCCCACGACTTAAAAGGCAATTCCCTTTTTATATTTTCGACGTTACATCCTAGTATTTTTTTATCCAACAAAGTAGCTTCTGCATTGGACGTAATAATATATCCCAATCGAAAATCTTCATCTTCATAAAACGTCAAACGCAGTTTCTGTTGATTGTACAAAAAAATCATATTGCTGTCGTCGTCTTCAAATTGTTTGTCTGGCGTTCCATAAAGTGCAATTACATCCTTCTGTTTCATTCCGAAAAGCAGTTGATCGATGCCGTTTTTGGGATTTAATTTCATAAATTTTATTTTTTTTCAAATTTCGGAAAGATTTAAAACAAAGCAACCTATTTTTCTATATTTTTATACTTAAAATAAGTAACTATGAAAAAAATTACCTTCCTATTCTTTTTAACCATTGGTATACATTCCATAAGTACTGCCCAAAGCAAGACTACCAATCAAATCACTATTGATGACAATACAATTTGCAATAAATGGGTGTTTTCAGATGTTATCAATCCCAAATTTTCTAAAAAAGAATTAGAAGAAACAAAATCACTTCTCGAAGGTATTTATATCGAAATTCGAAAAGACAAAACATGCATGACCAGTTTTGTTCTTGATTTAGAAGGCACTTGGACTCTGGATTTGGAAGAGAAAAATATTGTCATCCAAGACGAAAGAGGCATTGTAAAGTGGAAAATCCATTCGTTGACCAAAAATGAAATTCAGCTTTCCAGAAATGACGCCAAACAAATTATTGTTTTTAAAGCATCTAATTAAAGAGCTAATTCCATAATATAATCTTCCATTAAATAGCCATTTCCAATCTCAATATCAATCGTTTCAATATTTTTAAAACCAAGTTTTTCATAAAACGACAAGGCTTTATTAAACCGATTGACATTTAAGAAAACAGCTTCGTTTTGGTGTTGTTTTGCAATATTTTTAATAAATTCAACTAATTGTTTTCCTAACCCTTTTCCTTGGGTTTCTGGCAAAACGTATAGTTTATGAATCTTAGTTTTGTTAGTTGCATCACAATTCAACTCATACGAAGCAAATCCGTAAGGAGTTCCGTTTTCCTCAGCCAATAAAAACACCTGTCCATTATCAATCTGACTTTCTAAATAAGAAGTTTCATAGAATTTATGCAACATATACTCCAATTGCTCTTTAGAGAGAATTTCTCCATAAGCAATGGGCCAAATTTGATACGTCAATCCTTGAATAATGGGCAATTGGCTTTTAGTAGCAACCGAAATCGTCATGTTATTTTTTCATTCTTTTTTGTTCTCGTGCCAAAAGCGTATTTTTTAGCAACATGGCAATTGTCATAGGGCCTACTCCACCCGGAACTGGCGTAATAAAAGAAGCTTTTTTAGAAACATTTTCAAAATCAACATCACCCACAATTTTATAGCCTTTTTCAGAAGTTTCATCGGCTACACGAGTAATACCCACATCAATAACCACTACATCGTCTTTTACCATCTCGGCTTTCAAATAATTAGGAACGCCAAGAGCTGTAATAATAATATCGGCTTGTGTCGTTATTTGGTTGATGTTTTTAGTATGACTGTGGGTTAAGGTAACTGTGGAATTTCCTGGAAAATGATTTCTTCCCATCAAGATACTCATCGGACGTCCAACAATGTGGCTTCTTCCAATAACAACCGTATGCTTTCCATTGGTTTGTACGTTATAACGTTCTAATAATTCTAAAATTCCGAAAGGTGTAGCCGGAATGAACGTGCTCATGTCCAAGGCCATTTTACCGAAATTTTCGGGATGGAAACCGTCTACATCTTTACTAGGGTCGATGGCATTAATGATTTGTTGGGTATCGATTTGTTTGGGTAACGGAAGTTGTACAATAAAACCATCGATGTCATCATTCTCGTTCAACTCTTTTATTTTCTTCAGTAGTTCGGTTTCCGAGGTAGTGCTAGGCATTTTGACTAAAGTCGATTCAAAACCTACTCTTTCGCAGGCTTTTACTTTGCTACCTACGTAGGTCAAACTAGCACCATCGTTACCCACAATTACTGCGGCAAGATGAGGCACTTTTTCGCCGTTATCTTTCATTTTTTGGACTTCGGCTGCGATTTCATTTTTAATATCTTCCGATACTTTTTTTCCGTCTAAAATTTGCATGGTGTAGTTATTTTATGTGTTGTGTTGTTGTCTTACAAAACTATAAAATCAAAATTGATTGTATAAAAAAAGACGCGATTAATCGCGCCTTTACGGTCTTATTTCATGCCTTTCATTCCGCCCATCATGCGCATCATGTTCTTGCCTCCTGGGCCTTGCATCATCTTCATCATTTTGCTCATTTGGTCGAACTGTTTCATCAGCTGATTTACTTCTTCTATCTTTCTACCCGAACCTTTGGCGATTCTGGTTTTACGTTTCATATCAATTAACGATGGTTTGCTTCGTTCTTTCGGTGTCATCGAATAAATAATCGCTTCAATGTGTTTGAAAGCATCGTCTTCAATTTCAACATCTTTCATGGCTTTTCCAGCACCTGGGATCATTCCGACTAAGTCTTTCATGCTACCCATCTTTTTAATTTGCTGAATTTGCGCTAAGAAATCGTCAAAACCAAACTCGTTTTTAGCAATTTTCTTTTGTAGTTTACGTGCTTCTTCTTCGTCATATTGTTCTTGAGCACGTTCTACCAGGGAAACTACGTCACCCATACCCAATATTCTATCGGCCATACGAGAAGGATAGAATACATCAATAGCATCCATTTTTTCACCAGTACCTACAAATTTAATTGGCTTGTTTACTACCGATTTAATGGTGATGGCAGCTCCTCCACGAGTATCACCATCTAATTTAGTTAAAATAACTCCATCAAAATTCAATCGGTCGTTGAAGGCTTTTGCCGTATTTACAGCATCTTGACCTGTCATCGCATCCACAACGAATAAGGTTTCTTGCGGTTTAATGGCTTGATGCACATTAGCAATTTCGGTCATCATTTCTTCATCAACAGCCAAACGACCAGCGGTATCGACAATAACTACATTAAAACCGTTAGCTTTTGCATAAGCGATTGCTTTTAATGAAATATCAACTGGGTTTTTATTTTCTGGTTCGGAGTATACCTCAACACCAATTTGATCACCTACCACATGCAACTGATTAATCGCTGCAGGACGGTAAATATCACAGGCAACCAAAAGAGGTTTTTTATTCTTTTTAGTTTTAAGATAATTGGCTAGTTTACCCGAGAAAGTAGTTTTACCCGAACCTTGTAAACCCGACATTAAAATCACAGTTGGATTACCCGAAAGATTAATACCTGTAGCATCACCACCCATCAATTCGGTCAACTCGTCTTTCACCAATTTCACCATTAATTGTCCTGGTTCTAAAGTGGTTAAAACGTTTTGCCCCATTGCTTTTTCTTTTACAGAAGTTGTAAAATCTTTAGCAATTTTAAAGTTCACATCGGCATCAAGTAAGGCGCGACGCACTTCTTTTAGCGTTTCTGCAACGTTAACTTCGGTGATTTTTCCGTGTCCTTTTAGGATATGAAAGGCTTTATCTAGTTTTTCGCTTAAATTATTAAACATAATTATTGAAGTTTTCTAAAAATGAAGTGCAAATTTAAGCATTTGAAATTGAAGTATGAAAGTATTATAAACAAAAAAACCATTCCTTTTACGAATGGTTTTGTGTTATAAATGCAATTAAATTTAATTTTTTTCAAAAGTAAGGTAATCAGTACCTCCATTTCCTCCACTTACATCATTCAGTTGAATTTTGGTATCCGTTCTTGATATAATATGCCAATCATTTGTCAAGTCAGCAAAATTAGTTGGCAAATTAAATAATACATTAAAATGTAAATCGTCAAGGGTATCGTCATTACTATTGGAATCTGTAACAGACCATGTGCCAGTGTAAGTATTGCTTCCGTTAGTTGAAGTAAGAACATTATTTGAACCAAAGGCAAAATTATACCCAGTAAAATTAGACGTCTTAATAGTACCTGAATCATCATACAATGTAACTCTCCATGTTCCAGAAGAGGCTGTACTTACCACTTGTGTTTGCGCTACATTGGTAGTCGGATTATCGTCTTTGCTGCACATTGATGCCACATTTAGCATAAAAATGCAACATAAAATCGGTATTAATTTTAATGTTTTCATCATTTCAAAGTTTACTTGGTTTTGATAAATTTAACAACAAAAAACATTTTTTAGTATAACCGTTAAGACAATCTTAAGTTTACATTCGTTCGGGAACTTCAATTCCTAGAAGTTGAAAGGCCGATTTGATGGTATCGGCTACTTTTTTAGACAACTGTACTCTAAAGGTTTTAATCTCAGAATTTTCTTCGCCCAAGATGGATACATTTTGATAAAACGAATTGAATTCTTTTACCAAATCATAGGTGTAATTAGCAATCAAAGCCGGGCTGTGGTTTTTAGCCGCATCCTGAATGACTTCGGGATACAATTCGATTTGTTTGATTAATTCTTTTTCCTTGGCATGAAGCACATTAACTTTACTAGACGCTGAATAATCAAAATCGGCTTTGCGCAAAATCGACTGAATACGCGCATAGGTATATTGAATGAAAGGTCCTGTATTTCCTGCAAAATCAACCGATTCTTCTGGATTGAACATCATCGCTTTTTTAGGATCTACTTTAAGCATGTAATATTTTAAAGCTCCTAAGCCGATGGTGGTATACAATTTGGATTTTTCTTCATCCGAATAACCGTCTAATTTTCCTAATTCTTCCGAAATAGCTTTTGCCGTTGTTGTCATTTCTGCCATTAAATCATCGGCATCCACTACGGTTCCTTCACGCGATTTCATTTTTCCTGAAGGCAATTCAACCATTCCGTAAGATAAATGATATAGATTTTCGGCCCATTCGAACCCTAATTTCTTTAAAATTAAAAACAATACTTTAAAATGATAATCTTGCTCGTTACCAACAGTATAGACCATTCCGCCAACATCAGGAAAATCCTTCACACGTTGAATGGCCGTTCCGATATCTTGCGTCATGTAAACCGCAGTTCCGTCTGAGCGAAGTACGATTTTTCGATCCAATCCGTCTGGGGTCAAATCAATCCAAACCGAACCATCAGGATCTTTCTCAAAAATCCCTTTTTCCAATCCAAATTGTACGACTTCTTTCCCTAACAAATAGGTATTCGACTCATAATAATAGGAATCAAAATCGACTCCTAAACTTGTATAGGTTTGTGCAAAACCGTCATACACCCATTGGTTCATGGTTTTCCAAAGTGCAATAACTTCGGGTTTTCCGGCTTCCCAATCGAGCAGCATTTGTTGGGCTTCTAAAATAATCGGAGCTTGTTTTTTGGCTTCCTCTTCGGATTTGCCTTGAGCCATTAAATCGGTAATTTGAGATTTGTATTCTTTATCAAAAGCGACATAAAAATTCCCAACCAATTTATCCCCTTTCAACCCTGAGTTTTCTGGTGTAGCACCATTACCATATTTTTTCCAAGCCAACATCGATTTACAAATGTGAATTCCGCGATCGTTGATGATTTGGGTTTTGTATACTTTTTTACCCGATGCTTTGATGATTTCGGCCACCGAATAGCCTAATAAATTGTTTCGAACGTGACCTAAATGCAACGGTTTGTTGGTGTTTGGAGACGAATATTCTACCATAACGGCCTTTTCATTGGCAGCAACGGTTACAAATCCAAAACTTTCATTAGCTTTAATTTGATTGAAAAAAGTAAGGTAATATTCATCCGAAATCACAATATTCAAAAAACCCGCAACGACATTGAATTTAGCAACTTGTGAAAGGTTTTCTACTAAATGAGTTCCAATTTTGGTTCCAATTTCCACTGGATTACCTTTGATTACTTTCAATAATGGAAAAATAACCACAGTAATATCACCTTCAAAATCTTTCCTTGTAGCCTGAAATTCAATTTTATCGATAGTTACATCGTATTGATTTTGAATAGCTTCAATTATGGCTGGAGTTAAGATTTGTTGTAATGTCATTTTTTTATTGATTTTTTGAGATTGCAAAGATATAGTATAATTGGAAATTAAGGAATCAAAAAAAGGCCAACACGGCTAATTAATAGTAAAATTAATTTTTGCTTAATTATTTTTGTAAGAAATTTATTGTATTATAAATAAATTAAATGTATTTCATCGATTTTATTTGTATTTAAACGATTTTATTTACAATATTTGTGTTGTCAAAATCAAATGCCCTATGAAAAAATCATTACTCCTACTATTTGCACTTATCACAGCAAATGTTTTTTCGCAATCTATAACTGTAGATTCGAATACGTATACAGTTCCTCAGTTAGTTAACAATGTACTGATTAATTCGCCTTGTATCAATGCAACCAATATTACATGGAGAACCGGTACAAACTTTGGTTCAACCAATGGAATTGGATATTTTCAGAATACAAATCCGAATTTCCCGATGCAAAGTGGCGTTATACTGAGTACTGGTAATATTGCCAATGCAGTAGGACCAAATGCTACAATGCAATCATCGGGTTCAAATGCTTGGACTGGAGATGCCTCATTAGAAGCGACTTTAGCTAGTTACGGAGTTACAATGACTTCAGCTAATGCAACGGTTTTGGAATTTGACTTTGTACCAATGTCACCAAATTTTAGTTTTAATTTCTTATTTGCTTCAGAAGAATATGGTAATTTTCAATGTCAGTTTTCTGATGCTTTTGCATTTTTACTTACTAATATGACGACTGGTGTAACGACTAATTTAGCCGTTGTACCAGGAACTAATACTCCTATTTCGGTTGTAACCATCAGAGATTTTTTATACAACTCGACTTGTCCTTCTGTGAATCCTCAATATTTTGGTTCTTTTAATGGAGGAACAAATACCGCTTCCTCAGCAACGAATTTCAATGGTCAAACCAAAGTGATGAATGCAGCTGCTACATTAACACCGAATACACCTTACAGAATCAAATTAGTAATTGCTGATAGAGGTGATTATCAATCCGATTCAGCTATATTTATTTCATCAAATAGTTTTAATATTGGTCAAGACGTTTTAGGAAGTGATTATTTATTATCTGACAATACAGCCATTTGTAATGGTCAAAATCATTTAATTGATTCTGGATTAAACCCTGCTGTTTACTCATTTGTATGGAAAAAAGATGGCGTAGTAATGTCGGGTGAAACAGGGCCATCTATTACGGTCAATCAACCAGGAACTTATCAATTGACATATACCAATATTGCGTTTCCTTGTCAAACGGTGACAAATGATGTCGTTATTGAATATTTTTCAGCCTTTACTACACCTAATCCTGTTGATTTACACAAATGTAATACCGGTGCTGCAAATTATACATATGATTTTTCATTGAATACTTCTAAAGTTACATTTGGATTAGGACCTAATTATACTGTTAATTATTTTGCGTCTTTATCAGATGCAAACAACAATACCAATATATTACCTACCATTTATACAAGTTCAGGAAACCAAACTATTTATGTAAAAATAAATAATACCGCTTCGGGTTGTTACATAATAAAATCATTTCAATTATTGGTATCACCTCCTCCAGTTGCTAATCATCCTGCCGATATAATAAATTGTAAACCAATAACGGGTTCAACATCGTTCAATTTGAGTTCTGTAATTCCTTCTATTTTAGGAAGCCAATCTTCATTTGTTTACAAAGCTATATTTTTCAATACATTAGCAGATGCTAACAACGGAACTAATCCTTTAGGCAATACATTTACTACAAATACCTCAACAACACTTTATGTAAGAGTTCAATTAATTACAGATTCTGGATGTTATGCAACAACTACTGTAAATTTAGTAGTTATGCCATTACCATTAGTGGATACCATGAACGATGTAGTTACTTGCTCTGATTATATTTTGCCTCCGTTAACAAATGGGAATTACTTTACAGCATCAGGTGGTGGTGGAACACCTTTATTTGCTGGTGACGTTATCACACAATCGCGAACTATTTACATCTATAACGCTACTTCTACAACGCCAAGTTGTCCAAATGAAACTAATTTTAAAGTGACCATTATAAAACCAGATAGTTTAGCAATTTCATCTAATACTTATTGTGGGAGTTATACTTTACCACCATTAACAGATGGTTCGTATCACACAGCACCAAATGGCGGTGGTATGAATTTACCTGGCGGAACAGTTTTAACTACATCACAAACAATATACTTTAATTATGTTTCTCAAACACCACCAATTTGTACTATTGATGCGCCATTCAACATCGATATTATAGCAGCGCAAACAGTTCAAACATTACCAAATGCATTTGATTGTACTTCTTATGTACTTCAACCCTTATCTTTTGGAAACTATTATGATGGCCCAAATGGAACTGGAAATCAGATTCCTGCTGGAACCGCAATTAACACTTCGCAAACCATTTACATTCATGGAGAAAATGGAACTTGTAAAAGTGATTCTAGTTTTGAAGTCGTAATTGGAATTAATTTCCCAACATCGGTAACCGAATGTGCTGGGTATACATTGCCACAGTTAGTGGTAGGTAATTACTACACTGGTCCTGTTGGTACGGGAACACAAATTCCTGCAGGCACACTAATAAATACTACACAAACAATCTATGTGTACGCAGTATCGCAATCGCAACCAAATTGCACCGACAATTACAATTTTACAGTGTCAATTACTTTACCTGTAATTTCAGCACCAGCCGTTACTGTTGGGTGTGATAATTTCACATTACCAGCATTGTCTATTGGAGATTACTACACCGGTACTGGTGCCTCTGGAACCTTGCTTCATGCTGGAGATGTGCTGACTACTTCGCAAACTTTATTTGTGTATTTAAATGATGGTATGGGCTGTCAAAATGAAATTAGTTTTGATGTTACCATAAATCAAACGCCTGTTATTGACTCGCGTGCTACTATAGATGCTTGCCAATCGTATACCTTAACAAATCTTGCTCAAGGAAACTATTACACTGGTCCAAACGGAACAGGAACCATGTTAACAGGTGGTACAACATTAACCGATTCTCAATTGGTTTATATCTATGCAAATAACAATGGGTGTTCTGCAGAAACAAGTTTTCAAATTAACATCTTTCAAATAAGTGCTTATCAAACTCCAAATGTAACTGCATGTGATACATATGTATTACCAGCCTTACCAGGAAATAACAAATATTACACGCAAACTGGAGGTCAATACGGCACAGGAGTTGAACTTCCAGCTGGAACTGTACTTACAACTTCTCAAACAGTCTATATTTTTGTAGAATCAGGAGGTAGAATAAATTGTACAAACGAAAGTAGTTTTACAGTAACTTTAATTCCTACTCCGGTTATTGCGCCAATAGCAAATGTTACAACTTGTAATTCGTATACACTTCCTGTTTTGACTGTTGGAAATTATTACACTCAACCAAACAAAGGAGGAACCCTATTGCATGCTGGTGATGTAATTACTACTAATCAAACCTTGTATGTATATGCTGAAACAGGTGGCACAACAAACTGTTTCGCTGAAAGAAGTTTTACAATTTCAATTTTCAATGTGGATACTTTACAAAATGTAACAATGTGTAGTGGTTATACTTTACCATCATTGGCTGTAGGTAATTATTACAATGGCCCGAATGGAACTGGTGGACTTATTCCTGTTGGAACAACAATTACTACTACGAAAACACTATACATTTTCGGGAATTCTGGATATTCACCTAACTGTACAGATGAAAGTGTATTTACTGTGACTATCGTTCCTACGCCAACCGCTAATCCAATACCTCTTGCAATGAGAACAACTTGTGATAGTGACGGAACAAATGATGGAATTTATAATTTCGATTTAACAACGTTCACTTCAACGGTATTGGGTACGCAAACTGGGCCTGAATATTCTGCTGTATATTACACTAGTTTAGCTGATGCTACTACAAATACAAATCCGGTTACAAACTCAACACTTACAACAGTTTATGTTAGAGTAAACAATGCCCTAGCACCTAATTGTTTTGACGTTAAACCAATTGCATTAGTAGTAAATAAAATCCCAGAACCAAATCCACAAGACGGTGTCATTTGTTATGTAACGGCTACAGGCCATTTAATAAATCCGTACACATTTCATAGTGGATTGTCTTCTGCCACACATACTTTTAAATGGTATAATGCACAAGGACAATTGGTAGGAACTGGTGCCAATTATACTGCAACTGTACCTGGAACCTACAGCGTTGTGGCAACCTCAATTGCAACTGGATGTTCTTCAGCTCCAGCATTTGCAACTGCAAATTCGTCTGAACCAGCTGTAGTTAGTTATGCTGTAAACGAAGATTTTGCCGATAGTCAAACCGTTACTATAGCTACGGAAGGCACAGGTGATTACGAATACCAATTAGACAATGGCGTTTTCCAAGATAGTCCAGTTTTTGAAAATGTAATGTCGGGTTTCCACACGATAACGGTTAGAGACAAAAATGGTTGTGGATTAACAACAACAGATGCTATTGTGGTTAATTATCCGCATTATTTCACTCCGAATGGTGATGGAATTCATGACACTTGGAACATCAAAGATTTGAGTGACGATAACGTTTCAATGATTTACATATTCGATCGATATGGAAAATTAGTTAAAAAAGTTAAACCGTCTGGACAAGGTTGGGACGGAACCTATAACAATACTTTAATGCCTGCTGATGATTATTGGTTTACTATTAGTTATCAAAAAGACGGAGAAGAAAAAGAATTCAAAGCCCACTTTGCTTTAAAAAGATAAGCGCCTTTTTTGCCCCAATAAAAAACAAGCTTTAGATTACAGATTAAAATCCATTTGAACTAAAAACCCCGAAGTGCAATTCGGGGTTTTATTTTAATACTTTCCAAATCACAAAAAATTGTTATTTTTTATAATGTCTTGTAACAAATATTGTCTTCAATAGTCTATTGTCGTATTCAAATAGAATCTCAATAAAATTATGAAATTAAAATTACTATGTACACTGTTTCTATACAGTTTTTTATCGTTAGCTCAGAACCCCTCAGACAACGGAACCCTCTCAGGAAAAGTTGTCGACAGTCAAACTAAAAAACCTATTCCATACACCAACATTACATTAAAAAAGGAAGGCAAAACCATCACTGGTGGTATCACTCAGGAAAATGGAAATTTTGTTATAAAAAACATCCCATTAGACACTTATACTGTTGAAATTCGTTTTATCGGTTATACCGGTCAAAACAAAAATGTTACGTTTTCAGCTACAGAAAAAAATATCAACCTCAACACCCTATCATTAGTAGAAGAAGCTACCATGATGCAAGAAGTTGAAATTGTCAAAGAAAAATCAACTTACGAACAAAAAATCGACCGAAAAGTTGTGAATGTAGGTAAAGATTTAATTTCTGCTGGTGCCACTGCTGGTGAAATAATGAATAATATTCCGTCGGTAAGTGTCGATCCGCAAACCAATGCTATCAGTTTACGAGGTAATGAAAACGTTCGTGTGTTAATTGACGGCAAACCTTCCAACATCGATACCGCTCAATTATTAAAACAAATTCCGTCGTCTTCCATCAAACAAGTAGAATTAATCACTAATCCTTCTGCAAAATACAATCCAGAAGGGATGAGCGGAATCATCAACATCGTTTTACATAAAAATGCCAATAATGGTTTTAATGGAAGCGTTAACAGTGGAGTTACTTTTGGTAAAACACCCAAAGTAAATTCGTCTTTAGATTTGAACTACAGAGTTGGAAAAATAAATGTATACGGTAGTTATGGCTTCAATCATGGATTTCAGGCCAACTACGGAAACATCAACAGTTACCAACCTAATGCTGAAAAAGTAGTTAGTTTTGATTTCAGAAATAAAAACACCTCGCATTTGTACAAAATTGGTGCCGATTACTACATCAATGATTTTAATACCGTATCGATTTACACCAATCAAAACCGCTTTATAGCATCTGGAAACAGCATCACCACAGTTAATTATTTTTCTAATGCTATTGATGATATTACCCAGTTTAATTCGAGTAAAAACAACAATCCGTCCGAAACCTATAACTTAGATTACAAACACAAGTTTAAAAAAGAAGGCGAAAACATTGAGTTTGAATACAACTACAACAAGAATAAAGGAAACGAAAATTCATTTTTCAACACGGTTACCAATTCTTTTAATTTAGGTGAAAAAAACGATATTACTACCGACAATAACAACACCAAAATCAATTTAGATTATACCAATCCGTTGGCTAAAAATGCTAGATTAGAACTTGGATTGGAAACACGAATTGAAAACACCAACAATAATTTTGACAAAAATGTAGCGTTCTATTCGGATTTTAATTACGAAAGAAAAATCAATTCTGCTTATGCTACCTATGGTAAACAATGGGACAAATGGGGATTTCAAGTGGGAGCTCGATTTGAAAACTATACAGCCAATGCCCTTTTTCATGCGTTAGATTCAAATGATGAAAACGGAAACGGAAATACGACAGAAACCCTGACCAAAACATTTAACGATCAAATTAATACATTATATCCAAGTGGGTATGTTTCGTATAAATTATCGGATAAAAACTCATTCAATTTTAATTACTCACGTCGTGTTGACCGACCAAGCATCGGACAAGTAAATCCAATTAGAGAATGGAGTACACCTACGGTTATTTCGGTTGGAAATCCGTACTTAAAACCACAATTCACAAATTCATTCGAACTAAATTACACGCGTAAAACAAAAATTGGTTCGATTACAACGGTAGTTTTTTACCGTATGATTCAAGACGAAATTACCCGTTTTGTACAAATCAATCCAGCCAACGACGCCCAAAACATTATGTCGTACACCAATTTTAAAAACAACAATTCATTTGGTGCTGAGATTTCAGGAAATTTAGATTTCACAAAATGGTGGAGTGCCAATATTGGCACCGATATTTATTTTAAAACCATTAGAGGAACCGTTTCATCAGAATTTGTAGAACGTAAAGCAAACATCTTTAACGCTCGTATTAACAACACTTTCAAGGCAAATAAAAACTTACGTTTCCAACTTTTCGGAATGTTCCGTGGTCAAGAACAAAGTTTGCAGTTTTTGAGAAAAAACATGTTTAGAACAGATATTGGTTCGAGTTACAATATTTTAAAAGGAAAAGGAACGGTAAGTGCTCGCGTTAGTGATATTTTTAAAACGATGTATTTTAGTTTTGATGGCGATTTACCTTATGCCCAACAAGGTTCTTTTCATTGGGAAAGCAGAACCGTTTATTTAGGATTTAGCTACCGATTTGGTGGTGGTAAAAATGCCGCATTGCAACGTAAGCAACGCGATAAAAACGAAACTCAAGGCAGTGGCGGAATGATGTAAAAAACAAAAGCCGAAGTAAAAATACTTCGGCTTTTTTATAGTTATAAATTTTAAAATTACCATTTTAGTATAGCGCTTGCCCATGTAAATCCACTACCAAAAGCCGCTAAAACAACCGTGTCACCTTCTTTAATTTGACCTAATTCCCATGCCTCGGTTAACGCAATTGGAATAGAAGCGGCTGTGGTATTGCCGTATTTTTGAATGTTATTAAACACTTGATCGTCTGCTAGTTTAAACTTCTGTTGAATAAATTGCGAGATTCTCAAATTGGCTTGATGCGGAATCAACATATCAATATCGGACACTTCTAAATTATTAGCTTTTAATCCTTCATTAATCACTTCGCTAAAACGAACTACTGCATTTTTAAACACAAATTGTCCGTTCATGTGTGGAAAATAACTCTCATCTTCAGGGTTATTATCTGCCAAGATATCCGTAATCCATCTTCCTCCCATTCCGGGTGCTAAAACGGCTAATTCTTTGGCATGCTCGCCTTCCGAATGCAAGTGTGTAGATAAAATTCCTTTGGTAGAATCGGTTTCTCTGCTTAGCATAGCTGCTCCTGCTCCATCGCCAAAAATCACCGAAACACCACGACCACGATTGGTCATGTCCAATCCCAACGATTGTACTTCAGAAGCTACGACTAAAATGTTTTTGTACATACCGGTTTTGATGAATTGATCGGCAACCGATAAAGCATAAATGAATCCTGAACATTGGTTCCTAATGTCTAGAGCACCTACCGTTCGCAAACCTAATTCTTGTTGTAAGGCTACGCCTGGTCCAGGAAAATAATAATCGGGAGAAATCGTGGCAAACACAATAAAATCGATGTCTTCATTAGCAACACCCGAACGTTCAATGGCAATTTTAGCTGCTTTCACTCCCATAGAAGTGGTGGTATCTTGGCCACGAATGATGTGACGTCTTTCTTTAATACCCGTACGCTCCTGAATCCACTCGTCTGAAGTGTCCATGATTTTAGACAAATCATCATTGGTAACTACATTTTCAGGAACATAATAACCTAAACCACTTATTTTCGAATTGTACATATTTTATACTTTTAACAAAATTGATTGCACAAATTTAACAATCTTTTAAAAACAGCTAACAGCATTTGTCTTAATTTTTAGAATTATCAAAACAAATGGGATGCCTACAAAAAAACCAGTCCGAAAACTGGTTGCATTTTATTTATTGATAGAGAAATTTATTTGGTAATTTTAACCGATTGTCTTCCAGTATTGGTGTGCAAATTAAGGAAATAAACACCATTTGGATACGGAAAATCAAAGGTGTACCTTTTGGTGGAAGCGCCATCAATTTCATCCAATTTCAATTGCTTGATGAATTGACCCGTAGCAGAATACAAACCCAACATTAAATGGTCATTACCTCTAAAATCGATTTCTAAATTTAATTTATCTTTAATAGGATTGGGAGCTACTCTAACCGTTAAAGGAATTCTTGCTTGCTCTTGAAACTGATTGACCGCTAAATTATTAGTCATTTTATAGATTGTAGTACCACAAGCATAGGCTACATCATTGTTTACAAAGAAAATTCGATTTAAATTACTGCCCACAGCAGTGTTGGTCCACGTATCTCCAGCGTCCGTTGTTTCATAAAAACCTGTCGCATGACCTCCCATCCAACCGTGATTTTCATCTACAAATCCAACCGCTTGAATTTCAGATTCGGGTGCATCTTTTGAAACCCAATTCTGCCCACCATCTGTTGATTTTAATAACTTACCTGGATTAGGAGCTACGGCTTCGATTGATCCAAACATCACATTAGGATTACTCGCTAAAATTTGCAGTTTCCAAACGTATTCTCCAGCAATTGTGCCGTTATAAATGGTGGACCAAGTTGTTCCACCATCAGTAGTTTTTAAAATTACCGCACCAGTAGCATTATTACCTGAAGCATATCCTACGTTTTCATCGGTAAATAAAACCTCAACTAATGCGTTGGCATAAGCACTCATATTGATGTATTGCCAAGTCACACCACTATCGGTAGATTTAATGATGTAGGCTGGTGAAAAATAAGCACCACAACCATAAATTGTTGAAGTTCCAACACAATCCAAGCCACAAATAGCAGCTGGATTGGGTGAAATTGAGACCAAACTCCAGTTGGTTCCGCCGTCTATAGTTTTATAAAACTTGCCATTTAAAGTTCCTAAAAAACCAATGTTTTCGTCTAAAAATTCAATATTTCTAAAGTAATGATTACTTCCTAATGTATTATTATTGCTTTGCAAAGTCCAATTTGCACCGCCATCTGTAGTTTTGTATACCGCTGCATAATATCCATTGGCTGCCCAACCCAAATTTTCATTCAAAAAAAATACATCATCAAAACGTTGACCGTTTAAATTAGAAGCAATATTGGGTAAGGGTGACCAAGTTAATTGCGCTGATGCAAAAGTGGAAACTAGCAGTAAAAAGTATAATTTTTTCATTATTTTTAATTTGTTATAAAATTATAAAAAAGCAGCTAACTAACGACTAATCATGAGAAAAAGTTCGGTGGCATTGGGAAATTCTTGTTGGCTTTCAAAAAACAAAATTCCTTGATCATATTGGGCTTCTATTAGGTAAAGATTTCCTCTGAAATAGGAATTCAAAACCGTCACTTTTAAATCGGATTCGGCTACTATTTTTAATTGATGTGGAAAAACTAAATGCCTTTTACCTTCTATTTCAAGTTCATTAACATCTCCAAATAATGAAGCAATATAGCTGTTTTTAGGATGATGATATACCTCTTTTGGAGAACCTTGCTCGATAACCCTACCTTGTTGCATCACAATTACGTCATCTGCAAAAGAAAGCACATCGGTGCTGTCATGAGTAGCTACTATACAAGTAATTTTTTTTTCTTTGAGGTAAGCAAACAGTTTTCGTCGCAAACTATTTTTTCTAAAATTATCAATATGACTGAACGGTTCATCAAGTAATAAAACTTCGGGTTCTAACGCTAAAACACGAGCAATAGCAACACGTTGCATCTGACCACCACTCAAATTTTTAGCTTTAACATTAGCGAAATCGGACATTTCAACAATTTCTAATAATTCTGAAACGCGTTCCCATTTTTTTTCAGGAAACATGTTTGAAAGATATTTACCTACATTTTCGGCCACGGTGATGTATGGCATCAAGTCAAAATCTTGAGCGAGATATTTCATGAAATCCATTCCTGGAATCAAATTATATTTTGGACCTAAAACTTCTATTTCGTTCCAAAAAATCTGACCTTCATTTAAATCGTATAGACCATAAATAAGTTTGAGTAACGTACTTTTACCGCAACCACTTTCCCCAATTATTGCTACATTAGTTCCTTTTTCAACAGAAAAATTGGTCTTTTGAATTGTAACTTCCTTATGGTATGAAAATTCGATGTCTTTAACTCTAAGCATTCAACAAAAATAACAACTTATTTGGCAATTTTTATTAGAAAAATCAATACATCGCTTTAATCTTTTGATAATTAAGCAAATAATTTCTTTTTATTTTAAAATTTGAAATAATTTAGTGAAATTTGCAAGTCGAAACCTAACCTAAAATAAGGTTTTTAAAATTGGAAATGAAAAAGATAGTTGTGTTGTTCTTTCTATTGCTCAGCTTTTATTCGGAAGCCCAAGTTGGTATTGGTACAACAGCACCTAATGCTCAATTGGACATTACATCAAGCAATCAAGCAACTCCTGTTAATACTGATGGCGTTTTAATTCCGAAAATAGATGCATTTCCTGCCACAAACCCAACTGCTTTACAACAAGGAATGTTGGTGTATTTAACTACAACTACTACTTTTGCCAGTATTTCTAAATCGCCTGGCTTTTATTATTGGGATAATCCTACTAGCAATTGGATTGGTCTTCAAACCAACCCAACTTCCAATTGGAATTTAGTAGGAAATGCAGGTACTAATCCAGCGACCAATTTTTTAGGTTCTACAGACAATCAAGACATTGTTTTTAAAAGAAATAACATCAGAGCAGGTTATATCGGTGATCCGATTATTTCTGCGGGTAAATACCTTAATTCCAACACCGTTTTTGGTGCTAATTCATTAGTAAATCCCTCTATAAATGTGCCATCACAATTTGGTATACGCAACACAGCTTTTGGTTCTAATATAATGCCCACTGTTACTAGCGGAAATAACAATACCGCCATAGGTGACCGTGCCTTATTTACAGATTCTTCGGGATCAAATAATACTGCGATTGGTACTGGAGCATTGTTTACCAATGGTATTGGCGGATTTAATACTGCGGTCGGAAGAAATGCTTTAGTATCCAATTCGAGTGGTTCTAACAATACTAGTTTAGGGTATCAATCGGGTTTTTCGGCAACTGGAAGTGGTAATGTTTTTTTAGGATACAACGCCGGTTTTAATGAAACAGGGAGCAATAAATTGTACATCGACAATTCTAATGCCGATGCTAATAATGCCTTACTTTATGGAGATTTTGGTACTTCTCCTAAAATAATCAGAGCCAACGGACAAATTCAGATAGGAAATCCGGCAGTTGCTGGTTATGCCTTGCCAACCACTAGAGGAACTGCAGGTCAATTGCTTCAAACGGATGGTGCTGGTGGAACTTCGTGGGTGGATACTCAAAATAACATTTCAATTGTGCGAACTAATTTATCGGCCAATCAATCTTTAGGGACTAGTGGTTGGCAAAAATTAAGTTTTAATACTATTGTATTTGATACAAAAAGTGAATTCAACACCACTAACAATCGATTTGTTGCTTTAAAAGCTGGGTATTATGAAATCAATGCTGGTTATCATACCTTCAACCAAAGTGACACTAATTATTATGGCATTGCTGTATATAAAAATGGCGTTGAATATCAAGAAACTTCGGCTCATCATTATGGCATCAATCTAATTTCGAGAACCATCAACTGTGTGGTATTTCTCAATGCAACCGATTATATTGAAATTTATGCTCATAATGTAAATAGTGGTACTACAATAGACGCTTTTACCGGAAAGACTTACTTTGAAATAAAGCAAATCAGATAAAAAAATAAGAGTAACAACCTATAACGATTATTACTCTTACTACTAACCAAAAACCAAACAATTATATAAAGCTTTCAAAAGCTTTGGTGTGCACTCGAGCTTTTAAATCATGTAATAAATTATACAAACCAAAAAAGGTTCTATTGATATACAAAAAGTGCTTTGAGCCTCTATTTCCATTCATTTTTCGCAGTTGGGTGTCTTTGGCAAATTCTTCTCCCATGGTAGCAATTTGACCAAAGAAATCATCGTCTGAGAAGTCAAAAAAATCACCATGAAATGGTTTCGTGAACAAACTCAATAAATCGTGAAATAATTTGGTGAAATAAATTATTTCTTCTTTAGAATCATCTAATCTTAAAATCTCTAATTCATATAGTTTTTCATTGAACAACTTAGCATTTCCTATCACTTTTGGATCAGCCAATTCAAAATAAGGCGTGTAAAATTCTAACGGAACGTGTTTGATACACCCAAAATCAATGGCAATTAAGTTACTCTCTTTATCTATTAAAAAATTCCCAGGATGCGGATCGGCATGCACTTGCTTCAAATGATGCATTTGATACATATAAAAATCCCATAATGCTTGTCCAATTTTATCGCCTTTAGATCGATCTTGGTTGTGAGAAGCAAATTCTGATAAATGTTCACCATCAATCCATTCCATGGTCAAAATTTTTTCCGAAGACAATTCAGGATAGTATTTTGGGAAACGCAAATTCGTAATGTGTTTACACCAATTGGAAACTTCAATGCTTTGCTTTAGCTCTAAATTATAATCGGTTTCCTCTAACAATTTATCTTCAACTTCTTTAAAATATTTATCAGAATCTTTGCCTTTGATGTTGAACATTCTGATGGCAAATGGCTTTACTAAGGCCAAATCCGAACTTATACTGTCTGCTACACCCGGATATTGGATTTTCACAGCAAGATTTTTCCCATCTTTGGTTGCTTTGTGTACCTGACCGATACTCGCAGCATTCATAGCATCTGGTGTAAACGTGTCGTATAAGTTCTCTGGATATTGACCTAAATATTTTTTAAATGTTTTTCTAACCAACGGCGCTGATAAAGGCGGAACCGAAAACTGTGACAACGAGAATTTATCGACATACTGCTGCGGCATAATACTTTTGTCCATACTCAACATTTGAGCTACTTTCAAAGCACTTCCTTTCAAATTCTTCAATCCGTCATAAATATCTTCGGCGTTGCTTTCATTTAATTTATCACGATTCAAAGATGGATTTACTATTTTTTCGCCATAATAAGCAACATAGTTCCCTCCCACTTTGATTCCAGTTTTAACCAATTGACTGGCTCTTTCTATTTTTCCTGTTGGAATTTTGTCTAGTGTTTTCATAGTTATTTTGAACTGACCTCGATGTTAATTCATTTTTTCTTTCCAAAGGAATTTACCCAAATCGAATAAACTCTCTAAAGGTTTTGTATCTAATAAATCAACTACCGTATTGACAGATTTTTCAATTAAGACGTCTGTTTTTTCAAAGCCTTTTGAGGTATCATCCATCCAAAATTTCAATAAGAATAAGAACTGAATCCAAGCGCCTTCGGCATAAATTGGTTTGGTTACTTTAGCCAACTTCTCTTTCATTTCTGAATTTTCAGTCTCTATAATAGTTACGATAAAATCCTTGAAATGGTTTCGGAATTGTTTTAAATTCTTTAGGTTTTTCAAGCCTTCTTTATTTTCCTTTAAAGCAAACAAGGCATAACTTCTATTCAAAGTCAGAATTTCAAACAATGTAAAATACAACGTCAGTAATTTATTCTTATCAGAATAAGTAGAAAAAGCCTCTTCATTTTGAATGGTTGTTAAAGCATTTTCTAAAAATTTCACCCAAATTTCCTGCCTCAAAGCATCTAATGATCCGAAGAACGTGTAAAAAGTGGCTTCATCAATTTTATGTTCTTTACAAAATGAAAAAACATTCTTAGGTTCCTCGTTTCGTTCCAAAACAGCATCCATGTATTTGGAAACAATGAAGTTATCATCTATCAGTTTTTTCTTAGCGGTTGTTTTTTTAGCAGTATCCATTTGAAATAAATTTGATGTAAAGTTAATTATTGTTTAACAAATAACATTATTTTTTAAACAAAATATTTTGTTAAATGTCGTTCAAAATATTTGAAAAATAAAAAAAGCGTCCATTTTTAATGAACGCTTACTTTATGAAATACATGCGAATTTTATCTTCCAGCTTCTTTAGCCGCTTCTTGTTTCATTTTCTCGTTGGCTACAATAGCAAACTCTACACGGCGGTTTTGTGTTCTTCCTTCTGGAGTGTCATTGGTAGCAACCGGATCGGCAACTCCCATACCAGTTGTAGAAAAACGTGCAACACTTAATCCTCTTGATGCCAAATAGGTTTTAACCGAAGCAGCTCTTTGCTCAGACAAGGTTTGGTTGTACTCAACTGCACCAGTGCTATCCGTATAACCGTAAATCACGATATCGGTATCGGCATAACTTTGAAATACCGGAACCAATTTGTCTAAATTAGCTTTGGCTGTAGTAGTTAAAGTGGATTTGTTTGTATCGAAACGAACCGAATTTTCTCCTAACGTCAATTTAATTCCTTCACCTACTCGTTCTACTTGTGCACCGGGTAAAGCAGTTTGAATTTCACGTGCTTGTTTGTCCATTTTATTTCCAATCACACCACCAGCAACACCACCAATTACGCCACCAAGAACGGCACCTAATGCGCCATTTCCACCTTTACCTAAATTGTTTCCAATTACGGCTCCTAAAAGTCCGCCAGCTACGGTTCCAATGGCAGCACCGCGTTGTGTTTTATTGGTATTTTTCGCTGCTTCACAACTGGTTAAAACCGAACCTAAACTAAAAACACCAATCAATATGTATATAATTATTTTTTTCATTTTACTCTTTTTTATGGGTTAATTTCTTTGAAACTGATAAACTACATCCACCATTTTGCCGCCAACATTAACTTTATCAATCAATTGAAAAGAAGTTTCTGTTTGGTTTGCTACAGTTAAAATGTAACCATCAAGTACTTTTTTGGCTTTGGTATCGTTGACGATTTTCATTACAAAATTTCCGTCTTTATTAATATACCATGTAATCGGTGACGAAAAGGCGGTACATGCCGAATTGTTTAAAGCCATTTCGCCTTTATTATTATTGGAAACAAACTTCCAAGAACTTCCAACAAAACATTTAGAATCGGCTAAATCAAATGAAGTTACTTTGATGTAATCTGAGCCAGGATAAGTGACAGAACTAATCGTCCAATTTCCTTTAATTGCCACTTCCGATTTAGTATCTAATTTGGTGCTAGTTACTGTTTGTTTTGGCTTACAGCTTACAAAAACAATCGCTAATACGAAGAATAGTATGCTTTTTTTCATGGTTAAGTATTTTAGTTTATGATGTTACAAATATACAAACTATTGCGAAGGTACTTTTACACAATTCTTGAATAAATTTATAAAACTTTTTCTACGTCAATTTGTCAGATTGTGCGTTTTGGTACTGAATTTGAAATAAGCAAACACAAATTGTTTAACTTAAAAGTTCAAAATATGTCAACAGGAAAAATTAATGTTTCAGTAGAAAACATTTTCCCATTAATCAAGAAATTTTTATACAACGATCACGAGATTTTCCTACGTGAGTTGGTTTCCAATGCTACCGATGCGACTTTAAAATTAAAACATTTGACCAGTATTGGTGAAGCCAAAGTAGAATATGGCAACCCCATTATTGAAGTGAAAATTGACAAAGAAGGCAAAAAACTTCACATCATTGATCAAGGTCTTGGAATGACAGCTGATGAAGTTGAAAAATACATCAACCAAGTAGCTTTTTCTGGAGCTGAAGAGTTTTTAGAAAAATATAAAGATTCGGCCAAAGATGCTGGAATTATAGGTCATTTTGGTTTAGGATTTTATTCTGCTTTTATGGTTGCCGAAAAAGTAGAAATTATTACCAAATCCTATAAAGACGAACCTGCGGCTCATTGGACGTGTGATGGAAGTCCGGAGTTTACTTTGGAAGCTTCAGACAAAACGTCTCGTGGCACCGAAATTGTGCTTCACATTGCCGAAGATTCGTTAGAATTTTTGGAAGAATATAAAATACGTGAATTGTTGACCAAATACAATAAATTCATGCCTATTCCGATAAAATTTGGTACTAAAAAAGAAACATTACCAAAACCTGAAAATGCTCCAGAAGATTATGTAGCAGAAACGATTGAAGTAGATAACATCATCAACAATCCGAATCCAGCTTGGACTAAACTTCCTGTTGACTTAACCGATGAAGATTATAAAAATTTCTACCACGAATTGTATCCAATGCAATTTGAAGAGCCATTATTCAACATTCATTTAAATGTAGATTATCCGTTTAATCTAACTGGAATCTTGTATTTTCCTAAAATGTCGAACGACATGCAAATGCAAAAAGACAAGATCCAAATGTACCAAAATCAAGTTTTTGTAACCGATAATGTAGAAGGAATCGTACCGGAATTCTTAGGCATGTTGAAAGGTGTAATTGATTCACCAGATATTCCATTAAACGTGTCACGTTCTGGTTTGCAAGCGGATAGTAATGTAAAGAAAATTTCGAATTACATCACTCGTAAAGTAGCCGACAAATTGAAAGGTTTGTTTAATGAAAACCGTGAAGATTTTGAAGGTAAATGGAACGATATCAAAATCGTTTTAGAATACGGAATGTTATCCGAGCCAAAATTCTATGAAAAAGCAGGCGACTTTGTTTTGTACCCATCGGTAGACAACAAATACTACACTTTAGCCGAATTGAAAGAAGCTATCACGGCGAATCAAACCGATAAAAATGGTAAATTAGTCGTGTTGTATGCCTCTAACAAAGAAGCGCAACACGGTTATGTAGAAATTGCTAAAGAAAAAGGGTATGAAGTGTTGTTGTTGGATTCACCAATCGTTTCGCATTTGATTCAGAAATTGGAAGGCGATAATGAAAACCTAACTTTTGTACGTGTTGATTCGGATCATATTGACAAGTTAATTCAGAAAGAAGAAACCCAAATTTCAAAACTTTCGGAAGACGAATCCAATAAACTAAAAACAGTTGTAGAAGAAATTGTTCCAAAAGCCAATTATTCAGTTCAATTAGAACCAATGGACAGTAATGCAGCACCGTTTATGATTACGCAACCCGAATTCATGCGTAGAATGAAAGAAATGAGTCAAACTGGCGGTGGCGGTATGTTTGGGATGGGTAATTTCCCAGAAATGTATAATTTGGTGGTGAATTCAAATTCAGATTTAGCCACTACAATTATAAATACTGAAGATAAAGCAGTACAAGAAAGTTTGGTAAAACAAGCATTAGATTTGGCTAAAATCTCTCAAGGATTATTGAAAGGTGAAGAATTAACCGCTTTTGTAAAAAGAAGTTTTGAGTTGATTAAGTAAAGAGAGAAAAGAATATAGACTTAAGAGAAAAGACCTGTGAGTGCAAACTTGCAGGTTTTTTTGTAGATTTGAATCACAAATACAATTTATGATACAATTTATTCTTAAAACTGTTGTTAATGCATTGGGAGGCGTTGAGACTTCTGAAAAAAAACATGTAGACACGTATACCGAAAACAGAATAAAAACTGTTAATGGTGAACAAATTGCTTTTACAGAACATGGTGGAATTTGGGCTGAATTTCAAGAGCTGACTGAATTTCAGTTTATGAATATTACTGTAATTGGAAAAACAAAATTCAAGACCTATGATGGATGCCAATTGATTTTTGTTTCAAATCATTCGGAGTTACATTTAGTTTCCGATACTCTTGAAATTGAATCCGATTACTCTAATGTTTCTGAGCGATGGATTACAGAAATCAGTTTTGACATAACCGATAAAAATATCGAAATGATTACCCATAAAGAAGCAATAAAAGTGCATCTGAATTTTAAAAAGAATTCAGAATCATTTGATATCATTAAATAATACCTTGCGATTACTTACATTTTTTATCTAAAAAAACTGTCTAATGAAACTTCGATTTTTACTATTTCTTATTTTAATATGTAGCGCTATTTATGCACAAAAACCATTAGAAGTTTCTCTCATTATGATTGAAGGTGATAATATTGCCAGTGTCAATTCTGATGAAGATACCATGCTTAAAAGTTTGAGTGAAACTATTGACTTATTTAAAAATGAGTTCAAAGATATCCCAACTAACCAAAAAATTGGGTTACTCCTTACCTATCATAAAGAAGGTAAAACGACAGTTGAATTGTATTCCAATCCGAAATTAAAAAGTAATCTTGAAAAAGACTTTTTAAATAAAATAACTGGTTTAAAACAGGTTAATACCAAAATTGTCGATTTCACCGTATTGCTTTTGGCTAATAGTAGTGATGAAAAAACTAGCGAAGATTTTCCGGACTTGCTTCATCCAAAAGAACGCATGAAGCAAACCTATGAAGCAGCCGATTTGAAAACCAAGTTGGAGTTGAATAAATCATGGGCCATTACCGAAGTGCTTCCGGTTTTAACTGCTTTTGAAACCACCGTTGACGATAAATATGCAGGGGTCAAAAACTTTGGCAAACTGGTAGCCAAAACCAATTTTAATACCACTCAAGACATTGGTACGCTGACCAGCAACAATTCGGATTATTGGCGAGCTGTCATGGAAATGGAAAAAGGAAATCAATTGATTCCTGTTACTAAAATTGCTATGTTGATGACACAAGGTGAATTGGATTATGCCTTTAAATACCTGGAATTACTCGGAGCTTTTTCCAATCCTGAAACCGTTTCTGATTCGTATTTGAAAGAAATGAGCTGGCGTTTAAGAACATTCAACAACCAATTGAACGAACAAATAAGTAAAGGAATTACCCAACACGATAGCGGAAACTACAAAAAAGCCATTGGTATTTATGATGGAATTTTAAAAGACTATCCGAACTCGGCTTGGACGCAATATGAAAAATACTATTCTCAAAATGCGATAGACCTTGCTAATGGACAAAGTAAAACCGAAGATCGAAAACTATGGGATGCTTCTAAAGTAAGTATTTACAAAAGCAATCCGTTGTACAATATGGATGTAAGAGCCAGCAATGGTGCCGAAGGATATTTACTGTATCGCCGTCAAGAAATAGGTACTTTATTTAAAACCAAGGGACAACTCATCAAAGACATTTATAAATATGCTGATATTGCCTTGGATTTAAAAGTCTATGATTTTGCCGCACAGTATTTTTGGATGACGGCTAATTATGATAAAGACGAAACCAATTCGATTACGTACTATTTATATTGTTTGGAGAAATTGGGTGTGAAAGATTTGAAATCAAACTTTAAACGCGACCACGAAAAGGAATTCCGCCAATTGGAAGCAACCAAAGAAAAAACCATGAAAGAAAGCAGTATTTATAACTCGTTTAAAAACTAAAACATCGAACTTTGTAATTTACAATTGATAATTAATAATTGATAATTGATAATTTACAATTCTTAATTCCTAATTCTTAATTCCTAATTCTTAATTCCTAATTCCTAATTCCTAATTCTTAATTCCAATGACTTTACACATAGAAACTCCAGCCTTATTATTCTCGGCAACATCGTTAATATTATTGGCTTATACCAATCGGTTTTTAACCATTGCACAAATTGTTCGTGGATTGAAAAAAAACTACGACGAAGTGCAAACCAAGAGTATTTTATTAGAAATTCATAACCTGAACTTGCGTTTGACCTTAATTCGGTACATGCAATTGTTTGGTGTATTGTGTTTGTTTCTATCGGTTTTTGCTATGTTGCTCTTGTTTTTTGAAAACCCAACTGCAGGCATTTATTTGTTTGGTTTGAGTTTGCTTAGTCTCCTAATTTCACTAGGCATTTCCTTTTGGGAAATTAGTATCTCGGTCAATGCCTTACGCGTTCATTTGAGTGACATTTTGGAACAAGAAAACGAAAAAAAAGCCTAACGGTTTTTAAATAAAAGGTTCGGTAAGTCTGTATTTAAAAGAAAACAAGACCAACCCAATTTTAGATCGAATGTCAAACCGTTCAAAAAGTGTCGAGCGATAGAAATCGATAGATTTTAAGGACATCCCCATAATTTCGCTCATTTGCTCATAGGTCAGTTCTCTTTCATCACATACCAATTTAAGAAACTCCAATTCTTTATCACTCAATACAACATTGGCTTCTTTTCTTTCTAATGTTATTTTTTCAAATTTTTTAACCCGTTTTAAAATATCGGTTACGTTGGTATACCCTGTAGTAACGATACTTTCAATGGCAAATTTCAATTCTTGAGCGGTACAGTTTTTATTTAAAAAACCTCTAGCACCATAGCCATAAGCGGCATCAATAATGTATTCGTCAAAATGCTGTGTGAGTAATAGTATTTTATAATCTTCATCAACTCTCCTTCTTTCCAATTCCATCAATACTTCAATACCCGTCATGTTGGGCATCGAATAATCTAAAATATAAATATCTGGCGGTGATGCTAAGGGTAGAGCCTCGATAAAGTCTTCTCCGTTATCAAACTCATAAACAACCTGATAATTATTGATTTTATGTAATAATTCTTTGAGTCCTTGACGTACTATTTGATGATCGTCTATAATACCAATTGTTATCGAGTCCATGGCCTGATTATTTAGTTTCAAACAAAAATAAGGAAGTTCCCTTACTTATTTCAGATTCTATTCGCACATTATAATTTATTATTGATGCTCTATTAATCATATTTTGTATGCCCATAGTGCCTTTACTTTTTTCGATATCTGCATCAAACCCTTTTCCGTTGTCGGTAATGGTCATTTCAAAAAATGGCATCATCTCAATAATAATAGTTACTTGCTTGGCTTTGGCATGTTTTAAAATGTTATTGATTGACTCTTGAAAGATCCGGTAAATAATTATTTTCTCGTTATCACTAAATACTTTTTTACCACTTTTCTCAATACTCAAATTAAAATTTACTTTGGTATTTTTATTCAATCGTTGCACCTCAGTTTCTATAGCTTTTAAAATATCTTGTTGCAGCAGTAATTGATTGTTTAAAGAATGACTTATCCCTCTAATTGATTCCGACAATCTACTTACTGAGGCTGACAATGGATCTAAGAATTCGTTTAGTTCTGGCGAATCAAACTTTAAATTCTCAATTTGAAAATTAATGTACGTTAGTTGTTGCCCAGCATCATCGTGCAAATCTTGTGAAATGTTATAAAGCACTTGCTCTTGTGTTTCAACAATAGTAGCGTTTAATGCTTTTTGAAAATCAATATCTTTTTGATAAATAACCTTGGTATAGTTTTTTATTTTACTGACATAAAGTTTAATTAGTATGGCGCAAAACAATACTATTAAAATTACAAAAATGAGAATAATGATGATTCCTAGGCTTATATTATACATAACTATTTCTATTTTCTCTAAACATATATAGGTTCATTAATGCATAGTAGATTATATTAATTGGATAATTAATTAATTGGTATACATTCAAATTAAAACACATTTTGGTAGTGTAAAGTGTTGGACTTTTAAACCCCAAAATAAAACTCAATCCCAGAAAAAACAATACTGGACAAAACAGTAGTAAGTAGGTATTGGACTGAAAGAAGGACAGATTTTCAATATTCAACTGATGAAAATTTTCCATAATAAACAAGACCAGATACAGTAAAGCACCTACTATAAACAAATTGAAATTTATTCCCGATTCAATAAATTCTAAATTGATAATGCATACTACTAAATAAAAAATTAGTGTTACTACAATCCTTTTTTTGTTATGCGATATCTCATAAAAAATTAAAAACCACAACAAATCAAGTAGTACAAAATACGTATTGATATTAACGTGCTTAATTATAGGACTATTACTAAAAATTGATGTTACAATTTCGCAGCATAGACTCAACAAAAGAATGACCAATAAATACCTATTCCTTTTTTTGTCTACATAAAAAAACACACACCACAATAAACTGAATAGAATGTATATTTTAATATAATTAGCTGGATCGGATAGAAAATGATTCATTTAATAACTGTTATTATAATCATAATACTATCAAAAATAGCTCAAAACCAAGTAACAAACTAAAAAGCAGACTTCTTTTTTTATCCATTAATAGTATTTATCACATCGGAACATTCGAAATATTATAGTAATGAGTAGTTGCATTATCATCAACTTTAAATACAATTCCAATTTCATTGTTAGCCATTTTGGCTTTGGTAAAATAAAAACTAGAATGGTCATTTAATCCTAATTTGGCCGCAATACATTTTAAAAAAGAAGGCGAATAATAACGACAATCTGGGTCTGACTGAAAGGCTCCTAAATTAAATTCAATATCATCCACTTCTTTATCTTTAGTAAAACTTATACCTAAATAGTTTTGATACAAATCGGTTCCTATTTTTTGAGAAAGCTCTTGCCAGCTTACTTCTTTATACAACACCTCATCTGTATCCCAAAAATCTTCGGTTATTGTTGTAAAGTCAGTTTTGTCAATAACATGTTTACTTTCAATAGCTTCATACAATCCTAAATCATAAAAGGTACTTCCGTATTTGTACAGCCAATCTACTTGTTCCGATATTTTCACTTCTTCCAATAAAGAAAAAATCATTTTGCAAAAAAGGTCTTTGTCAATAGTAATAGTGCTCATAGTTAAGTTGGATTTAATAGTTTAAACAAAGATTATTAAAAAAAATAAAATAACCATTAGGAAAAACCCTAATCCTTTATTTACAAGGCTTCGTAGAGCAAAAACACTGTTCAACCCCTATAAATACTCACTTTTTATTCATTAGGAAAAACCCTAATCCTTTATTTATGGGACTTCACAGAGAAAAATCGTTGTCAACCCCAATAAATACTCATTTTTCATCTCATTAGGAAAACTCCTAATGGATCTTAGGGTTTTTCCTAATGACTATGTAAAAAAAACAAAATAGATTTGAAATCATTCATTTACAAACATTTACAAACCAAAATTACTTTATAAATCATGTTCAAAATCATACTCGTAGCCTTATTGTTTTTACTAAGTCTAACCTTTATCAATGGATAAATGATTTTAGCATAATGATAAAAAACACCATAATAAAATAAGTAACTCTAAAAAAACACCTCTTATGGCATTAGAACAACACTACCAATGGTTATTGCAAGAGCCAGGACCATTAATGATTACGAAAGCATTAGAGCTTTTTGACACTAAAGAATTGAGTGGTACGCCCAACAATCCAGTGATTATGAAATGGGCTAAAGAAGTTGGCGACGATGTTGCCAAGGTATACAATGCCGATGAGATTCCATGGTGTGGCTTGTTTATGGCGGTGGTTGCCAAGAGGGCTAAAAAACAAATAGTCAAAGACCCATTGTGGGCCTTGAACTGGGGTACTTTCGGAAAATATACCAGCCAACCGATGCTAGGTGACGTACTGGTTTTTGTTAGAAAAGATGCCCAAGGACATAAAGCGGGTCATGTATCTCTTTATGTAGGCGAAGATCAAGAGTGTTATCATGTATTGGGTGGCAACCAATCGGATAAAGTGTGCATTACGCGCATTGTAAAAACCCGATTGTATGCCGCTAGACGCCCTAACTATAATGTACAACCCAAAAACGTTAGAGTCATTCAGCTTTCTAGTACGGGTGCTGTTTCTGTTAATGAAGGGTAAAAAGGAGAAATTATGGTATTAGAAAACATTAAAATTTTCAATCTATTATTTATAATACTTGCTTGTGGCATTATTGGAGGAATTGGTAATACCCTTAGAGAAAACTGCATCGAAAGAAAATTGTTGTTAAAAAATATTGTATTGGGAATAATAGCCTCATTAACAGTACCTCTTTTTCTTCAATTGGTTTCTAGTGAAATAATAAAAAAAATAGTTACTGAAAATGATAAATCACATTATTTGGTATTTGCTGGCTTTTGTGTAATCGCTTCTTTTTCTGCTATTTCATTTTTAACTTCTATTTCGGGAAGAGTGCTACAAACCATGAAAGAGGAAATTAAAAATTTGAAAAATGAAAATGAAACCATAAAAACCAATACCGAAAGAATAGACAATAATTTGAATACCATAGCCATAAATGAAGGAAGCAAAAATATTGACCAAAGTGATTTAGATAAAATTGTTACTCCAGAGACTATTGAAATAATGAATTCAATACAAAATGCTGGAAAAAATTTTAGACCGTTGGAAATTATCAAAGAAGAAGTAAATCTTGACAATAAAGAAATAGAAAAAAAGGTCAATATTTTGGTTGAAAAAAATCTGGTCAAAGAAGTTACTTTAAATGATGGCTCTAAAGCGGTAGCACTCTCGGAAGGTGCTGAAGACATATTGAATAATACTAAAATATAATAATAAACTTAAATAATCATAATTATGAAAACAAAATTATTATTAGTGTTTCTATTCATAGGATTTTCTATGACAGCACAAAAAAAATCACAAACAAAAGAGAAAGAGTTAAACACAAACGTAATTACTATAAATCTTTCAACTCCTAGTCCAAAATCTGTTAAATCTACAGAAAAAGGCAAACGCCTCACAGTTAGAAGTAGAGATTTTTTGCAGTTGGAATTAGTAGGTGGTAATCCGTTTAAATACAATTACGTTATTGATAAAAAACTATTAAACTTTTTTGAAGACAAAAGCAATAATCCACTTGACAATATTCAAAAAATAATTAATCAAACTCCAGTTAAAGATACTAAATCATCTGAAGAAAATGATAAAATTGAAACCGACAATAAAAAATTAAAAGAAGAAGTATCTAAATTGATGGCCAAAAAAGAGGACAAATCAAATAAAGGAAAGCCTAAAAACATAGCTTTTATTGACACAAAAATTTCTGCAATTAATAGTGTCATAATCTCAAACGAATACAAAACTTTAGGAATAAAATCGTTAAAAATTATTAACAGCGAAGAACGTGGAACTAACAATGATTTAGAAAAACCAACTAATAAAGAAGAAGACAAAGATAATGTTATCAAAGCCTTAAGATTGATTCAGTCTGATTTAGAATCGTTCACAACAGATTTAACAAATTTTGTCATTGTGAATAAAGCTAATGACGAATTAATAATTAAAGAATTTGTTGAAGAAAGAGATTCCAAATACAAAAAATTTAGCAAAATAGTTAATAATTATTCTGATGTGAAACAAGATGCAGCTAAATTTAAAGATTTAGGAACCGATTATGAAGTTTTAAATACAACAGTTGCATCAACTTTAACCTCAATTCTCGCTAACTTTAGAGAAATGTATGCATTAAAAACTCAAAACTACATGTTACCCATAGAGTTTAATGGAAAAAACATAGATGTAGTAGCACTAAACTTGAAAAAATTTGAAAAGAACAATCCTGTTCCAATTGAAGAATGCAACTATAATGTTTGGTTGAAAGGTGGTTTTAAAATTGATGTTAGTGGTGGTGTATTTATAAGTTCTCTTATTAATAAAGAATTCTTTGCAGACAATGACCCAAACAATGCTGGAAAAAAAATAATAAAAGAAAAACAAAAAGGAAACTTTGATTTTGGATTTGGCTCAACCATAAATATAAGTCACAGAAGTGCTGGTTGGGTTAACCCAACTCTAAATGTAGGCGCAATGTTCAGTAATACTCAACAATTTCAATTATTAACTGGAATTGGAGCTATTTTAGGTAAAGAAGAGCGACTAATCTTTAGTAGTGGTCTTTCCATGGGACGAATTACAAAACTTCAAGGCGATTTAAATGTAGGAGATACAAATCAAGATTTTGGCACATCGGGTACTATACCTACTACGAATGTATTTTCTTTTGGCTATTATTTTGGAATAACTTACAATTTCACTTCAAAGACAAAACCACCAACAAAATAGAATAATTTAAACAAAGGACCCAGCCAAAAATCCTATAAAGAGTAGGCTAAAATTAAAAATTATGGAAACAATTAAATCAATTAAACCTGGGTCAAAACTGAAAAAAGAAGATGGTACAGATGATAGAAGACATAGAGTAGACCCTGTAACAAAACCAAAACATCCTACTCTAAAACCGCATGTGCACAAGCCGAAAGATTAAAAAAAGTCTTAAAACAGAAAAAATCATCTAAAACCAACCAACTATGAAACCAACTAACCACAACCCCAAAGTCAATCAAACCCAGCAAGACTACACCGCCTCCTACATTGTATTGCGGCAGCTTATAGGTATTTTAGGTATTTCGCTGCCTTTTGCTTTGATTATTGGCAATCGGGTATTGGGTAGCACCCATTGGGTGCAATCGTCTATCAGTCATTATTACTACAGTTATATGCACATCGCTTTTGTGGGTGTGTTGTGTGTGCTGGGTATTGTATTGATTACTTACCGCGAGGCTAATTATCCATTGGCCAATAGGGTTTCAACTTTGGCAGGTTTTTTTGCCATTGGTGTGGCTACTTTTCCAACCGAGTTTGACGGATTTTTGGGTCAAGAATACATTTGCACCACGATTTGGAAGGATTGGTTTCGAATAATACATTTTGGTAGTGCTCTACTACTGTTTGGATGTTTTGCCTTTTTTTGTTTTGTAATCTTCCAAAAATCGGATGAAAAAATTGCACCCGAAGATTTTGATCAAAAGAAACGGTACCGCAATACAATATATAAAGTATGCGGTTGGGGCATCGTTATTAGTATTGCGTTGATTGGGTTAGGAATAGTCCTTGATACTGCGCCATTTTCTACCTATTCCACCTTTATTTTTGAAACCACAGCCTTATTGTTTTTTGGCAACAGTTGGCTCTTAAAAGGTTCTGTAAATTGGAAAAACGACTCCAACATCTTGTTGAAAAAAATTGTATCGCCAGTGCGATAAATGCCATTAAAACCATTAAAAAACAATTATACCCCAAACAGCCAGAGTATCCTACAAGTCCATAAATTGATTATACATTAAGTTGGGATCCTGAGACATCTTTTTACAGTCTAGCAATAGCATAAAAAGATGCTCCTCGGGACAACTACTTAAACCAAAATAGAAAATACCTTTTACACAAAAAACACGTAAAAATACGTATATACAGGTAAAATCTTTACGCTAGTTTTGTTGGGTATTATTAGTCGTTATTTGAAAAATGAATACTAACTCAAAACGGGCATTTGCTAGTTGAAATCAGCCATAGACACACTATACAAAGCCCATGATGATCAGTAATAGTATTTTTAAAAAAGATACTATAACAAAGCATCTAAATTAGAATTATAGATTATTTGGGTTACTATTTTTAAAGTTAAGTTGGGATCCTAGGGCATCTAAATAGCAGCAATGTTAGGCGGATGCCTCAAGGATAAAATTAATAAATATGAGAACGAATAGTACAGATTTAGAAAATGCCTTTGCAGACAGTATGTTTTGCAAAATCCTGGTAGGATTAGCCGTTACGCTTACCCTAATTATAATGACTGTTTTAATGATTCAGCTTTCGGGTATAAATTTTATTGACATTGAAAAACTTACCATTGCACTAGCCTCTGGAAGCATTGGAGTAGTAATTGGAATCAGCATTCCGAATCTTTTTAAAAATAAAAAATAAAAAACTAAATAAAAAAACAATGATTACCCTATCCAAACAAGACTTGTATTATAAGGATTATACTTGGTCTGATTATGCCCCAACTAGCCCAAAAGTTTCGGGTAAAATTGATGCTACTCGATTTAATAGAACCGAAGGAAATGAAGTGCTGTATCTTATTAATAAAATTACCGAAATGTGGGATTTTACCAAAATAGAAAGTTGCATCAAAATGGAACGCATCATTAGAGAAAAACTGCCTGTAACTGTACAAACGCAAGAAGATGTGACCACTTGGATACAAATTAATTGGAAAACGGTAACCTTCAAAGAATTAATATAATTAGAAAAAACCATAAAAAAAACCTCTGTCTCAGTAGCTGTGTCAGAGGTTTTTTTTCATGGTCTAAATGATGAACTAATGGTTATTTATCTAAATTTGTGATAACACACTTCAATTTTTATTCTATGAAAAACTGTATTGTAGCACTAATGGCAATGATGCTCTTAACCAATTGTCAAAATAACGCGAAAGCAACAACTTCAACCTCAATCAAAAAAGTAGGAAGTAAAAATGTAGTAGTTGCCAAAGTTGACAGCATTCCCATTCGAGAAATGATTCCCGATTATTTTGAGATTCCAAACCAGTTGTATGATAAATTTACTTCGGGAAAAAATGCTAAATGGTTTTTGAGTGCAGATGGAAAAATGAGGTTATACTTTGTTCCTTACACCGATGGTACTATCACGAATGCCATACTAACCGACAGTAAACTAATCGATCAAGAATACCGCAATGTACTCACTTCAGAAAACATTAAAATAGATGAAATTGAACATGCAATTCCTATCTCAAAAATAGAAACCGTACAACATCTTACTATTGGGTCTAGCCTTGAACAGGTAATTGCTGTTTTTGGAGAACCCAAGAAAGAGATTCAAACTAAATCATCCAAAACATTATTTTGGGATTTTAAAATGAAAGACAAACCTAACTATGATTTTGGGACTCTAAAACCTTTTATTGAAGAGGGATTTGAATACAATGTCAAAATTATTTTTCAAAACAATCAAGTAAAACAACTGTATTACAGCTATGAAATTCCGTAATATCTAAACAAAATATAACATATTAATAAAACTAATTTACTGCTATGAAATTCTCCATCAAATCCATTCGTCCCTTTATTGGCGCTAAAGACTACCAAAATTCTCGAAAATTTTATTCCGATTTGGGTTTCGAAGAAGTGGCGCTATCTACCACTATGTCTTATTTTAAAATAAATGAATTTGGTTTTTACCTGCAAGATGCTTTTGTAAAAGATTGGATTGACAACACGATGGTTTTTGTAGAATTAGAAGATGTTAATGACTTTTGGGAACAATTGGTAGCCCTAAACCTAACGGCAACTTATCCTACTTCCAAAATAGTTCCCATTCGACATTTAGATTGGGGCAAAGAGTGTTTTGTACACGACCCTAGTGGCATTTTATGGCATTTTGGATCTTTTAATTAACCTCTGATTAAATTGGTTTTGCTACTCAGGCAAACAACAGTTTTGTTACTGCTACCAACTTCTGTAACCTATTCAACAGAAATTATATTTCGTATTCCAAATCTATTATATACGAAAAGTAGCATGCTATTTACCTGATGTAACAAAAACCCCTAATCTTTCTTTTATAGTTTATAGGTGATTCCGAATTTAGCACCATTGGTAGCATTACCACCGCCTAATTCAAAATTTACTCCAAATTTATTCATGAAAAAATAGCGTGCTCCCAACTGTGCTCCTAGTCCGATAGAAGAATCATCATTGGATTTATAATTGCTATTTTCATAGCTCCAAGCAAAATAATTAAGTCCTAAACCGGCATATAAATTCCACTTTTTTGACATTTGCAAAATTCGGTTGAAATGGTAATTCCCATTTACGCCGATACCTACCACCGAAGAACGGTATTTGGTAGCACCATAATAATTACTATCCGATCGGTAAGACAACTCACCACCAACCGTAATATCTTTGCAGGCACCATAATCAAGACCAACATACACTGGGGTTCCCCAATTGGACGTTCCTACACCAGCATTCAACTGAAAACCACCTACCTCTAATGGACTCTGAGCAAAAGCTCCAACAGCTACCAAACAAAACATTGTTACAAAAACACATTTCTTCATACGACTTTTTATATTAAGATTAGAAAATTCTATTCAAATGGGGTTCTCTTTTGGGAATTCTTTTCTTTGCTTCTAGCGCTGCATCCAAAAAATGTTTAACCTCTTCTTTGCTTTTTGATTTTATTTTTAACTCCAATTGTTCACCCATTGAGAAAGAAAATATCAGAAAATAATCTTTTCTGTGATACAATGCCGATAAGGCTAAGGCTATCGAGCATAAAAACAAGAAAAAATAAAAAAACAATAGGTCTGTCATTCTCGTTTGTGCCAAAGCAAAAAAGAAAATTGAGGTCAATAAAAAAACCAAATTGATTTTATAATTTACCTGTTCTTCCATATTCATAGAGACAATTCTATCGTAAAAAAAACGATTATTATGAATAACCATTTTATCATCATAAAGCTTTCCAATACTACAATTCAATAATAACTTGCTCATCTCTTATAGTGTAAAACAACTAGTTTTAGATACTACTTCTAACAAATTAGATTTATTGAAGCATTACCTAAAACAAAAGTAATTCCTTATGAATAAAGAACTTGTAGAATGAATTTCGTGTGAATTGTAGAATTACTTCGCTGTAGTTATAAAAAACTGAATCGCAGTACAATGCACCGCCAAGTGGCGGTTATTAAAGGCCAATTAAAAGTCATTTTTTTTGATCTAATCTGTTGAAGTATTAAATTTCATCCCCATAGGAATGAAAAATCTCAATTAATGATACTAAATTATCGATGTTTAGTTTTTCAAAAATTCGTTTTTTATAGGTACTAACAGTAGTCGGTTGAATTCGTTTGGCTAATGAAATTTCTAGATTACCATATCCTTTTACCAAAAGTCGTGCTACTTCCATTTCACGATCGGACAATTGATCCAGCGGATTCAACATCTTTTTATACATGTATTTATCTAGAATTTTTTCTTTGATATTGGGCGTAATGTATTTGCCTGTTTCAATAAAAACAGCCAAGGCTTCTTTCATTTGATCTTCTGAGCTCAACTTATTCAAAAAACCGTGAGCACCAGCGTGCAAATATCGTATGGCATAAACATCCTCTTCTAATGCCGAAAATACCAATATTTTGATTCCAGGATAACAATGTTTGATGTCGGTAACTACTCCTACACTATTCCCTTCAGGAAAATTAATATCTAAAATTAAAAAATCAATACGGTTTTTACCCAATATAGTTAAGGCATCATTAATGGTAGAAGCATGATGAATAATAGGCTCATCCAACAATTCTTCAATAAGCAAGCTCATCCCTTTACGCACAACACTATGATCGTCTGCCAACAGAAAACTCAAATTTTTCTTAAAAAACATATTCTTTTATTTAAATACCCTACTTTTTTATTTCTAATGCAATTGTACTATAATTTTGAAGAAGACTGTAGTGCCTTGATGAAGTATACTTTCAACGGCTATTGTACCCTGAAACAATTCTACAATTTCTTTACAAAGCTTCATCCCAAGACCGACTCCTATTTCACTGACACTTTTAGACGCATCACCTTGGTAATGTTCTTCAAATATGTGGGCTAAATCGGCTTCTGAAATCCCAGGGCCATTATCGGTTACACTAACAAATAGTTCAAGTGTATTATTGTCTTTTTTTTCTGAAATAACCTCAATAGCGATGACGCCATTTTCAGTAAACTTCACGGCATTGCCCACCACATTATAGAACAATTGGCTAATTCTAACCGAATCGGAATGCACCATAGTATGCTCGGGAACTTCAAGTTGTACAACGAGTTTATTGCCTTTATTTTCTGCTAAAGTCGTCAGTGGTAACACAATTTTATCAATCTCAGACTTGAGATTGAATGTTGTGTTTTTGAGTTCCATTTGTTTGTGTTCGTTCTTAGAATATTCTAAAAGTTGATTCGTCAACACCAATAAATTATTGGTGGTATATTGCATAGACTTGAATACTTCTTTAATTTCTAAATCTTGAACTTTGTCACTAATCATTCGACTGTACATGGCTAGCACGCTTAGCGGCGAACGTATTTCATGGCTAATCATTCCAACAATTTTATTTTTATAATTCAAATTTCGCAGGATTTGTTTTTGAGCCAATACCAGTCGCTTTTCAAAACTAAACGTCATTCTAGTAAAATAAAGCAACAAAATTGTAAAAGTCAACATCAATAACACCAAAATGAAGATGATGTAATTGCGTTTTTTAACCGAATCATTGTGTGTATCGCGAAATTCTTTTTGGGTATTGTTTTGCAATAAATTCACGGAATCGTTGAACGAATGGATTAAGTCTACACTTTGATCCAATAATTGGTTGTTCAATTTAAAGAGATTTAGATCGCTATTGTTGGTAATGAAAAACGTTTCTTTCGATTTTTCAATCTCTTTTTTGTAATAATCGTTAGAGGTTTTTAAAAGATTTTTTATTTGATTTTTAACATCACCCGATTTGAGTTCATTCAAATATTTGTAACTAATAATGATCTTTAATTTCTCTTTTTTTACATTATATTTTCCAGATATGGCGTCTAATATTCGTGTCAAAAACCCTTTTCTAGCAACACTATCATTGGTAACCAACGAATCAACACTCACACTTTTTAAGATATTATTGTAATCAAAATTCTTGAAAGTGTAGGCATCCAATTTTTTATTTAAAATACCCGATTGATTGGCCAAAATAGAGTCAGCTTTTAATTGCAAAAGCTCTAATTTCTTTTTTTCTTTACTAAAATTTGGGTCTTTTTTGACCACATACGATAGAGAATCCAGACAAATTTTCAGCTCTTTAACATTAGCATAATAGTCTTGAATAGATTCTTTATTGTGATTGAGTAAATAATTTCTGTAATTTTTTTGAGAATTGTACAAAACACCATAGGCCATATTAGAGGAATTCATTCCGTCTTTATACAACTCCATTTTTTCTGTTAAGTCACTAATTTTATCATCATTCTTTGTCTGCAAAAACCAAAATACAATGACTAACAATTGCAGAATGATTATGATACTGATAAGTAATAAATGAAAAAATTTTCTCTTTTTAATTTCTTCCAACTCTAATTATTTATGTTAATTTGTGAAATTACAATAATTTTTCACAAAAATAGTTAGACCAAATGCAAATATCTGTAGTATGTTTACGAATACTTTGTAGAATTTAGTCCACAAATGCCGCACTTTTCAACTAATTAAATTTGAAGTAACTTGCATTGTCCAGTTTAACTTTTTATCAAAACTAAAGTAGCAAAAATTAATATACCATTTTATTTATTAGCCTTTAATTTCAAACATCAATCTAATTAATTCACTTAAAATCATAGTAGTAAATCGTTTACCCTTAAAAATTAAATTTATTGTTTATATTTGAAATCTAAATTAAAAACTAACCTGCATGAAAGTTATTACGCTTTACATTTGTTGTTCATTCTTATTTATTCAGTCTGTTGCTGCGCAAACCAACAAACGCTTAAACGAGAATGAAGCCATTCAAACCACACTACAATTTGATATGCCGCTGCAAAAAGCACAAGCATTGAATCAATTCAAATCCAAAAATAAATTGGATAAAGCCAATAGTTATGTTCCTACTTATTCTAACACTGATGAATCAGGGAAAACTCACGAACATTTTCAGCAATTCTATAAAGGCTTAAAAGTAGAATTTGGAGTAATCATCACCCACAGTACAAACAATGAAGTATTTATGATTAATGGTGAAGTATATAACGCTTCAACATTAAATGTAACACCGTCATTAAATAATGTGCAAGCACTAGAAGTCATTTTAAATTCCAAAAAAGGCGCTACATTTCTTTGGGACTCTAAGGACGATGCAGCGGCTATGAATTATCAAAAACCATCTGGTGAATTGTTGATTCTTCCAAATGTTAGAACAGGAGAAATTAATTTGGCTTACAAATTTGATATTTACACTACTGCCCCATTGGCTAGAGATGAAATTTATGTTGATGCCCATTCAGGTGCTATCATTTACAGCAACCCAATTATCAAACATGCTCATGATGTTGCTCCAACTACTAAACAACAAGACGCTATAGCTAATACTTTTTCATCTGTTACAGGAACGGCTAATAACACCAAATACAGCGGCAGTAGACAAATTAAAACCATGTTTGACATTGGCTTAAATAAATACATTTTAAAAGACGATACCCGTGGTGGTGGTATTCAAACGTTCAATAGCGCCAGAACCACAAATTATCCAACCACCAATTTTTCGGATATTGATAACAATTGGACTACTGCAGAATACAACAACACCAACAAAGATATTGGAGCTTTAGATGCCCATTGGGGTGCCGAAATGACCTACGATTTTTGGATGAATAACTTTAACCGAAACAGTTATGATGGTAACGGTTCTATGCTTAAAAGCTATGTACATTACCGTTCGGTTGCCACTCAAAGTTTGGTAAATGCCTTTTGGAATGGGTCGGTAATGTCTTATGGAGATGGAAATACAAGTGTTTCTATTCTGACTTCTATTGATGTTTGTGGCCACGAAATTGGTCATGGCGTATGTTCGTCAACGGCTAATTTAGCCTATCAAAATCAGTCAGGTGCCATTAATGAAGGGCTTTCTGATATTTGGGGTGCATGCATCGAACATTATGGAAGAACGGGTTCTTTAAACGGACCTTTTGCCACTGGTGTGTGGACGATTGCTGAAGATTTAGGCTCATCACCTTTCAGAAGTATGAGTAATCCAACATCCAAAGGAAATCCTGATACCTATTTAGGAACCAACTGGACTTCAACTGGTGACGAAGGTTCTTGTGTGCCTTCTAGCGGAAATGATCAATGTGGCGTTCACAACAATAGTGGCGTTTTAAACCATTGGTTTTATATTCTTACGGTTGGAAAATCAGGCACCAATAATGCGCCAACGCCACGTACTTATTCGGTTACGGGAATAGGCATGACTAAGTCATCTCAAATTACCTATTATGCCGAAAGAGATTATCTTACACCCAATGCAACCTATTTAGACATGAGAAATGCGACGCTTGCTGTAGCAAACAATCTATATTGTGGTTCCAGTGCCGAAGTTATAGCAGTGACTAATGCTTGGTATGCTGTAAATGTTGGTACTCAATATGTTGGATATGCTACCGATATTTCATTAAAAAAAGTGGTGCAACCTATTTCTGTAGCTTGTGGCGCGGTTAATAATCCAACAATTACTTTTGAAAATACAGGAACTAATGCCATTACGGCTGTAACCGTTTCGTACACTGTTGATGGCGGTGCGGCTACCAATTTAAACTGGACTGGTAATTTAACGTCGTGCCAGAATGTTGATTTCCCAATTACCATGGGAACACTTTCTAGAGGAACTCACACTATTGTTTTCACTACCACTACCACTAGTGATGGAAACAGTAGTAACAACACCAAAACAGCTATTGTGGTTGTAAATGATGCTGGTGCTGTTAACAATACGAATACTTTTGAAAACGCAACTGACCAATTAATTTCTTATGATAAAGGTGGCATTACAAATAGTTTGTGGCAAAGAGGTATGGCTTCAGGAGCCGTATTGACCAATGCAGTTGCAGGTAATTCTAAAGTCTATGGAACCAATCTTTCAGGATTATATCCTAACAGCATGACATCCTATTTAGTTTCTCAATGTTATGATTTGACTCAATATCAAAATCCTATTTTTAAGTTTGATATGGCTTTTGACTTTGAACCAGATTATGATTTTATGAATGTAGAATACACAACCAATGGTGGAACTACATGGTCTATCCTAGGAGATGCAACATCTACTACTACTTGGTACAACAGTTCTAATGTGCCTAATGCTACCAATTGCGACAATTGCGTTGGAGCACAATGGACCAATACAAATGCTGTAAAAACAACCTACCAATGGAGCATGCCCGAATTTGGATATGGTGGAACCAATCCGCAATCAAACATTATTTTTAGATTTAATTTTGTTTCCGATCCAGGTGTAGTAAACGAAGGTGTAATTATTGACAACTTTGTGATCACAGGTTCCTTAGTTTTAGCTAACCAACAAAACACTTTTGATCTTTTTGAAGTAACTCCTAACCCAACAGATGGTTTAATCAATGTTAGATTGACAACCTCTGAAGATGTTAAAGTTGACTTATTTGATATGAGAGGTAGAAAGTGTTTCACGAATGATTTCAAAAACTCAAATACAACGTTCAATCAGGAAATAAACTTAGGTCAACTTGAAAAAGGAATTTACCTACTTACAATTACTTCCGAAGGAAAAACTGCTACTAAGAAAGTTATCATTAAATAAGAACTAATTTCAAAAGGATTTAATTCAAATCAGTTAAATCCTTTTTTTTCTTGAAGATTAAGCATAAAAAAACGTCCAATTTCTTGGACGTTTTTAATTTTAGCAAAACCTCGACTATTTTTTAGCCTCCATTTTTTTAGCTTCTTTTTTCTCAGCTTTTTTCTCAGCTTTTTTCTCAGTTTTAGCTTCTTTTTTTTCTGTTTTAGCTTTTTCTTTAGCTACAGGTTTTTGTTGAGCGTTTACAGTTCCACCGATTAATAACGCTGCTAATGCCAATGTTGAAACAACTTTTTTCATGATTTTTAAATTTTTGAATTAATACTATTTATTTTAAATTTCTATGACAAAGTTATCTTCGCAGTATTTAAATTCACTTTAAAAAAACTTAATTAAAACTTAAATCGATTTTTAACAAAATACTTTTATAACTTTATAAAACAATATTAAACCATTCCTAAATTACATAGTCTTATTTCAAAAATTAGTTGAATATGAAAAAAATAGCCACACTTTTACTTGTTGTTTTCGGATTGACAACAAGTTTCGCTCAAGAAGACGATCGCCCAGAAAATACTGGCGATAATTTTAGTTTAGAAGGTGCCTTAGTATTATTCAAAAAAGCCAATTCATTGGAAGAGTTTGAAAAATTACTAAACGAAGAAAACAATAATGTAAACAATCTTGACCTCAACAACGATGGCACCATTGATTACATTACCGTTGATGACTATCAAGAAGGTGAAACCCATGCCATTGTGCTGAGCACCTATCTCAATGAAACAGAAAAACAAGACATTGCTACCATTGGTATAGAAAAAAACGGCGCCGAAAGTGCTGTTCTTCAAATTGAAGGCGACAAAGACTTGTATGCGGAAAATACCATCGTAGAACCATCTGATGTTGACGAAACCCTAAACGGCGGTAAAGGTCCTGACTTAGGAACATACCAAGCCGAACAAGTAATTGTAAACGTTTGGTTGTGGCCAAGTGTTCGCTTTATATATGCACTAAAATATGTCATTTGGCATTCACCATGGCGTTGGAACTTACATCCAAATTGGTTCAGACCTTGGAAACCGTATCGTTATTCTGTCTTTTATGGCCGATGCGCACCGCATAGAGTGTATTACAGAAGAGTTCCAACCCGAAGAGTTGTAGTCGCTCAAAAAATATATGCACCTAGAAGACATCGTTCAACACTTGTCATTCATAACCGCCGTGGCACAACCATAGTTCGTGAAAACAGACGAGGTGCTGTTAGAGCCGTTAGAGTTAGAGGTGGCGGCCGAGGAAGACGATAAAAGGATTTTATAACATAAATTAATCCCATAAGTAATTACACTTGCGGGATTTCTTTTTTTGTAAGCAACTAATAAATTAGTACTTTTGATTCTATATCAATTATAAATATTAATCAATGCCAATAGATTGGTTTACTGCACTAAAAAATATTCCCGAATTAGTTTCTGGTTTGGGCAACTTGATTAAAAACAATCAAGCCACTAAAGATGAATTACTTCGAGAGTTGCGATTGAATATTAAAGCATTTCATACCGCTCATAAATCGAAAAAAATAAATTTTGATAAGTTGTTGGAACTGTTACAAAATGAAGCCATTAAAAATGCTCGTAAAAAAAGATTTACCTTCAATTCTATAAAAATGGGTACTATTGATAAATCGGAAATACGTGACGAACGTAATTACCGTTACGAAGGAAAAGACTGCAATTGGTTGTTTAAAAATATTGATGAAAAAATTGAAGATTTAAGAAATCAACAAAAATACCACGGTTCGTTAAACAGTATTGAAAACACTAATGTTGCGCTGCAATTTTCCAACCTTCTATACAAATTAAAATTGTTAGCCGAGTACATTCATTAATCAATAATCCACAACAAAACGGGCTTTGTACTGGTTTTCAATTTGGCATCGAGTTTCTTCATAAACTCATTAGAAACTGCCGGACATCCCCAACTTAACGGACTTACTTGCGGATAGACTTCTTTATCTGATACTGCGTCCCACGAATGCAATACGACTACCCGTTTTTCGGCATTTGAGTTGGATTTTTCCATACCGTGCAACACATATTTAACATGTATTCCCCACGAACTGTAATCGCGTTTGCCTATCTTAAATTTTCCTTTCATCGAGCAATGACTGTCGGTTCGATTGTCAAATTTTGCTTTTTCCCATTGGGTAGGATTTTCTTCAAATGTATCGCAACTTCCGTGGGTTACTAAATTTTTATCTGTGATGGTATTGCTCTTAAAATCATGTATAAAAAAGCGATTCTTTCCTGGATGAATACTCATGTCAATCAAAAAATAAAAATCTTGATTGAACCCATTATCCTTACAATATTTCAAGGCTTCTGCGTTTTTAGTCGTATAATCTTTTACCGGAATTTCTACTTTGGCATTATTACAACAAATGAAACTCAAAAAGGAAATTAGTAAAATGTTCTTCATAAATTAAATTTAAAATATAATAACTCCATTTTATCTTTTTTATTTAAACCTTTTATGTTAAATAAAGTCTAAATTTTATAGTAATTTGTTGATTATGAATAAAAGCAATCTTTGGTCACTGCGTCTCGGATTTTCAAGCAAGCAAGCTACTGAAATCGAAAAAATAGGTTTTGAAAAATTCCTGAAACAGTCGTTCGCCACAACGTTTGACAAAAAACTACCGCAATTTTTGGAAGACGATCCTAAAACCTTAGCCGAACTCCGCGAATTGCGTCAATCCATCAAAAATGCCGATTCGGAAGCACAAAAAAAAATTCTGAAAAAGCAAATCAGAAATTCATTTGAACTGAAAAAATGGTGGTTGGATAAAATGCGAAATGATGCGCATCCTTTAAGAGAAAAAATGGTATGTTTTTGGCACAATCACTTTGTCGCAACATCGCAAAAAGTAAAAGTCAATTATTGGGTATACCAACACAATATGGTGCTTCGGGAGCATGCTTTTGGCAATTTTAAAGAACTGACCAAAAAGATCATCAAAACCAACGCTATGGTGCGTTATTTAGACAATGTTGACAACAAAAAAGGAAATTATAACGAGAATTTGAGTCGGGAATTACTCGAACTTTTCACGCTTGGTATTGGAAATTATTCTGAAACGGATATTAAAGAAGGTGCCAAAGCATTAGCTGGACTCAATTTAGGCGCCGATGAAGCGATATACCGCAGGTTAATAGAAGACAACAGCAGCAAAACCTATTTTGGTCAAACTGGAGATTTTAAAGCAGACGATTTGGTGGATATCATTTTTGAACAACCAAAAATTCCGTATTTAATTACTCGAAAAATTTTAAAATGGTTTGTTTATGATACTCCGTCAGACGATTTAGTGCACTATTATGGCGATTACTTTAGAAAAGTGAACTTTGAAATCGAACCACTGTTAACTAAAATATTTACAGAAGAATACGCCAAAGAAAATGCCGGTAGTAAAATAAAAGATCCTTTGGTTTTTATGTTACAAATGATGGACGAATTACATATTGAAACGGTAGAAAATACCTTAATTGCTTTTTTCTTAAAACAACAAGGAATGGATTTGTTCAATCAAACCAATGTGAAAGGATGGGATGGCGGCAATTCGTGGTTAACTTCTCAAATTTACCTGCAACGAAACAATACGTCTGATTTATTGTGCAATGGCCGAAACATCAGTCGGAAATCTTTTAACAAAATTCCTGAAGATGGAGAAACTCCTGAAATTTCGATTGAAAAAATATCGGTTAAAGTAGCATTTGACACCAAAGGAACAAATAAAAAAATCATTTCCGATTTAGCCAACCGATTGTTTTTTCAAGTGGATGAAAACACTCAAAAAGATATGGAAAACTTGCTGAAATACGACTTTGATGCTACCAATGAAAATGCCAATAATGCCGTATTACGCCTATTCAATTACATCACCAAAACACCCGAATACCAGTTAATTTAAGTCACTAAGGTTCTAAGAAACTAAGTATCTCAGAACCTAAAAAAAAAACAAAAAAAATGAACAGAAGAAATTTTCTATCGCTCACAGGAACTTATACTGGCGGACTACTTTTACTTCCTGATTTTTTACATGCATTCGGTTCTCAAAATAATTTAGTGGTTGGCGAACAATGCTTGGTCTTCATTCAGCTAAATGGTGGAAATGACGGATTGAATACGTTTATACCGTATGAAAATCCGCTGTATTACGATTTGAGAACTAAAATTGCTTTGAGCAAAGAGGCTGTCATTGGCAAAAACAAAGGTATGGCGTTTCATCCAGCATTAAAAGATTTTGCACAAATGCAACAAAATGGCGATTTAACCATCTTGCAAAATGTGGGTTATCCGGAGCCGAATCGTTCGCATTTTCGCAGTCAAGAAATTTGGCAAACAGCCACCGATTCGAATAAATACCTCAATGAAGGTTGGCTCGGTCGTTATTTAGACTTGCAATGTAAAGAACACCAACCAACAGCTGGAATCAACCTCGATTCTATTGACAATTTGGCTTTAAAGGGTATCGAACCCAATGCCATAACGGTAAAAGACCCTAATCGATTTAAAGTAAAAAACGATAAAGAGGAAACGGTGAAATTATCGGATAATCCACAATTGGATTTTGTTCGAAAAATTGCTAATTCAGTATCCGAAGGTTCCGATGATATTCAAAAAGCATTAGCCAAATCTACTTCTGAAACAAGTTATCCCAAAACAGGATTGTCTAAAAATTTAGAGTGGATTTCACGACTAATTAAAGGAAATTTAAACTCAAAAGTGTATTATACCTCTTTGGGTGGATTTGACACACATGACAATCAATTGGGCATTCACGAACGAAAATTAACCGAATTGAACGATGCACTATTTAGTTTTTATCAAGATTTGAAAAAAGCACAATTACTTCAAAATGTAACTGTTGTGGTATTCTCCGAATTTGGAAGACGAGTAAAAGACAATGGTAACGGTACCGATCACGGAACGGCGGCACCTATGTTTATTATTGGCGGCAACAACAAAGGAACCATTTTAGGAAAAAATCCAAATTTATCCGATTTAGATAATGGTGATTTGAAACATGAAATCGATTTTAGAAGTGTGTACGCCACACTATTAAAAGAGAAAATGACTTTTGACGCTACTAAAATTGGAATTAATAATGCTTTGGTGAATGGTTTATTTTAAATCCTAACTTGGAACTCCTAACTTTATAACTATCTTTGCAGGCTTTTTAAAAATTAAAAGAATGTTTAGAAATAGTGTCTTAAAAGGAGTTTTTTTAGTAGGATTAGGCGCAACAAGCTACGGAATGTTGGCCACTTTTGTGAAATTAGCGTATAAAGAACAATTTACAACCGCAGAAATTACCATTGCGCAATTTGTATATGGCATTATTGGTGTGTTGATTATCAATGCCTTTCAAAAATCGAATAGCAAGCAAGCTATTGAAAAAGCTACTCCAAAAAACATCATGCAATTGATGATTGCTGGAACTTCATTAGGAATGACCAGTGTTTTTTATTACTTATGTGTTCGATACATTAATGTTTCGATAGCTATTGTTTTGTTGATGCAAACCGTTTGGATGGGCGTTTTATTGGAGATGATTCTTGAAAAAAAACTGCCTTCAATGCAAAAAATTATTGCAGTGATTGTAGTGCTTATCGGAACCATCATGGCTACCAATATTTTAAATAAAAACATCGAATTGGATTGGCGTGGTATTTTTTGGGGCATATTAGCTGCGGCATCTTTTACTACAACCATGTTGACTGCCAACAAAGTAGCTACCGGAATTTCATCGGCACAACGAAGCTTGTACATGCTTTTGGGCGGCGCTGTTATTGTGTTAGGCTTTGCGCTTTTTACACAAACTACGCCATTCAATGTTACTATTTTTATGAAATGGGGAATTTTTCTGGCATTGTTCGGAACCATTATTCCACCTATGTTACTTAATTTGGGCTTCCCAATAACAGGCATCGGATTGGGAAGTATTGTTTCGGCTCTAGAGCTTCCGGTTTCAGTAATGATGGCCTTTTTCATCCTTAATGAAAAAGTAATTTTATTGCAGTGGATTGGAATTATTTTAATCATACTGGCTATAGTCATCATGAACATAAATACTAATTTTTTGAAAAAGAATTAATTTTTTGTCGAATTAAATCTACAATCGCAACTATTTAGTTAATTTTTTTATATTTTCGTAATATCAAACTAATTAAACTATGGATAAACCTTGGCACTTATATGTCATGGCGCTATTGTATGTACTTGCTGGAATTAATCATTTCAGAAAGCCCGAACTGTATTTTAAAATAATTCCGCCTTTCTTTACCAATAAGAAATTCATAAATGAGATGACTGGTTTATTGGAAATCATGTTAGGTGTCTATTTGTGCATTCCGATATTCTCTAATCTTGCAGCGATTTCGATTATGATTTTGCTAGTTGTAATTTTTCCTTCTAATATTTATATGGTTATCGAAAAAAAAGCCCATTTAGGATTACCAAAATGGCTTCTTTATCTAAGATTGCCCATTCAGTTGGTCTTGATTTTATGGGCGTATCATTACACTAATTTAAATTTCTAACTAAACTATACTATTATGAGAAAACTATTAGCAGAATTTTTTGGTACTTTTTGGCTTGTTTTTGGTGGCTGTGGCAGTGCATTATTTGCTGCAGGTTATCTAACTCCAACAGGAGTTCATTTAGGAATTGGATTTGTAGGTGTTGCTTTTGCATTTGGACTTACAGTCTTAACTATGGCTTACGCCGTTGGACACATATCTGGTGGTCATTTTAACCCTGCTGTATCTTTTGGACTATGGGCTGGAGGAAGATTTTCACTGAAAGATTTGGTGCCCTACATTATCGCTCAATGTATTGGAGCCATTGCAGCAGCTGGAGTATTATTTAAAATTTGGTCTGGTAAAACCGGAAATATTATAGACAATACTGTTGCTGGAGCCTTTGCTTCAAATGGCTACAATAAATTTTCACCCGATGGATATTCTATGCTTTCCTGTTTTATAACAGAATTTATTTTAACCATGTTCTTTTTAATCATCATTCTTGGTACAACTGATAAATTAGCGAACGGAAAATTTGCTGGAATTGCTATAGGTTTGGCTTTAACATTAATTCATTTAATCAGTATTCCAATTACAAATACATCTGTAAATCCTGCTCGTTCTTTATCACAAGCTATTTTTGTTGGAGGCGAGCCATTAAGTCAGTTATGGCTTTTTTGGGTTGCGCCATTATTGGGAGGATTAGCTGGTGGTTTAATTTATAAAAATCTACTTCAAAAAAACGAATAAGAATAAATTGATAAACCAAATTAAAATGGAAAGCGACAGGAGATATTTTGTCGCTTTTTTCTATTTTTGACTAATGAATTCTCTATTCCCATCCGAAAAAATTTCATTCGATGTACCCAATGCCACCATTGAATATTATCCTTCATTTTTCAATGAGGAACAAGCTACATTGCTCTTTGAAAAATTACTCCATGAGACTCCGTGGCAACAAGATGATATTACCGTTTTTGGAAAAATACACCCACAGCCGCGATTAACTGCACTTTTTGGAAATGAAGGTAAACCTTACTCCTATTCTAATATTGTGATGCAACCCCACCATTGGAATCCGCTTATAATGTTTATCAAATCAGAAATTGAAGAAGTAATCCAAGAAAATTTCACAACGGTGTTACTCAATTTATACCGTGATGGGAAAGACAGCAATGGCTGGCATGCTGATAATGAAAAAGAATTAGGTAGAAATCCGATAATAGCCTCTGTTAGTTTTGGTGCCGAACGCAGTTTTCATTTACAACACAATTCTATTAAAGATGCCAAGCTTAAAATTACTCTAGAAAACGGAAGTTTACTACTGATGAAAGGTGAAACACAACATTTTTGGAAACATCAAATTCCGAAAACCGCTAAACCAATGGCGCCAAGAATTAATCTTACGTTTCGTATAATCAAATAGTATTTTCATTATTTTTGGTGTAAATCCAATTCAAATGAACGAAATTATAGCCTATTTTGAAAGCATCCCTTCTTCCCATCGTGCCTTAATTCTTGCTGGCGGCATCACCTTATTTTGGTTAATTGAAAGTGCTGTTCCGTTTTTCAAATTCAAATACAACAAGTGGCAACATGCTGGTATTAACATCTTTTTCACGATAACAACGATTATAATTAATTTTGCTTTGGCGTTTATTTTGCTTAAAGCAGCCCATTATGTAACCCTTAATCATTTTGGAATTCTGAATTGGTTACCACAAATGAACACTTGGCTTTACACCATCATCGGATTACTTTTAATGGATTTTATTGGTGCCTATTTAGCACATTTCACCGAACATAAAGTCAAATTATTGTGGCGATTTCACTTAATTCATCATTCGGATACTTACATTGATACCACCTCAGGAAACCGCCATCATCCTGGTGAAAGTATCATTCGATTTACATTTACTACACTAGCTGTAGTACTTGTTGGAAGTCCGATGTGGATGGTTTTTATGTACCAAACGCTTTCTGTTGTAGCCACACAATTTACGCATGCTAACATTTGTCTGCCCAAAAAACTCGACAAAATTATAAGTTACTTTCTAGTTTCACCCGACATGCACAAAGTTCACCATCATTACAAGTTGCCGCATACAGATAGCAATTATGGCAATATTTTTTCTATTTGGGATAGACTATTAGGCACTTTTAGCTATATGGAACGCGAAACCCTTGTTTACGGCATAGATACCCATATGGAACCTGAAGAAAATAACCGATTGGTACCCTTATTAAAAATTCCGTTTCAAAAAATGCGTTCACCTCGAGAAGAATAAAATTTTTACAATCATTTTAAAAAGTAATTATTTTTTTTCTTAATATTGGTATACGAATTGATAATATAAAAAAACTAACGTTAATTGTGCTTTTCAACTAATGAAAAAAAGTAAAAGAGTAGAACTTGACAACGAACAATTAGAGCGCGTTGTTAGTATGGCTCAAGAGGAACGAAAACCTTTTGAAGTATTAAAAGCTGAATTTGGAATAACTGAAAATGAAGTTACCGAGTTGATGCGCAAAAGACTATCCAAAGACAATTTTGAACTTTGGAAGAAAAAAGTTACTGCAAGTAAACCAAAACCAAAACCAATCATCGACGATTTTGATGACGATTTGGAAGGTAAATATTATATTAAAAATAAATTTGACTAAAAAACAAACCTATAAAACACTTAAGCGATAAATACTTATCGCTTTTTTTAATCTTACTATACCTGCAACATGAAAAAAATAATTACAGTGCTTTTGATGTGTGTCTCAACACTAACTTTTTCTCAAGAGTCAAAAACTACAACTCAAGATATTGAAATAAATCCTCTGATTAAAGGAACACTATTTTCTCCAGAAAAAGTTACCGATAAAACCAAACTAGTCATTCTTATTGCAGGTTCAGGTCCGACCAATAGAAATGGAAACAGTACCATAGGAGGCATCAACAACTCTTTAAAATTTTTAGCCGAAGGTTTAGCGAAGAATGGAATTGCCGTTTTTAGTTACGACAAACGAATATTTGCACAAATGGTAAACAAAACCTTAGATGAGAAATCCCTTTCATTTGAAGATTTTATAAACGACTCTAAAGACGTAATTACCTACTTTAAAACAGAAAAAAAATATTCTAAAATCATTATTGCAGGTCATAGCGAAGGCTCTTTGATTGGAATGGTAGCCGCCAAAGATACTGCCGACGGATACATTTCATTGGCTGGCGCTGGTCGCCCAATTGATGAAGTGTTATCAGAACAAGTGGCTAAAAATTCGCCGACTTTAAAAGAAGCTGCAGATAAAAATTTAGCACTTCTAAAGCAAGGAAAAACTTTTGAAAATCAAAATCCTTTACTGGAATCACTCTTCAGAGAAAGCATTCAGCCGTATATGATTTCATGGATTAAGTACAATCCTCAAGTTGAAATAAAAAAATTACAAATTCCAATATTAATAATTAATGGTACCAAAGACATGCAAGTACCTGCAACGGACGCTGAACTACTTAACAAAGCCAATCCCAAATCAGAGTTGGTCATTATTGCAGGAATGAATCATATTTTTAAAGACATTGAAAAAGACGAAGACAATATAAAATCTTATTCCAATCCAAAATTACCCGTAAATCTTAAATTAATAGAAACCATGACTAAATTCATAAATTCCATTTAATGTGTAACAAAAACATTAGCTGAGCTACCTATGTATCACTAAATGAATCTTAATGAAAAAAATTATTCTAAGCCTTGCTTTTGTATCGCTTTTATGGAGTTGTAAACCAACGACATCCGTAACCTCTAAAACCGAAAAACCAGAAATAGCAGTTACTATCGACTTAAATCATGTAAAAGATGACAAAGTAATGGTTGCTGTTACAGCTCCTGCAATTACCACAAGTGAAATTACTTACCACATTCCCAAAATAATCCCAGGAACCTATTCTGAAGACGATTATGGAAAATTTATAGACGATTTTAAAGCCTTTGATACGAATGGAAAAGCTTTAGAAGTTACTAAATCGGATGCTAATTCTTGGTTGATAAAAAATGCTACAAAATTAGATAAGATTACCTATTGGGTAAATGACACTTATGACATTGAAGGTGGTGGTGGCTTTGGAAGTGGTGTTTTTTCACCTGCTGGAACCAACATCAATGAAGGAAAAAATTTCATGATAAACAACCACGGATTTGTGGGATATTTTGACAATAAAAAAGATTTTACATACAATGTAACTATAACACATCCAGAAACGCTTTTTGGAGCTACTTCATTAGTCGATTCAGACAATAGTAATCTATCGGACACCTTTGTGGTAGCACGATACAACGATTTGGTTGATAATCCGATTATGTATTCGGCACCCGATTATACTACCTTTAATGTAGATGGAATGGACATTTTATTTAGTGTTTATTCGCCAACAGGAAAACATTCTGCTAAAGCGCTTTCACCCGATTTAGAAAAGTGCATGCGTGCTCAAAAGAAATTTTTAGGCCCTATCAACACCAACAAAAGATACACTGTTCTTTTATATCTTTCTGATATGAAGGCGAAAGATGCCAAAGGATTTGGAGCCTTAGAACACAACAGTTCTACTTCGGTAGTTTTTCCAGAAATGATGCCCACCGGTGCCTTAGGAAAACAAATTATTGACGTAGTTTCACACGAGTTCTTTCATATTGTAACACCACTTGGGGTACATTCTAACGAAATTCATTATTTTGATTTCAACACGCCTAAAATGTCTAAACATTTATGGATGTATGAAGGGGTAACTGAATATTTTGCCAACCTTTTTCAAGTCAATCAAGGATTAATTGATGAAGATGCTTTTTATAAAAGAATGGTGGGTAAAATCAATAATGCCAAGCGCTTGAATGACACAATGCCGTTTACTACCATGAGTGAGAATGTTTTGGTAGAACCTTATAAAGCGCAATACCTAAATGTCTATGAAAAAGGAGCATTAATCGGAATGTGTATCGACATTATAATAAGAGAAAAAAGCAATGGCCAACGCGGAATTTTAGATTTAATGCAGAAATTAACTAACGAGTTCGGTCCAAAAAAACCCTTTACCGACGGCGAACTTTTTGCTAAAATTACCGAATTGACGTATCCAGAAGTTGGCGATTTTTTAACTACACATGTTTCTGGCACAACCCCAATTCCGTATGATGTTTATTTCGCTAAAATGGGAATTGCTAAAGGAAAAATCAAAAAAGCAACCAATCCTTTCATGTACAAAAAATCGGCTGGCATCACTGGAAATGCGTCAACTAAAGAAATTGTAGTTAAAAATTACACCGAATTGAGTCCGTTTTTAACTTCATTAGGATTAAAAGGTGACGATGTAATTTCGTCTATAAACGGAACGGAATACGACTTAGACAAAATTTCAGAAATGATGACCGCTGCTCAAAACTGGAAAGAAGGAGAAACAGTATCCATAAAAATAAAACGCAACGGAAAAGAGCAAACCCTTTCAGGAAAAGTAATTGTAAATTATGAAGAATCGGAAGGTTATCATTCAGTCGATGCAACAAAAGATTCTTTAAAAGAAGCTTGGTTAAAAGGATAAACTTGAATGTATCCATTTTTAAATCCTCAGTTTATGTTATAGATTGGGGATTTTTTCATTATTTTGCCAAAAATAAAAAACCATGCGTAAAACAATTATAGCCTTAGCATCTTTGGCATTACTTTCATCTTGTAACGAAAAAAAATCCGATAAAAACCTTCATATCACGGGATATATTAAAGGTTTAAAAAAAGGAACTTTATACATTCAACGAATTAAAGACACCGCATTAGTAGCAATTGACACTATTAAAATTGATGGTGATTCTCATTTTTCTAGTGACATCAATATTGATTCACCAGAAATGTTTTATTTGTTCTTAGATCGTGGCGTAACTAATTCTATTGATAATAATCTTCCGTTTTTTGTTGAACCAGGAACGGTAAACATTGAATCTTCTCTAGATTTTTTTACTGCCGATGCCAAAATTACAGGCTCCAAAAATCAAGAACTGTATGACGAATACCGAAAAGTAGTTTCGCGTTATGTGGACCAGAATTTAGATTTAATTCAAAAACGATTCAATGCACTTAAAGCTAAAAACGTAGCTGAATTGACTAAGATTCAAGAAGAGCAAGACAATGTTTTAAAACACAAATACCTTTACACTACTAATTTTGCTGTAAATCACGCCGATTATGATGTAGCACCTTATGTGGCTGTAGCCGAGATTTATGACATCAATTTAAAATATTTAGATACGATTCAAAAATCGATGACGCCAAAAATTGCCAAATCACTTTATGGCAAAAAACTCAATGAGTTGATTGCAGAACGAAAAAAATCAGAAATTATCAGATAAAAAAATCCCGTTCTATTGGAACGGGATTTTTTTTATCAATTTAATTCGCTTCATAATGACACGTTGGATCTAAATATTTTCTCAATCGAGTTGGCGAAGTAAAGTCAGTATTTCCGCATGAGGGAACTCCTTTTGGTTCTGTTGCTGTCGGATTAAACGGATAATGTCCAAGTACAGCAGTACTAGTGATATCAACTGGTCGTTTTTGTGTTTCCGATCGTGTTGTAAAATTATCGCCATCATCATCGGTATCATACATATTTGGAATTCCATCACCATCAGTATCGTATATTTCAACAGTACCATCACCGTCATAATCATAGCCTAAGTATGGATTTTCTTTCCATCTAACAGATGTTGGAATGGATGTTAACATTTTTCGCTCGTCTTTAGACAAAATTCCGTCACCATCTTGATCTCGATATTGCAACTCATATAATTTAAAATTGAAAATTATAGGTGAATAGGCCGGAATAGTTCCTGCTGGATTGTTGTAATAGGCCAATCCAGAAGGCAAAAACATTACACCAGCACCAAAATCATTGAATGTGGCTGGATTTCCATTAGTTGACGGCGTGTAAGTTCCTGTATGGAAATTAGGTATAATATGAGACCATCCTGTAATAACTTCTTGAAGTTTAAACCAAACTGGAGTATCCGCTATATCAAATTGCGCACTTTTTTTCAAGTTGATCCCTTTATAAGCCACATGGATAGAATCCACTTGAGTTGGTCGCTTACCGTTAACAATATCGCCTTCTCTAAATTTAATGAAATAAATTTTATAATTTATACCGCCCTGAGCCACTGTAGTATCACTTAAATGAAAGGCAACATCTGTTCTAATAGAGGAATGACCATTACCTGGCACTAACGTATCAAAAGTCACATTATAATTAGAATCATACGTTAAATAATGGGTGTCAATGTATTGATCTATTGCTGCAATATCTGTGGCATATTGAGTAGCGTAGTCACGTAAAGGCTCCGTAGACGTGTTGTCATTCTTTGAACAAGATAAAACCACAGCGGAAAAAACAAATACAGAAAGTATTTTATAAAAAGTATTCATTATTAATCAATTTTAAGTGCGCAAGATACAATATTGATTTATTTTTGTAAACTATTTAACGTTGATTTTAGATATTTTTATGAGAGTTGATAAATACTTATGGTGTGTGCGCTATTACAAAACCAGAAACATGGTTACCGAAGCCTGTAAAAAAAATCATATTACTGTAAATGGCCAAGTGGCAAAAGCTTCTAAAGAGGTTTTCCCATCGGATAAAATAACCTTTAGAAAAGACCAAATTACCCACATCATATCAGTTTTAGACATTCCAGCCAATCGTGTTGGGGCTAAATTAGTTGACATCTACAGAAAAGATGAAACGCCTGCAGAATCTTTTGCGCATCTGGAACTTTTAAAACTTTCTAAAGAACATTACCGAAAAACAGGCACGGGACGTCCTACAAAAAAAGACCGCCGTGATTTAGACGAATTGGAATTTAATACCGATAGTGATGAAACTGAATAGTACGTATTGGGAGGAACGCTATAAAAATAAAGAAACGGGTTGGGATGTTGGTACAATAACAACGCCTTTAAAGGAATATATCGATCAAATTGAAGATAAATCAATAAAAATTCTCATTCCTGGTGCTGGAAACAGTTACGAATTGGAATACTTATTAAACAATGGATTTGAAAATGTTTTTGTCTTAGATTATGCGCAAGCTCCTTTAGATAATATCCAACATAGAATAGCCAATTGCAAGCCAAATCAACTCATAAAATCAGATTTTTTTGAACATCAAAGCAACTACGATTTAATACTAGAACAAACTTTTTTTTGTGCTTTAGACCCTCAATTAAGAAAAAAATATGTTGAAAAAACAACTTCTTTATTGCATCCTAAAGGAAAAATTGCTGGACTACTATTCCAATTTCCATTAACCGAAGTCGGACCACCCTTTGGCGGTTCAAAAGTGGAATACATTGATTTATTTCAAGATCAATTTGAAATAAAAACATTAGAAACAGCAAATAATTCTATTAAACCAAGACACGGAAACGAACTCTTTTTTATCTTTATCAAAAAATAAAACCATGAGCCAAAATATCATTCTTACCCACCAAGAAATCGAACACAAAATTAAACGTATTGCTTATCAAATTTACGAAACATTTGTAGAGGAAGAAAGTATTGTTATTGCTGGAATTGCTTCAAATGGTTACGTTTTAGCAGAAAAATTAGCTACGGTTCTAAAAACAATTTCACCATTAAATATCATTTTGTGTGAAGTGAAAGTAGACAAACAAAATCCAAATTCTGAGATAAAAACTTCAATTTCTAAAGAAGATTATCAGAATAAAGGCATCGTTCTAGTAGATGATGTATTAAATTCAGGATCTACATTAATGTATGGTGTAAAACATTTTCTTGATGTTCCATTACAGAAATTTAAAACCGCAGTTTTGGTTGATAGAAATCATAAAAAGTTCCCTATAAAAGTTGATTTTAAAGGCATTTCACTTTCTACTTCATCACACGAACATGTTTCGGTTGTATTTGAAGCTCACGATAGTTTTGCCAAATTAAGCTAATTTTTCAACAATTTCAGCTGTTATTTCTTCTACACTTTTACCATCAACGGTAACTTTAATTGTTGCTTGATTGTAATAAAAACTACGATCAAAAAGATGCTTTGCGATGAATTCTTTCATTGCATCATTTGGTAAATTGGCGAGTAATGGCCGCTTGCTTTTTTCGAGTACTAACCGATCAAACAATGTATCTACAGAAGCTTTTAAGTATATGGAAACAACTCCTTCTAAATTTAAAAATTCATGATTATTAAAATAACACGGTGTCCCTCCTCCTGTGCTTAATATTACATTAGTATCGCCATTTAAGATTCTTAAAAAAATCTCGTGTTCTTTCTTTCTAAAAAAAAGTTCTCCTTTAGTAGCAAAGATTTTTTCAATTGGCATCTCACATTCTTTTTCAATAATTTCATCCAATTCAGCGACAGGAATTCCGGTCTTATCAGCTATTTTTTTTGCTATAACCGACTTACCACTTCCCATATAACCTATTAAAACAACTTTCTTCATAGAATAAAACCTTATATATTAAGGCATTAAGAGATATTATTAAAAAAAGGTAAATTTAAAACAAAATTGCTTTGAAAAATAAATAATATCGTCTTATATTTGCACCCGCATTCAAGAAATGAAAATGACTCGATAGCTCAGTCGGTAGAGCACATCACTTTTAATGATGGGGTCCTGGGTTCGAGCCCCAGTCGGGTCACAAAATGACCAAAGTCTAACAAAATATTGAATGCAAATGACTCGATAGCTCAGTCGGTAGAGCACATCACTTTTAATGATGGGGTCCTGGGTTCGAGCCCCAGTCGGGTCACTAAAAAGTCGAGCGTTATGCTTGGCTTTTTTTTATTTAAGGCCACGTGGAGAAACGGTAGACTCGCCAGCTTGAGGGGCTGGTGCTCGTTAGAGCGTGTGGGTTCAAATCCCACCGTGGTCACAAAAAGCAAGTTATAAAAACTTGCTTTTTTTATTTTATCGAATTTTAACAATTTTGTTTATTTTTTTAATACTTTTGTTTAACAAAAAATTCAAAATAATGAACAGTGTTAAAAATACTTTCAGCATAAAAGATTTAGAAAATTTATCTGGAATCAAAGCGCATACGATCCGAATTTGGGAAAAACGATACAATGTTTTAGAACCAATGCGTACCGATACAAATATCCGATTCTATGATTTAACTGCCTTACAAAAGTTATTGAACATAACATTGTTGCACGATTATGGTTACAAAATTTCGAAAATTTCGAAAATGCCAGAAGAAAAAATTCCTGAGTTAGTTCGGGAAATCGTTTCTGCTAAAAGTGCAAAAAGTCATGCCATAAGTTCTTTTAAATTGGCTATGATGAATTTTGATCAAAACTTATTCTTAACAACTTACAATACACTCTTAGCCGAGAAATCGTTTAGAGAAGTGTTCTACGACGTATTCATTCCGTTAATGGAAGAAATAGGTTTCCTTTGGCAAGCAGAAACAATTACTCCTGCTCATGAACACTTTATTAGTTATTTGATTAAATTAAAATTATTAGTCAATACTGAGACGATTCAAAACCAACAACCTAGAAAACACGACAGATTATTCGTACTTTACTTACCGCTTAACGAAATTCATGAATTGGGATTAATGTACTTAAATTATGAAATCATTCTTAATGGTTATAAGACAATTTATCTGGGTGAAAGTGTGCCTTTAGACAGTTTAAAAGATTTAAAAAAATACTTCGATAACATAACTTATGTTTGCTACATGACCGTTGAGCCCGATAGATCTGAAATAAATAATTATATAAAAGAAATAAAAGAAACTATTTTAGACGAAACATCTGAATTGTGGCTAATGGGAAGAATGACCGAATATGTAGACCAAAAAAACTTAAACAATAGACTGAAGTTGTTCAATTCAATAAATCAATTAGTTGAAAGCTTATAAATTTTTCTTAAAAATTTTTTATTGTTTAACTTTTAATTACTTTTGTTAAACAATATGAGAAAAGACATTAAAATAATAGGTTCGGGATTTTCATCACTAGCGGCAGCTTGTTACCTTGCGCAACAAGGAAACAAGGTGAGTATCTATGAAAAAAATTCCACAATTGGCGGAAGAGCTCGACAACTAAAAAAAGAAGGTTTTACCTTTGATATTGGTCCAACTTGGTATTGGATGCCCGATGTATTTGAGAGATTTTTTGCTGATTTTGGTAAAAAACCCTCTGATTATTATGAATTGATTAAACTAGCTCCAGCCTATCAAGTTTATTTTGGAGTGAATGATTTTGTCACCATAGCAGATAATTTACCCCAAATAATCCAAACTTTTGAATCTATTGAAACTGGTAGTGGTGAAAAATTGGCTTCATTCATGAAAGAAGCACAGAGCAATTACAACATCGCTATCAAAGATTTAGTTTACCGACCTGGAGTTTCGCCATTAGAATTAATAACTGTAGAAACGGCTTTGAAAGTCAATCAGTTTTTTGGCAACATTTCTAAAGACATTCGTAGACGATTTAAAAATAAAAAATTAGTTCAAATCCTTGAATTTCCGGTATTATTTCTTGGAGCAAAACCTTCTGACACACCATCCTTTTATAGTTTCATGAATTTTGCTGATTTTGGTTTAGGAACTTGGCATCCCAAAAACGGAATGTATTCTGTCATCCTAGCTATAGAAAAATTAGCTAAAGAACTAGGAGTTACCATTTATACCAATGCAACTATTGATAAAATCGAAATTGAAAATGGCAAAGCATCAGCACTTATTGTAAATGGAGAAAAGCTAACTGCAGATATTATCTTATCTGGAGCTGATTACCATCATACGGAAACTCTATTGGATCAAAAATATCGTGCTTATTCTGAGAAATATTGGGAAAGTAGGATTTTTGCTCCTTCTTCACTCCTATTTTATGTTGGTTTTGATAAAAAAATAGAACATGTCGAACACCATTCCCTATTTTTTGATGTAGATTTTGATGTTCATGCACAAGACATATACGACAACCCAAAATGGCCTAAAAATCCTTTATTTTATGCTAGCTTTCCATCAAAAACCGATTCAAATGCAGCACCCGAAGGAAAAGAAGCTGCCATATTTCTAATTCCGTTGGCGCCAGGACTGAATGACACCAATGAGTTAAGAGAAATCTATTTTGATAAAATTTTGACTCGTTTAGAAAAATTAACACAACAAGAATTAAAAAATAATGTTATCTTTAAGGAATCCTTTTGTGTGAATGATTTCGTAAATGAGTATAACTCCTACAAAGGGAATGCGTATGGAATGGCTAATACGCTATTGCAAACCGCGTTTTTAAGACCTAAATTAAAAAGTAAAAAAGTAAAAAGTTTATATTTTACTGGGCAATTAACCGTTCCTGGACCTGGAGTACCACCAGCATTAATTTCAGGAAAACTGGTTGCCGATTTAATAAAAAAACATCGCTAATTTTAAAAGAATTTAAACTAATGAAATCACTTTTTGACACCGTTTCTTTTGAATGCAGCAAAAACGTAACTAGGTCGTACAGTACTTCGTTCTCCTCTGCTGTAAAAATGCTTGCACCAAGTATTCGGCAAGATATCTATAATATCTACGGTTTTGTGCGCTTTGCTGATGAAATTGTAGATTCTTTTCATGACTACAAGAAAGAAGATTTATTTGATTCATTCGAAAAAGATTTGGAAGCTGCATTGCAAAACAAAATCAGTTTGAACCCGATATTAAATTCATTTCAGCATACCGTTCATAAATATAAAATCCCTAATTCATTGATTGCTGCTTTTATGAAAAGTATGAAAATGGATTTGGTGAAAACAAACTATGCTACTTTTGCAGAATATAACGAGTATATCTATGGGTCTGCGGATGTTGTTGGGTTAATGTGCTTAAAGGTATTTGTAAATGGCAATGACACAAAATACGAAGAGCTTCAACATTCGGCCATGCGATTGGGTTCTGCGTTTCAAAAGGTAAATTTCCTTAGAGATTTGAAAGCCGATTTTGAAGATTTAAGCCGAACTTATTTCCCAAATACCGATCTAACACAGTTGGATGAAGCCTCAAAAAACGAAATTATTAAAGAAATTGAAGCCGATTTTGAAGCTGGTTATCAAGGGATTATTGGATTACCATTGGAAGCCAAATTTGGGGTTTATACGGCCTATATTTACTACAAGAAATTACTTTCAAAATTAAAGAAAACACCTTCAACCGAAATTAAGAATACGCGAATAAGGGTTCCTGATTATCAGAAATACGGACTTTTTGCCAAATGTTATTTCTCTTATAAATTAAATATTATTTAAATTATGTGGTTACATATAGTAGTTTTCTTTCTTACTTTTTGTTTAATGGAATTTATGGCTTGGTTTACCCATAAGTATGTGATGCACGGTTTTTTATGGTCACTTCATGCCGATCATCATAAAAAAGATCATGATTCATGGTTTGAACGCAATGATGCTTTTTTTATTTTCTATGCTGTAGTGAGTATTGGGTGTTTTTTACTTTGGCAAAAAGGCATTCTTGAAATAGGAATTTCAATTGGATTGGGAATATTTGCCTATGGATTGTCTTATTTTTTAGTGCACGACATCTTTATTCACCAACGGTTTAAGTTGTTTAGAAATGCTAATAATGTATATGCAAAAGGCGTTAGAAGAGCACACAAAATGCATCACAAACACATTGGTAAAGAAGATGGAGAATGTTTCGGAATGCTGTTTGTTCCTTTTAAATATTTCAAAAAATAAAAAAATCCGTTCAAATTAATGAACGGATTTTTTGTTTTACAACTAACCTCAATATTATAATTATAAAATAACTATTTCATTATTGCTTTCAACGGTTCTAACTGCTTCATATCGATATTGGAGCTTTTCAATACCGAAAGCATGGTCATAGCGTCAGCTGGATTCATATCTTTTCCCATAATGCGAACCACAGCAAATCCGTTATCGCTTTTACAACCATAAATTATAAACTCGTCAATACGATCTTCTTCACCAATAAAACTGATTGAAGCTCCATTTTTGCCAGAACCAATTTTCATTAATTGCTGATAATTTAATGTATCTTTCAAAATTTCATTGACTTTTTTTCGCTCTATATCGAATTCACCTTTGTGTTTAGGATCTAATTTGTAAGCTAAAATATTCATCTTGTTAAAAGAGGACAATACTTTAGTTTGTTCTGCCGTTAACTTGGCTTTATTGACATTCAAAATATTGGATGAAATGTCAACCACCATAAAACCTGGTTTTTCTTGATGGTCTACAAAATATTTCTGTAAACTTGGCTTCGAGTTACAACTAAACAACAGTAAACTCAAAGCAATCGCTAAAAATGCAACAACTCTCATATTACTTTTTTCCTGCTTTTTTCAACACATCGCCACCAGGCAATTTCATTTTGTCGGTCAATGATGATAATTCGTCTAGTTCAAATGTTCCTGTTAACGACATCAACACACTTTCTTCTTTTCCTGAACCTTCAATAAACATTAAAAGTTCTTTCACTTGTGAGTCGGTTGCCCCTGTTTTTACATAAATTTTTACGTTTTTACCTTTTTCAGTAATGCGCATAAGTTCTTCCAATCCAGCCGATCTCACGTATTTATCAGCTACAGATTTCATATCGTCACTTTTCTTATCATTAGCAGTAACGAATACTTTAAGGTTTTCTAACTTCTTAATCAAATTAATGTACTGTTGGGTTTCTTTGTCTTTTGCCTCAACTTTACTCAACATTTGAAACATTTTTTTGTTTACAATAACGGTAGTGATATCGTCTTGATTGTCAAATTTATCAAAGACTGATTGGGCAAAAATGGTATTAGATACTAATACTAAAGCGATAATTAAAATTACTTTTCTCATGATTTCTATTCGTTTTTTGATGATTATTTTTTAAAAATTTTGTTTTTTGTATTTTCATACTCGTTTAGATAGCCAACACTTTCTATACCGGTGTTTAAATGTTCTGAAACCAAGGCCAGTGCTTTTTGCGTTTGCTCCAAAGCCAATTCTGGATTGTCTTCGGGTGTGCAAGCTACAAATTGTTCTGATTTATGAGATTCAAAATACATAAACGTTCCCACTCCAAGCATTACTACAACCGAAGCTGCGATAGATAACCATATTACGATAGTTCGCTTTTGATCACGAGACTTTGTGAGTAATGGAATCTCTTGCGTAAACTGTTGTTCTTTTGCTTGAGAGAAATACCCAAAAATGGGTTGGTATTGTTTCAAATGCTGCGCAACATCTGGCGAAGAAAAATAAACTTTCAATTCATTTTCTTCAGCAATACTCGTTTCTCCTTCAAAGTATTTGTCTATTAATTTTTCTATATTATCCAATGCCATAATTATGTGTTTTGGTCATTATTTCTCTTATTGTCTTTCTAGCTCTTGAAAGGGCAACGCGAACTGCCGTTTCATTCATCTCTAACATTTTGGCAATTTCTTCAAATTCGTATTGCTCAATGTCACGCATTTGAACAATCAATCTTTGCTGCTCGGGCAAATCGTCAATTATCTTTTCTACCCAACTCAAACTGTCTTCATCTTCCAACTTTTGTTGCAAACTCGCCTGATTATCCGTGTAATTGTTATGAACGATAGTCATGTTGCTAGCGCGTTTCGACTTTAACTGATCCAAACAATAATTTTTGGTCATGGTCATCGCCATAGCTTCAACGCTTTTCAATTCATGCAACGTTTCGTTTTTAGTCCACAATTTCACCAGAACTTCTTGCGTAGCATCTTCTGCTTCTTCGGTGCTCACAAGGAGTCGTTTGGCCAATCTAAAGAGCTTGTCTTTAAATGGTGAAACTATCTTTATGAACTCGATTTGTTGCATGTACTGGTTGGTTATATAGTGAAGACGAAACACAATTTATTTTGTTACAAGTTACTTCATTTTTTTTGAAAAATAAAAAAACGCCTTCAAAGGAAATCCTCTGAAAGCGCCAAAAATTAAAACAATAAAATTTTTTATAACAAAATAGTCAACCCTACTTTAAAGTTTCGTCCTCTTGTGGAATAGCCAATATTTTCAACAAAATCTTCATTAAAAATATTAGTAACGGTTCCAAAAACTGACATTCTATTTTTTACTAATTCATATTTTACTAAGGCATTTAGCAATTGATAAGAACCTAATTTTGTAGCGACAACTGCATAGGTGTTTCCATCAAAAAAGGCATCTTGTCGAGCGTCAACATATTGATAATTGGTATTGAAAAACAATCTTTTGGTTGCCGAAAAATCAATAGAACCATTTACTTTATGCTTCGGAATTAATCGATTTAAAGCTTCATCTACTTGAGTAAACGTATAATTTGCATTTAGATTTACTTTACTAGTTACGGCATAATTAAATCCGGTTTCTACACCTTTGGCTCTGTGTAATCCTTCAACATTAGCATAATGATAGGTCGTATCAAAACCAATAGAATTGTTTTGTTCACGGTAAAATCCAACTGCATTAAAAGTCAATTTTTTATTCAACAATGCAACTTCAAATCCTGATTCGATAGTCGTATTTTTTTCGGGTGTTAACGTTGCTGTACCATATTCAGAATACAATTGGTACAAACTTGGGGTTACAAAAGCAGTGCTCAACGATGAAAGTAATTTTACTGGAATTTCTGTACCAAAATTGAACGACGGATTCACATTATACACCAATTGATTTCCGTATTGGCTGTGCACATTCAATCGAGCTCCAGCATTGATATTCAACCCAAAATTAGAAGAATAAACTCCGGTAAAATAAGGATCTATCATATTAAACTTAGTCGATTCTTTGGCAATTGTACTGTAAGGCGTTTCGCTACTCATATCATGAAATTGATAATTAGCACCTGTTACCAAATAAAAAGACGAACTAAATTTGTACTTATTAAAAGCGTCAATATTTATACTTCTCGCTTCGTACTTTGAATAATCAATCCCAGGAGTATACGGATTGTATTCTTGATACTTGCGTTGTATTTTATTAAAACTAGAATTCAAACGAAATTCGCCTTTGTTGTAGGTGTATTTAGGTGAAAACCCTAAACGAAATTGTTCGGTTTTCGATTGGTTCAAATTGGTATCACTGAAACCGGTGTTATCAAAAGGAAAATCATAATCATTGTTTACTTTGTCATAATTTCCAAAGAAATCTAAAGCTAACTTTTGAGAAGCTTTAAATCCGACTTTCGTCATATAATTGATTCTAGAAAATCGGTCTTTATCATAGTTAGCATCAGCTGTTGGTTCTGCTATCTGCGACATTCCTTTGGTTTCTGTACTGTTCAATGACGCTAGATAATTTACTTTTCTAACCGTTCCATTTACTGAAAATCCTTGATTAAAATCTTGTCCGTTATATTTATGATTGGTCGCTGTATTATTGGAACCAATGTTCATGTAAATATTAGATTGAATTGCTTTCTTACTCGATTTTTTCAATGTAATATTAATCACAGCGGTAGCAGCACCCGAACCGTAAAGCGTACTAGCAGCACCTTTCATAATTTCGATGCTTTCTACTTGATCAACAGGAAGCAAACGCAAATCATATTCAAAGCTAATTCCAGAGGCATCGGTAACCGGATTTCCGTCGATTAAAATTAAAACTTGTTGGTTTTTTCCGCCTCGAATGTAGTAGCCAAGGTTTTTTCCATTGGCCGATTGGTTGCCGTTAATCTCTACTCCAGCCACTGAACTTAAAATAGTTGCCAACGATTGTCCTGATTTTTTTTGTAATTCGGCTGCCGAAATTTTGGTGATTACTTTTCCTGATTTTTCTTTGCTTTGTGCAAATTTGGTGTCAGAAATCACCACTTCTTGCAATTGATTCACTTTGGTTGAATCTTGTTCTTGGGCATAGCCACAAGTTGTTACCAATGCCATAAATGCACTGAAACGAATGAAATTTTTGTTCATTTTTTAGTTACTACTAAATTTAATAATGTTGGGAGAAAAGCATAGCATTACCCATACCCAAACCTTTTGTCCCGAAAGTTTGATACTCAACGTAAATGGCAGGTCTCCTGGCTTGCGTCTTGTTGTTGGTCTTCCCATTCGCCATGGCGAAAAGTGACATTGTAGATAACAACAAGCTTTGTAGCATACAGTTGCGGGTACAGCTTAGGATTTTAACCTAATTCCCTTTTAATGTTCCTTCGAAAAAATCAAAGTCACAACCGAAATACGGATGCAAATGTAATCGAATAAATTCTTTATAAAAGTAATTATTGAAAAAAATAATTACGTCTCTTTTCAAAATTCTACCAAAAACCCATTTTAACTTTTAGTATGCTCAATTCTCAACAATTGTATTACATTTGCAACTCAATACAATCAATAATGAGATAGGTTACTATCTTAGTGTGGAACCAAGTTAGAATCTTGGACTGTCGTGCAACTGTGTTTTCCAGATTATTTCAGGAATGAGTCAGATACATACTATTGATTTTGTTACAGCATCACGAGAAGTGCTCTAACTAGATAATTCCTTTTTTTAATTGGAACGTTCTATTTATTCACTTTTAGCAACTTTAAAATGAATAAATATGGTACCACAATATGAAAAAGCTTTTGTTGCCTACTACAACAAACTAAAATTAGTGTATACTCCGCTCATTTCATGGGATTTCTTTAGTAATCAAAATCAAGAAATCAATTGTTACAATGCTATTCAGAAAAACTGGAAATCCAAAGAAAATTTTCAGAAGAAAGTTTACCAACAAAAACGTGAAATTATTATTACCAATATCCATCAAGAAATAGTGTTTGCTACACAAGGAATTCATACAATGAATGGCTATCGAGCACATGAAATTATTGGAAAATCTCCCAAAATGTTTCAAGGTCAACTTACATCTAAGACAGTAACTTCCAAAATAAAAGAAGCAATTCAAAATCAACTTCCGTTTAAAGAAATCATTATCAACTATAAAAAAGACGGAACGACTTATCTATGCGAAATAGAAGCATTTCCTAAATTTAACAGCAAAGGCGAATTGGTTAATTATATTGCTTTTGAAAGAATCGCATCTTAATTAACTATAAAATAGTATTTAAAAAAAATCCAATGATACGTATTACTCCATACATAACATTCTTTCTGATACTTTTTACTTTTGTAAACTGCAAGAAACCGTCAGTTCCTAATCCAGTAAAAGTTCCTAAAAACGAAGTAAAATATGCTAAAGGATTTTCCATCATCCATTACGACGGATTTTCAATTGTAAACGTTACCAATCCTTGGCCCAATGCTAACAAATCATATACTTATATTCTAAAAGAAAAAAACGGAATTGTACCTGACAACTTGAAGCAATTTACGACTATAAATGTTCCCATAAAGACTATTGTAGTAACTTCTACCACACACATTCCATCATTAGAAATGCTTGGTGTTGAAAAATCCTTGGTTGGTTTTCCAAAACTGGATTTAATTTCTTCAGAAAAAATACGCGCTTTGATTGACGCCAAAAAAGTTAAAGAATTGGGTTCCAATCATTCTTTAAATACCGAAGTGTTAATCGATTTACAACCCAATGTGATTATTGGATATGGTTTAGACAACAGCAATCCTACGCTGGATAATTTAGAAAAAAATGGTTTAAAAGTGCTTTTAAATGGCGATTGGAACGAACAAACTCCATTAGGAAAAGCCGAGTGGATTAAGTTTTTTGGAGCATTATACGGAAAACAAGAACTGGCCAATACCCTATTTTCTAAAATTGAAAAAGACTATTTAAACACTTTAGAAATAGCTAAAAAAGCCACCTCAAACCCAACTATACTAGCTGGCGACATGTTTGAAGACAAATGGTATTTACCACAAGGAACGAGTTGGGGTTGCCAATTACTAAAAGAAGCCAAAGGCAATTATTTATGGTCTGAAACCAGCGGAACTGGAAGTCTTGCACTTTCGTTTGAAACGGTCTTAGAAAAAGCAAAAGAAGCCGATTTATGGATTACATCTGGACAATTTTCGAGTTTGAAAGAAATGACTGACGCCAATCCGCATTATGCCCAATTCAAAGCATTTCAGCAAAAAAACGTATATTCGTTTAGCGGTAAAAAAGGAAAAACCGGTGGTGTTTTATATTATGAATTGGCGCCAAACCGACCTGATCTTGTATTGAAAGACATTGTGAAAATTTTGCATCCCGAGTTGCTTGTGGGATACCAACCGTTCTTTTTTGAAAAATTAAAATAATTTGAAAACTAACCAACGAAATACGATCCTTTTTTTAATATTGTCATTGATATTGGTATTGACATTGGTATTGAATATTAGTTTAGGGCAAGTCGCAGTTCCTTTTAAAGAAGTGATCAAAAGCTTGTTAGGATCACATGCTAGTAAAGATACTTGGGAATACATTATCACCAACTTTCGATTACCCAAAGCAATAACCTCGATTTTAGTAGGAGTTGGATTGTCTACTTCAGGTCTATTAATGCAAACCTTGTTTAGAAATCCGTTGGCTGGACCTTATGTATTGGGATTGAGTTCGGGTTCCAGTTTAGGAGTCGCTTTCGTGATTTTAGGTGCTGGTGTATTGCCAATCGCTTTATCTGATTTTTTAGTATCGTCATACGGAATCATTTTAGCTTCTTGTTTGGGAAGTTTTGCAGTGCTAATGCTCGTTTTAATGATTTCAAAATTCCTTCGCGACACCATGACCATTTTAATTGCTGGATTGATGTTCAGCAGTTTTGCAGGTGCTATCGTTTCGGTATTGACCTATTTCAGTTCGGCGGAAAAACTACAAAAATTCACCTTTTGGAGTATGGGAAGTATTGGAAACTTATCCTGGCCAAACATTGTTATTTTAGCTATAGCCGTTTGTATTGGATTGCTTTTGAGTTTGTTTTCCATAAAATCATTAGACGCCTTACTTTTGGGAGAGAATTATGCCAAAAGTTTAGGATTGGATCTCAAAAAATCACGCCGATTAATCATCTTTGCCACGAGTATTTTGGCTGGCAGCATCACCGCTTTTGCAGGTCCAATTGCCTTTATAGGATTGGCGGTTCCACATTTGTCGAAATTAGTATTTCAAACCAGTAATCATCGGATTTTGTTTGGGAGCACACTAATTATTGGAGCCATTATTATGTTACTGTGCGATACATTTTCGCAAATGCCGGGTTGCGATTTTACCTTGCCCATCAACGCGATTACTTCTATTGTTGGTGCGCCTGTAGTGATTTGGTTATTGGTTAGAAAGAATCGATTGGTTTAAGATTTTATAAAAAAAAAATGAGTGTACACAAAAATATACTAACCGCCACAAATCTTTCGATAGGATACCAATCCAAATCGGTAGAGAATACTATTGCTTCTAACCTCAACTTAAACCTACAAGAAGGTACATTAATTGCTTTGATAGGTGAAAATGGTATTGGAAAATCGACTCTTTTAAGAACGTTATCTGGGCTACAAAAGCCTTTATCTGGTTCTGTTTCTTTGAATGACAAGGATTTGAAAGATTACAATCAAATGGATTTGGCTCAAAATTTAAGTTTGGTACTCACCGAGAAATTACCACCTAGCAACTTAACGGTTTTCGAATTAATTGCGCTAGGAAGACAACCATACACCAATTGGATAGGGACATTAACCGATGACGATGTAGCACAAGTAATGGAAGCTATTGCACTGACTCAAATCGAACATTTATCGGATAAAAAATATTATGAAATTAGTGATGGTCAATTTCAAAACGTACTCGTAGCAAGAGCTTTAGCACAAGATACACCTTTGATTATTTTGGACGAACCATCTACTCACTTAGATCTATTTCATAAAGTTTCGCTGTTCAAATTATTGAAAAAATTAGCTGCTGAAGCGAATAAATGCATCTTTTTTTCTACACACGATATTGATTTAGCCATCCAATTATCCGACGAAATGATTGTAATGACAACGGAAAGTGTCATTCAAGATCAGCCTTGTAATTTAATTTCAAAAGGCGTTTTCAACACGCTATTTAAAGATGAAAATATCACTTTTGATAGTGAAAAAGGGCGTTTTATGATTCGGTAATTACTTCAAATTAATCTGTCTTTTCGCTTCTCCAACCACAAAAGCCACCGAATTGGCTATATTAAAACTCCGAATTAATTTCGACATCGGAATCGTTAAATGATTGTCAAATAACGACAAAACTTCTTGAGATAAACCTACACTTTCCTTACCAAAAACCAACCAATCTTCGTCTTGAAACTCGGCTTCGTAAATCGATTTTGAAGCATGCGAACTCATTAAAAAAACTCTCGATGTATCTTTAATTTGAGCCATCCATTCGGCTACATTTTGGTATTCGGTAACATCCAAATGCACCCAATAATCCAAACCCGAACGTTTCAAATTAGCATCATTTATCACAAACCCAAACGGATGAATTAAGTGCAATCGACTTTCCGTTCCAACACTCAAACGACCAATATTACCCGTATTATTTGGGATTTCAGGTTCTACTAAAACTATGTTTAACATTACTTATTGATTTTTAATATTGATATTGTCATTGATTTTTGAAAAATCACCAACCTCCATCACTTCTCCTGCTTTTAAATCGTTCAAAAGAATATTCCCAACTCGAACTCGAACCAATCGCAAGGTAGGAAAACCCACAGCAGAAGTCATTTTTCGAACTTGACGAAACTTTCCTTCATTGATGGTGATGGACAACCACGAAGTTGGTCCGTGTCGTTCATCGCGAATTTTCTTGGCACGTTCCGGAAAACTCGGAACTTCATTTAGAATGTGTGCTTGACACTTTTTAGTTAAGTATTTTTTACCATTAAATCCAATTAAGACACCCTTTTTCAATTGCTCGATAGCTTCTTCGGTAATCAATCCGTCGACTTGTACGTAATATTCTTTTTCCACTTTTTTACTACGAACTATTTCGCTCATCATACCGTCGGTAGTGAGCAAAAGTAAACCTTCCGAATCTTCATCTAACCTGCCAATGGCCATGGTATTGTCTGGGAAATCATACAACTCTCCGAGTAATTTTTTAGGACGTTTGAGTTCGTATATAAACTGTGATAAATAGCCGTAAGGTTTGTAAATTATATAGTGGTGGTGATGGGTCATGAATAGTATTTGAACAAAAATAAAAAAAGACCACCAAAATGGCAGTCTTTATTACATTAATTTCAAAATATTAATTTCTACCTTGAATATAATCTGTTAGGTCATCAACATTTGAACTGAAAGAAAAAATTCCATTCAATTTAAAATAGTTTTTAGGCTCTGTACAATAATCGTAAGCAAATTTTGCAAAATCAAGCTTCGATTCTTCAAAACCAAAAGTATTCGCTATTTGCATGATTTGGTCTACGGATAAACAATTTGCTGAAGCAATCTGTTTCGCAATTTTGAGTTTAGTTTCATCAAACCCTTGATCACTCACCGTCTTCAAGGCACTTGAAAAATCTCTTGCTGCCATAGGATATTTTCCATTACATCCTCTAACAACCTCATTTTGATAGCCATTACCTTGGTTAATTGTACTGCTGTGCGTTGTTGTGGTTGTTTGAGTTACAACACCTCCACCCATAGTATCGTTTATGGAAACTCCCATATTGATTCCACCAACATTAACTCCTACATTAACACCTTGCCCAGATGAAGTAGTGGTTGTGGTAGTTTGAGTAACATTGCCTGAAGATTGCTGTACCACAACCTCTCTCGGCGCACCATAATGCATCACATAAACATTGGATGGAGCTACGTAGCCTTGACGAACAGGAATGGCAGAAAAATAATTTAATTTCATTTTTCCTTTATTGTTTTTATCTCGTTTGATTTTGTAAGTAACATCTGAAAAAACGCCATCAACATCTGTAATCATTAGGCTATTTTTTGAAATTTCCATCAATGATTTGTCTTCAAAAAGAATTTTAACGTTGTAATACGGTTGGTTTAAATCCTCAACTCTTAAATTGGTTTGTGGAATATCATTTTGAGATTCTCCGTTTAAAATTAAGTAGAATTTATCTCCATCTTCTGAAAAAATAGTGAGATGACCTACCGGACTAACTTGAGCAAAAAATGATGCTGAGAACAATAAAAAAGCAAAAAAAGTAATTTTGTTTATCATATTTTTTAAGTTTTAGATTGGTAAAAATAATAAAATGTTTCAATTTTTTAACTTTTCAAAAATAATGCCACCTTTTTTTAATGAATTTTATCATAAAGTAAGTATATTTAAACTCTAATTTTTTATCCAAAATGAACCCATCAGTATATATCATCCTAGCCTTTCTAATTGCTTTAGCCATCGGTGTATTTCTTGGCAAACAATTATTTTCAGCCAATTCTAAATCGGAAAAAGCAACCTTAGAAGAAAAATCTAATGGCTTACTATCGCAAATCAATCAATTGAAAGAGCAGTTTCAAAACGAACGCAATCAATTTGAAAAACAAGTTGCTGCCATAAATATAGAAAAAGAAGCCATACGTGCTGAGAAAGAATCGCTGGCCATTCAATTGTCTAAAAAAGAAACTGATTTTGAAAACCTTTGGGAACGCAATAAAGAACAAAAACAAGAAGTAGAACAATTGCAAGAGAAATTTACCAAAGAATTTGAGAATTTGGCCAACAAAATATTGGAAGAAAAAACGACCAAATTCACGGAACAAAACAAAGAAAATCTAAAAAATATTCTCTCTCCACTACAAGATAAAATTCAGCTTTTTGAAAAGAAAGTGGAAGATACTCACAAAGAAAGCATCGATTATCATGCCGCATTACGCCAGCAAATATTAGGCTTGCGTGAAATGAACGAGCAAATGAGCAAAGAGACCATCAATTTAACCAAAGCTTTAAAAGGCGATAGCAAAATGCAGGGAAATTGGGGTGAATTAGTATTGGAACGCGTTTTAGAAAAATCGGGGTTGGAAAAAGATCGCGAATATTTTGTACAACAAAGTTTTGTGACCGAAGAAGGCAATCGCGTGTTTCCCGATGTAATCATTAATTTGCCTGACGGAAAGAAAATGATAGTCGATTCAAAAGTGACTTTAACCGCATACGAACGTTACATCAATGAGGAAAACGAGGATTTAAAAGCGCAACATTTGAAAGAACACGTCATTTCCATCAACCGTCATGTAGAACAATTGGGTAATAAAAATTACCACGATTTGTATCAAATGGAAAGCCCCGATTTTGTTTTGTTGTTCATTCCAATCGAATCGGCATTTGCTTTAGCATTAAATGAAGACACGAATTTATACAACAAAGCCTTTGAAAAAAATATTGTGATTGTCACGCCTTCTACTCTTTTAGCAACCTTGCGCACCATTGACAGCATGTGGACGAATCAAAAGCAACAAGAAAATGCCTTAGAAATTGCGCGTCAAGCTGGAGCATTGTATGATAAATTTGAAGGCTTTGTTTCTGATTTAGTGAAAATTGGCAAGAAAATGGACGAAGCCAAAGTAGAATATCAAGGCGCCATGAACAAATTAGTTGACGGTAAAGGAAACCTAATTACGAGTGTAGAAAAATTGAAAAAAATGGGTGCCAAAGCCAAAAAATCATTACCCGAAAACATTATCATAAGAGCTGAGAAAGATGAGTAATTTCAAAACTGTAAAATCGTCAAGAGTCACTATTTCACAATTAATGTTGCCTTCGCATACTAATTTTAGTGGCAAAATTCACGGCGGCTATTTGTTGTCATTACTGGATCAAATTGCCTTTGCAAGTGCTTCTAAATATTCAGGCAATTACTGTGTTACTGCTTCGGTAGATACGGTAAACTTTCTGGCTCCAATTGACGTTGGCGAATTGGTCACGTTGAAAGCCAGTGTGAATTATGTAGGAAAAAGTTCGATGATTGTGGGCATTCGTGTGGAAGCTGAAAACATTCAAACGGGTAAAGTTAAGCATTGTAATTCTTCTTATTTTACGATGGTTGCTAAAGATGGAAATGGAAATAACACTCAAGTTCCAGGATTGATTCTTTCAAATTATGAAGAAGTAAGACGTTTTTATAATTGTTTGAAACAAATTGAACATAAAAAAGACCAAAATCATCATGAGGAAGTATTTGATTACAAATCAAAGGAAGCCTTAGAAAAACTAAAAAACTTCAATGTGAAACTAGAGTCATTTTAGTAACTTAATTGAGAAATATTATTTTTTATCCACAATTTAATAAGTTAATTTAATAAATATTAGGAAGTTGTGTTTTTTTTCCTATTTTTGATTTTGAACAAATCAAACACATGAAAAAATATTACGCAGTCGCCTTTCTCTTAATTTCACTTACTACTCTTATTATTTCTTGTTCTAAATCAGACGACGAAGAATACATAGCAGTTTCACCTGTTTCTGTAAATTTAGCTAACGTTCCTTATGCTAAATTATCCGACTATCATTTTTTTGAAGGAGATATAAAAAATCAAAATCCATCTTTAAATGTCATCCCATATCAACCGGCAAGTTCTTTGTTTACAGATTACGCATTAAAGAAAAGATTTCTATGGATGCCATCTGGTAGTCAAGCAACTTACAATGCAGATAACAAAATATTTAATTTTCCTGTAGGAACAGTATTAATTAAAACGTTTTATTACAATACCATTCAACCCAATAATACTACCAAAATCATCGAAACTCGATTGATGATATTAAAATCAGACGGATGGAAATTTTATGAATATTTATGGAATGACGATCAAACTGACGCCTTACTTTTTAGCGGAACAGATTTTCAAAACGGCAGTTCTGTCAATTTTACTTTCAAAAAACCGAATGATGAAATTGTCAACATTGACTATGTAATTCCCTCAGAATCTGAATGCTATGCTTGTCACAAAATAAATGAAATAAGAACACCTATAGGCCTAAAACCACAAAATTTAAATTGGGATTATCCCTATGCACAAGGTACTAAAAATCAATTGTTGAAACTTAAAGAACAAGGATATTTAGAAAGTTTCCCATCCAATATTGTATCTACAATTGATTATCACGACACTTCAAAACCTTTAGAATTGAGAGTAAGATCTTACTTAGATGCGAATTGTTCTCATTGTCATCAAGACTTGGGAAGATGTGATTATAGAGCATTGCGATTGGGATTTGGCTCAACCACAAACCCTACTTTAATGGGAGTATGTGTCACTGCAGATGAACCTATTAGTCAAACATTACAAAAAATAATAAGTTCAGGAAATTCTAACAAATCCGTAATGGTATATCGATTGAGTACAAATGATGAAAGTCAAAGAATGCCCTTACTAGGAAGAACAATTGTTCACGATGAAGGCGTATCGCTTATCGAACAATGGATTAATTCTTTAAATCAACCATGCAATTAAAAAACTAACTAAAACAAACTATAACCAATGAAAAAAAAATTACTCTTATTAATTCTACTACTAAGTTTTGTAGAGTCTCATGCTCAAGGAACTTGTGATACCGCTTTAACAGTAGCAATAGGATCAATTACTACAGCTCCAGCTTTCACAAACGAAACAGGAACTCCACCTGCTTTGCTTTGTGGTCTATCCAGTCCTTCTGGTACTAAAGGTAAATGGTACAAATTTACCGCTACAGATAACAACACAATTATAGTATCTACAGCTTTAAGTCAAAACAATAATTCCGACACTCGAGTATTTGTATATTCTGGTACTTGTGCAAGTTTGCAATGTATAGCTTCCAATGATGATTACAATGGTAACTTGACGTCGCAAGTATCATTTGCGGTAACAACAGGAACTGTATATTACATAGCGTTCGACAACAGATATAGTCAAAATGGTTTTGATTTTTCAATAACTATTGCTCCACCTCCATTACCAAGCAGATTATCTTTTACAACTCAAAGTACTTCTGTGCCTTCCAATGGGTATTACAACTGTGTGGTTGATATGAATGGTGATTATAAAGACGATATCGTTACCGCATTAACAACTACACAATTAGCTATTTCTTACCAACAAAATGGTGGTGGTTTTAGTACTACTACATACACTGTACCAAGTACTACAGTTTTGCCAACATGGAGCATTGCTGCCGGTGATTACGACAACAATGGTTACAACGACTTACTTTATGGTTCTGGTAGTGGTGTTTGTTTTTTAAAGGCAAATGCTACTGGAACAGGATATACAGTTGACAGAAAACCTCAGTCTTTTTTGACGCAACGAACTAATTTTGTTGATATAAATAATGACGGTAAACTAGACGGATTTGCTTGTGACGATAATGCACCGAACAGGTATTATCTTAATGATGGTACCAATATGAATCATAATCAAGGAGGAATTGGCGATTTTGCAACTGGTGGAAATTATGCTACCAATTGGTTTGATTATGATAATGACGGTGATATTGATGTTTACATTGCAAAATGTGGTCAAGGAGGATCTGGAGTTGGCGGAAATATTGATCAATTATATCAAAATAATGGCATTGGAACTTATACCAATGTTGCTGCTGCAGCCAATATGGCAAACCCTGAACAAACTTGGTCGGGTGCTGTAGGAGATTTTAACAACGATGGATGGATGGATGTAATTGTTGGAGTAAACTCTACCTCAAACGGTTCTACAAATGTAAAAAGAAACAATGGTGATGGTACCTTTACTAGTGTAACAACTGGCTCTGGCTATGACACCAACTCAGACGTAGGTAGAGAATATGTAGCTCAAGATTTCGACAATGATGGTTTTCTAGACGTTTTAGGCTCTGGTAGCAACATCATGTTTGGGGACGGGAACTTTCATTTTACTCCAAACAGCAACACTTACCCAATATCTTTGTACGACAGACCATTGGGAGATCTAAATGATGATGGTTTTATTGATATTCAAAACGGTAGTACTGTTTTATATAACAACGGGAATACAAATCATTGGATAAAAATAAATCTTCATGGAATCCAAAGTAATAGAAATGGCATTGGTGCTAGAATAGAATTATTTGGAGCTTGGGGAAAACAAATAAGAGATGTACAAAGTGGAACTGGATTTAGAAATATGAGTACCATTACGGCGCATTTTGGAATTGGTGCAGAAACATTAATCACAAAAGTTGTCATCAAATGGCCATCTGGAATTGTAGACATTATCGACAATCCTAACTCAAATCAATCATTGCTAGTCATTGAAGGTTCTACTCTAGCTGAAAACAGTTTTAACAATGGAGTATTTAGTTTGTACCCAATTCCAGCTAAAAATGTTCTAAACATAAACACTAAGGAAAATGTTACTATGAAATTAGCTCAAATATATGATTTGAATGGAAAACTAATTTCAGAAACTAATTTATTAAGTCCAACAATAAACACAGAAGCACTAAGTAAAGGAATTTACATTCTAATGTTAAGAGATGCTAACGACAAAGATTACTCACAAAAATTCATTAAAGACTAAGTTTTATTATATAAAATTCTAAATTTCATAAACTTCTGTTATATGTTAAAATATAGCAGAAGTTTTTTCTTTTTTTAGTATATTTCCAAAAATTATTATAAATGAATTTAGCTTCAAAACTTTCATTAGTATTATTGTTTTCTTCAACGATATCAATAGCTCAGAAAAATATTGATCCAACTCCTGAAGATGTCGCTTTAGCAAAAAAAATCAGAGAAACTCATGATAAAGATGATGTAGCCATTATTGAAAGTAACGAAAATGTAACTTTTGATTTGAATAAAAACGAATCTAAAGTCACTGTTAGTCACGCTGTCAATGAAAAACTGATGAATATCAACCATCGTGCTTACATCCAAAAATATGAATTCTATGATAGCGAATCTAGTATAGAAACATTCAATTTGAAATATCGAAACGATAAAAGCACTAGCTTTTTAGTGGCTGATGAATTTTATAAAGACAAAGACTTATTTTACAATGATGCACGAGTTAAGCATGTTACTGCCGATTTTCCAGTTCAAGGATACACCTACAATTATGAATTGAAAAAGAAATACGACGATGTAAAATATTTTACCTCACTTTACTTCAACGATGAATATCCTGTTCTCAAAAAACAAATTGTAGTAACGGTTCCAGAATGGTTGAATATTGAATTGAAGGAATTCAATTTTGAAAATGCAAAAGTGACCAAAACAATAACAAAAGACGCCAAAAACAATAGTATCTACACCTATACACTAAATGATGTTCCAGCTATTTATAAAGAAGAAGACGCACCTGGTAAAAGCTACATTTATCCGCACATTCTTTTAATTGCAAAATCCTATAACGTTAAAGGTAAAGAAACAACCCTTTTTAACTCCACTGCCGACTTGTACAAATGGTATAAATCGTTGGTAGATTTAATGAAAGACGATACATCGGTTATGAAAAGTAAGGTGACCGAACTTACAGCAAATGCTAAAACCGACGAAGAAAAAATAAAAAACATCTATTATTGGGTTCAAGATAACATCCGATACATCGCCTTTGAAGATGGCATCGCCGGATTTAAACCCGATGAATCCAATCATGTTTTTGAGAACCGTTATGGCGATTGTAAAGGAATGGCAAACCTTATCAAACAAATGCTAAAATTAGCTGGATTTGATGCTCGATTGACTTGGATCGGAACCAAACATATTGCTTATGATTACAAAACACCTTCTTTAGCGGTTGACAATCACATGATTTGTACTTTGTTTTTGAAAGGGAAAAAATATTTCTTAGACGGAACCGAAAAATACAACTCTTTAGGCGACTATGCCGAACGTATTCAGAACAAAGAAGTGATGATTGAAGACGGCGATAAATTCATTATTGACAAGATTCCAATGGGAACAAGTGATGTCAATAAAGAAACCTTCAAAGCTACTCTTTCAATTGAAAATGAAAAACTAAAAGGCACTTGCTCTAAAAGTTATTTGGGTGAAAGTCGATCGCAATTTTTATACATCTACAACAGTTTTAAAAGTGATAAAAAAGAAGAAACCTTAGACAATTATCTTTCCAAAAGTGATAAAAATACACACGTAAGCAGCATTAAAACATCCGATTTAAAAAATCGAGATGCCAAACTTACCATTGATTATGCTGTTGAAGTAGAAAATAAAGTTTCGAGTTTTGACAATGAAATGTATATCGATTTAGAATATATGAATGAATTGAAAAACTTTGAACTTAAAGACCGAAAAACAGATTACCAATTTGACTACAAAAAAAACTACGAATCGGTGGTTACCTTAGCAATTCCAACCGGCTATAAAGTGACCAAACTTCCAACCGATTTACTAGTTAAAGAAGCCAATTACGACATTGCTATTACTTTCCAAAAAAACGACAAAGAAATCATTTACAAAAAATCATTTGTATTTAAAAATGGAGAAATAAAAGCTTCCGAAATCACCAAATGGAATACGTTCAACAAAAATTTAATTGCCAATTACAATCAACAAATCACACTCTCAAAACAATAAAACCATGCTTAAAAAAATAACTTTTTTCTTATTTGCTGTACTAAGTTATACTTCATTTGCTCAAGACAAAGCAGAAATAAAAGAATTTTTCTGGGGTAAAAATGATCAATTTAAAAAGGCTACTGCAGTACCTGATAAATGGAAAAACGAATCGGCTGTTATCATTACTAAATTTGAATATTATGATTATCACAAATTTGGCGCTAGTGTAACCTATACTTCGGGTATCCGAAAAAGAATCAAACTGCAAGATCAAGCGGCTGTAACCGAATTTTCTGAATTTTCATTTAAAGATAAATTTTACTCCAACAAAGGCATGTTTACTTTAAGAAAAGGAACCAATACTATCGGAATCAAAATTGTAAAACCCGATGGTAAAGAAATTGAGATTGACGTTGAAAAAAATGCCAAAGAAGTCGATAAAGAAAAGAAAATTGCTATCTCTAATTTAGAAGTTGGTGATATTATTGACTATTATTACTATAGTGTGGAGCCTTTTAAATCGGTACTTGAGTATGGTTTTGACCCTGAAGAATCACCACTTGGAGATGTGTATCCTACTATGGATATGAAATTGACTTTCAATACCGAAAACGACTTTTTTGTGAATTTCAACACCTATAACGGCGCGCCCGAATTAAAAGAAATTCCGACAGGTAGTAGTGGTCAAAGAAAATACGAATTGGTTGCAAAAGACATTGAAAAAAACGAATTTCCACGTTGGTTTTATCCTTTAGTAGAGTTGCCTTGTTATAAGTTTCAGGTGTTTTTTGCACGTTCAGGGAAATTTGAACAAAGAGCCGATGCCTTTTTATCGGATAAGGAAAAAGTGATTAAAAAAACCGTCTCTAAAGAAGATATCTTTAATTATTATGATGAAAAATTTAGAGCGGATGGAGATTTATCTGAAATAAACGATTTTCTAAAAGGGAAAAACTTTTCTAGTGATGAAGAAAAAGTAAGAGAAGTATATTACTTTGCTCGACATGCCTTTTTTACCAAATATATGGAGGCTTTTATAGCCAATCAAGCGAATATTTTCTACCCTTTTGAATTGTACAAAAATCCTGTGTTTTTTCAAACAGAAGAATCGTTCATTCGTTATTTTATGTATTTCTTGAAGAAAAATGAAATAGGATACGATATCATTGTAGCAACACCAAGATTTAACGGCCCTATTGACGATTTATTGATTCAGAAAAACGTAAGCGTATTGCTTAGAGTAAATACCAAAACACCAATGTTTATGGAGTATTTCTCGCCTTTTTCAAGTGCGGATCAATTCAACTACAATCTTGAAAACACACAAGCATTTGCCTTGCAAGTTTCTAAAGGTAAAAAAATTGTCGATGCCGATAAAGTAACGTTACCTTCAAGTACGTATCAAGATAATGTGTCCAAAATTATTTCAAACGTTACTATCAATGACGATTTTACAGGTTTAAATGTGAAAAAAGCTTCGTCGTATTTTGGTCATTTAAAAGAAAGTGAGCAATCGGACAAATTATATTTCTTTGATTATGTGTATGAAGATTATGCCAAATACGGCACCACAAAATTGATGGACTTGGTAAGAAATCGAAAAAAGCAAGAGCAATATCAGAAAGAATTTGACGCTTTAATCAATAAATTGAAAGACCAACAAAAAGAGGCGTTTAAAAAATCGACTGCCGATGAATATGATTTTGCTATTGACGATCACAAATTGACGATTAAAAGTTCGGGACGATTTGGGAAAAAATCGCCTTTGGTTTACGAAGAAGATTTTGCTATTAAAAACAATCTTATAAAAAAAGCAGGTGACAATTATCTCATTGAAATTGGTAAATTAATTACGGCTCAAATTGAAATTGACAAGAAAGAAAAAGAACGTAAAAACAATATTTACGAGATATATCCACGTTCTTTTGAAAATGAAATCACATTAGATATCCCAGCTGGTTATACCGTTGCTGGATTGGATAAATTCAATAAAAAGGTAGAAAATGAAACTGGTGGATTCGTTAGTACCGCTGTAGTTAACGGAAATAAACTAACTATTAAAACTACTAAATACTACAAGAACTATTATGAACCTAACAGCAACTGGAACAAAATGATTCAGTTTTTAGATGCTTCATATCAATTTACCCAAGAAAAAATATTACTTAAAAAGAATTAAGAAATAAAAAAGTCCAATATACATTGGACTTTTTTTATAAACTTACTTTTTCAAAATGATTCAATCGATCAATGTGAAGCAGCGTTTTATCATTATCTTGACTTCGGGTAAACATTGGTAAAAATTTGGCGCCATAAACCACCTCATCAAAAGTATAAGAAGAACGTTTTACAACAGTGGCACTGTACATATCATCAAAAACTTTGATAAAAACTATTATTTCACCAATGGTATTTTTAATATCCGCTTCACTCATTTGATACAATGGACTGTTTTCTGTAATGGGATGCACTAGTGTCCAACTTAAAGTAAGCGAACTCACTTTCTCCAATTCTAAATCTAAAATATAAAATTTATTGACCATTTTGCCGTCTTCTTCTATATGAATTCCCATCGTCATTCTAGCTTCGGCATCGGTCAGATTGGTATTTTTATAGGGTGACAATCGTAGCATTAAAGCTGTTCCACCTTGAAACGGAGCTATAATAGCATTTTCAGAAAAAATAATATGAGCCTGAGGCTTACTAAATCTTCCGTAAAATAAACCTGTGGCAATCGCAAAACTCAACAATCCAAATAGGGCTTCTACAGAAGCAACAAAACTGGTTAAAAAACCTGTCGGACTTATATGTCCATATCCTACAGTGGTATAGGTTTGGATGCTAAAGAAAAACGATTGACCAAATTTATCAATGGCTTTCACAGCATTTATTCCGTTAAGGTGCTCCACACCTATCGAATAATAAATTGAGGCAAAAGCAAAATTTACCAAAAAATAAAAAGAAAATATGATAAAAAAGAACTTCCAACGTGGAATAGTCAACATGGTATGATACCAACTGATGCTGTCTAAAAAATCAATTCCTGTTTTTCGAACGTTAGCATTACCAGATTTGGTAACAAAGCGACCACCATAGCTCGAGGCATTGGTTCCGAAGCCAGTATTTTGATCGGCTTTAGCCTTAGTGTTAATTTTTTTTCGAAATGCCATAATGAATTGTAAAACAACAAAACTACTAAAAAATTAACGACAATTTATTTATATTTTAAATTCAAATAGCTTCAACTAAAAGATAGAATTCACTACTTTTGAAAAAAATAAACCTTCCCAAATGTTTAAATCCAAAGAGAATTTTGAAATTCAAAAAAAGCTAACAATTATTATTGTAGTTTTATTTTTAATCAAATTAACCGCTTGGTTTTATACAAATTCGGTGGCTATTTTAACCGATACTTTAGAATACACCATTAATGTGATTAGCGGTTTTATTGGATTATACAGTTTGTACCTTTCTGCCAAACCCAAAGACAAAAATCATCCATATGGCCATGGGAAAGTAGAGTTTTTATCGGCAACCATAGAAGGTACGTTGATGGTGGTTTCCAGTTTTGTGATTATTTATGAAGCTATAAACAACTTAAAGCACCCACACGAATTAAAGCAATTAGACTACGGAATCTATCTTGTGGCATTAACTGGGATTATCAATTATGTAGTGGGTTATTTTTCAATTAAAAATGGTAAGAAAAACAATTCACTGGCTTTAATTGCCACTGGCAAACACATGCAATCTGACACCTATGCAACTTTAGGAATTGTAATTGGTTTGATATTGATTTATTTTACGCATTACAAATGGATTGATAGTGTAGTGGCTTTTATTTTTGCTTTGATTATTATTGTTTCAGGATACAAAATATTACGTTCATCCATTGCTGGAATCATGGATGAAGCCGATGATGAATTGCTAGAAAAAATGGTAGACTATTGCGAACAACACCGAAGAGAAAACTGGATTGATTTACACAATTTGCGTTTTATAAAATATGGTGGAACGTTGCATTTAGATTGTCATCTCACTATTCCATGGTATTTTAACATACACGAAGGGCATAAAGAAGTAGATGAACTGGAAAAAATTGTAAAAAACAACTTTGGTGACAGTGTAGAATTAATGGTGCACACCGATGGTTGTTTGGATTTTTCGTGTAAAATTTGCGATAAAAAAGAATGTCCGATGCGGCAACATCCTTTTGAAAAACGAATTGATTGGACGATCGAAAATATTTCGCTAGACAATAAGCATCGAGTTGATTAAGATTTATAAGTAAAACTTTTCGCTTGCTTCTATTCCGCTTTTAGCTAAAACAGAGAAAAGATAAGTACTTTCATTTGGATCATATTTTTCAATTCCGCTTTGGTACCATTTAGCCAACACATTCAATTGATTGGTTGTATAATTATCGGTATCAACACCCAATCCTAACATACCCGCAAGAAGAAAGTCTTCTAAAACTCTTTTGGTAACTATTTTAAATGGAATTCCATCAAGAATACGTCCATTCATACTTTCATATTCTTGCCTTCCCGAATGAAAACCGAAGTTAAAGGCTTCGCTATTAAATTGACCGTTTATTGTGGCATAAGGATCCAAACCATTTGAGTATCCTTCTAAATATTCCTGTCTGTAAATAGGGTCATATATATCTTTCATATTACTGCTTAACATGATTATTTCATAATTATTTATCAAACTTATTAATAAAAGTTCAAGAACAATTCAAAAATCGTTAAACGGAAAAAATACTCTTTAAAGCACAACAGCAGTGACGTTCATCGATAAAATTGCATATTTTAAATTGATAAAACAAGCTGTAATAGAAAGGAAATATTAATATACAAACGTACCAAATTCACTTACAATAGTTAGTTTTTTGTTTTCAGATGTCTCTACTCTTCCCACAATTTGAGCCTCAACACCAAAAGATTTAGAAATAGCAATAATATTATTTGCAACTTCCTGAGGCACATACAATTCCATTCGATGCCCACAATTAAACACTTGATACATTTCTTTCCAATCGGTTTTAGATTGCTCTTGAATCAATTGAAATAAAGGTGGAACTGGAAACAAATTGTCTTTAATCACATGAACATTATCTACAAAATGTAACACTTTGGTTTGTGCACCACCCGAACAATGTACCATTCCGTGAATTTCAGCAGAAGAATATTGATCTAAAATTGCTTTGATAATGGGTGCATACGTACGCGTTGGAGAAAGCACTAATTTACCAGCATCAACAGGAGCATTTTCAACAGAATCGGTTAGTTTTACATTGCCCGAATACACCAACTCTTTCGGAACTGAACTGTCAAAACTTTCAGGAAATTTTTCAGCTAAATAATGACCGAAAACATCATGACGCGCCGAAGTTAGTCCGTTGCTTCCCATACCACCATTGTATTCTTTTTCATAATTGGCTTGACCAAAAGAGGCCAAACCTACAATAACATCACCGGGTTGAATATTGGCATTATCAATAACGTTAGAACGTTTCATTCGAGCCGTCACGGTAGAATCTACAATAATAGTTCGCACTAAATCACCAACATCTGCCGTTTCTCCACCGGTAGAATGAATGGTAACATCAAACGATTTTAATTCAGAAATCAATTCTTCTGTTCCGTTAATGATAGCCGAAATGACTTCAGCTGGAATTAGATTTTTATTTCTTCCGATAGTTGAAGACAGTAAAATATTATCGGTAGCACCAACACACAATAAATCGTCAATATTCATAATTAAGGCATCTTGAGCAATGCCTTTCCAAACCGAAATATCACCAGTTTCTTTCCAATACATATAGGCCAAAGACGATTTGGTTCCTGCGCCATCTGCATGCATTATAAGACAATAATCATCATCATTGGTTAAATAATCGGGAACAATTTTGCAAAACGCTTTAGGAAATAATCCTTTATCAATATTCTTGATGGCATTGTGTACATCTTCTTTAGATGCAGAAACTCCGCGCATAGCGTAGCGTTGGCTGTTGTCAGAACTCATTTTGTAGTAGTTGTGTTGTTGGGCAAAGATAGTAATTTGTAATGCGAATTACGAATTAGATATTACGATTTTTTAAAAGTTGAGTTGCTTAGTTTTCAACAATCATGATTTCCACTCGTCGGTTTTCATCAGCTTCTTGCGTGTTTTTTTCAGGTATAGGATGAATTGGTTTTGTAGCACCAAATCCTTTGTAGCTCAAGCGCTTTTTATCAATTTTATTTTGAATTAAAAAATCATAAATGGCTTTAGCACGAGCTGGAGAAACTTCGTCAGGATCGGTAATTTTTTTACAACAAATATGCCCTTGAATTTCAATTTTCAACTTCGGATTGTCTTTCATAACCGTTAATAACTCTTGCAAGGTTGGTTCTGACTTTGGTACAATTTGATCTGAATTATTTAAAAAATAAATGTTACTCAATTTAATCAAATCGCCTTTTTTAGATTTTTTAACTTGAGTGGTAAGGGCTTCTTCTTTTCCTTTTTGATAATAAATCACCACTTTTCTGTTTTCCGCTTGAATTTTAGATTGTTTAAAATCTTTTCCAATGGGTTCTAACATGCATTTTTCACTAATAATTATGTTTTCATTGTCTTTTAAAATAGCAAAAACCGTATTGATTCTTCTAGCCGATAATTTTTTATTATACGAACTCACATCCACACTATCGCAATATCCCGAGAGCTTAAGTATTTCAACTTTCGGATTTTCTTTCATCCATTTTTGAAGCATTACTACTGAATTTTCATTAGGCATGTCTTCATTAAAATCGAAAAACACTTCAATTTTTTGTTGTGAAAAGGCTGATACAGTTACCAATAGTAATAGGAATAATTTAAATTTCATAAGGGATTAATTTTCAATGATTAATAGTTCTACTCTTCTATTTTCTTCTTCTTCCAAAGCATTTTTTTCTGGAATAGGATGTATGGGTCGGGAAACGCCGTAGCCTTTAAAAGTCATTCGGGTTCTGTCTATTTTATTTCGAATCAAATAATTGTAAATAGCTTTTGCTCTTGCAGCGGAAACACCTTCAACTTGATCGGGACTTTTACAACATATATGGCCTTGAATTTCAATTTTCAACTTCGGATTGTCGTTCATGGTACACAACAATTCATACAACACTGGTTCTGATTTGGGCACTACTTTAGCCGAATTATTAAAAAAATAAATGTTATCTAATTTAACTACATCGCCTTTCTTAGCCGCTTTTATTTTTTCTTTTAGAGGCTCCAGTACTACTTCTGAGGTAGTTTTCTCCGAAATCAAATTTCTTTTTTTTTGAAAAATGATGGTCACTCTTCGGTTTTCGCCTTGCACTTTTGATTGCTCAAAATCTTCTCCAAAACCTCTAATTTCAATATCTTTTCTAACCTCAATTTTACTTTCTTTCAAAAAATCATAAACCGCATAAACCCGTTTAATAGCTAGCGAATCGTTGTATTGATTGGTGCCTTTCCAATCGCAAAAACCATAAAGTTTAGTAACTTCATAGTCATTTCCTTCGGCAATCCAGGAATTGATTTTCTTTACGGCAGCTTCATTTAAATTGTAGGCATCAAAATCAAAATAAACAGTAAGTTTTTCTTGTGATTGAACACAAAACGTACACATTATATATAGAATTAGTGCCTTTTTCATCAGATTATTTTTCCAAAATCATGATTTCTACTCTTCGATTTCGTGCGGCTTCAAATTCGCTTTTTTCCGGAATTGGAAACTTAGGTTTGGAAACCCCAAAACCTTTTACTTGAATACGTTTTTCGCTAATGCCTTCAGAAACTAATATTCGTTTTACTTGACGAGCACGTTCTAAGGATAAATTTTTGGCATCTTTGGGAACACAGCAAATATGCCCTTGAATTTCAATTTTCAACTTCGGAAAATTATTCATCACCATGATCAATTCATCTATAGCTCTTTTAGAAGAAGGCATCACTGCAAACGTATTGATGTAAAAATTGACATCATTCAACCGAATTAATGTTCCTTTTTTAGCAAGCTGAATTTTGTCTTCCAAAGTAGCATTTTCAGGAAAGTTCATCGTTTCTTCTTCTATTGGAACAAGTTCTTCAGGTTCCACTACTTTAGGTTTTATTCCAAGTATTTCATCTTCACGAGCCAAATCTTTTGGTAAAATATAATAGACTGTAACTTTTCTGTTTTCAGCTTTATTTTTAGATTGATTAAAATTTTCACCAAAACTTCGTGTTTTAAAATCTTCTCGAATTTTGACCTTATCCTTAACTAAATTAAAAATAGTATTAACGCGTTTATTCGCCAAAGTATCGTTAAATCCATTGCTACCATCTTCATCGGTAAATCCGTGTATGGCAACTATTTTGACTTCTTTATTGGAGGTCATCCAATCGGATAGTTTTTTTGTCTCAACTTTAGTCAATTCAAATTTATTACTATCAAAAAAAATCGAAAATTGTTCCTGTGCTTTTGCCTTTTGAAAGGAAATGAAAAGCAGTATATAAAGTAAGATTTGTTTCATATTCATACAACGAATTTACGAAAAATATATTTTAAAGGCATCAAATTAGTTTCAATAAAAAAGCCGCTTGAAAATTCAAACGGCTTTATGTTTAGTAGTTGTGTTATTATCTAGTAAACAATAACTCTCTATATTTAGTCAACGTCCAAGTTTCGTCATCGACTAAAAGTTCTAATTTATCGCAGTGTTCGCGAATCACTTCGAAGTATGGTTTTACTTTATCACAGTATGATTCGGCCATCTTTTGAGCATCGGTTAACGCGTTTGCTTTTTTACGAGCTTCAGTCATGGCATCAACATTAGAATTGATTCCTTCAATATGCTCTGAAATTTCTTTGATCAAAGAGATTTGTTCTTTTGCAATTTTTTCAAACTCTTTTCCGAAAATTTCTTTCAATCCTTTTACATTTTCAATCAACGTATTTTGGTAACGAATAGCTGTTGGAATAACGTGATTGCGCGCAATATCACCTAAAACTCTACCTTCAATTTGGATTTTCTTGGTATATTCTTCCAATTCGATTTCGTAGCGCGCTTCAACCTCAACATGATTCATTACATTCAAATCTTTGAACAAGTCTAATGCTTTTTGAGATACTTTTGCTTTCAAAGCGGCAGGTGTCGTTTTATGATTGCTCAACCCTCGTTTTTTAGCTTCTTTTTCCCAAGCTTCGCTATATCCGTCTCCTTCAAAAAGGATGTTTTTAGTCTCTTTAATATATTCTCTCAACACATTAAAAATTGCTTCGTCTTTTTTTAAATCTTTTGTTTCGATTAAAGCATCTACTTCTTTTTTGAACTCTTTTAGTTGTTTGGCAACGATAGAGTTTAAAGTAGTCATAGCGTTAGCACAGTTGGCTGAAGAACCCACCGCTCTAAACTCGAATTTATTTCCTGTGAAAGCAAATGGCGATGTTCTGTTTCTGTCGGTATTATCCAACATTACATCTGGAATTTTACCTACTACGTTTAATTTCAAATCGGTTTTTTCTTCTGGAGATAATTTTCCTTTAGAAACACCTTCCAATTCGGCCAAAACTTTGGTCAATTGTTCTCCAATAAATACCGAAATAATGGCTGGTGGCGCTTCGTTTGCACCTAATCTATGATCATTACTTGCTGTCGCAATAGCAGCACGAAGTAATTCTTCATATTCATTTACCGCTTTAATAGTGTTGATAAAGAACGATAAGAACTGTAAGTTACTCATTGGTGTTTTACTAGGCGACAATAAATTTACTCCAGTATCGGTAGCCAAAGACCAGTTGTTATGTTTACCCGAACCATTTACACCTTTAAAAGGTTTTTCATGAAATAACACTTTAAAATCGTGACGTTCACCTACCTTAGACATTACGTCCATTAAAAGTGAATTGTGGTCTACAGCTAAGTTGGTTTCTTCAAATATTGGAGCTAACTCAAACTGGTTTGGTGCTACTTCATTGTGACGCGTTTTTACTGGTATCCCCAACAACATACATTCCTCTTCCAATTCTCTCATGTAGTTTAACGCACGAGATGGAATGGAACCAAAATAATGATCGTCTAATTGTTGTCCTTTAGCGGAAGTATGTCCTAACAAAGTTCTACCCGTCATCACTAAATCAGGACGAGAATTAGCCAATGAAGAATCTACTAAAAAATATTCTTGTTCCCAACCTAAAGTTGCTGTTACTTTTTTAACGTTTTTATCAAAATATTTACACACATCGGTGGCTGCTTCATCCACAGCATTTAAGGCGCGTAACAATGGTGTTTTATAATCTAATGCTTCACCTGTATAGGAGATAAAAACCGTCGGAATACACAAAGTAGTTCCGAAGATGAATGCTGGTGAGGTTGGGTCCCAAGCGGTATATCCACGTGCTTCAAACGTATTTCTAATTCCTCCATTTGGAAAAGAAGAAGCATCTGGTTCTTGTTGTACTAATTGTCCGCCACCAAATTTTTCAACAGGATCTGAACCATCGTAAGACGTTTCAAAAAAAGCATCGTGCTTTTCTGCAGTAGTTCCAGTCAAGGGTTGGAACCAATGTGTATAATGCGTTACGCCTTTAGACAAAGCCCATTCTTTCATTCCCATAGCGATATAATCAGCTAATTTTCTGTCAATTTTAGTTCCATGCTGCACAGCATCTTTAACACCTTTATACGCATCTGAAGTCAAAAATTGCTTCATTGCTTTATCATTAAAAACATTGGAACCAAAAAGATCTGATTTTCTACCAGCTTCTTCAAATTTTACAGGTTTTCTACCTGATGCATCTTTTAATGCTTGAAAACGTAAAGTTGACATAAAAATTTAGTTTTAGAAGTTATACCCTATTAATTTGATGCAAATATAATAATATTTTAAATAAAAAATAAATATACCCTATTTTTCTAGGGGTTATTTTGTAAATTATGAATTATAAATTATGAATTATGAATTTTTACCAATGCTTAATAAAGATTATCTTTGTAAAAATATCATATTATGATTGTCTGGATTCTTTTTATTGCAGCCGTATTGTTATTCTTAGCCTTAGATTTAGGCATTTTTAATAAAACACCTCACATTATAAGTTCAAAAGAAGCTGGCATGTGGACCGGCATATGGATAACTTTATCCTTTGCATTTTCGGGTGTAATCTATTGGCTATACAATTCCAATTATGTTGCTAATCCGGATCGCCTCAAGCCAGCGGTCGCTTCCATGAAATTTATTACGGGCTATTTAATTGAATTGTCGTTGAGTGCCGACAATATTTTTGTTATTGCCATCATCTTTGCTTCGTTTAAAATTGCTCAAAAATACCAACATCGAATTTTATTTTGGGGAATCATTGGTGCCATTATATTTAGAGGATTGATGATTTTCTTTGGGGTGATTTTGATTCATAAAATCGATTGGATTACTTATGTTTTCGGAGGTTTCTTAGTCTTTACAGCTATCAAAATGCTATTCAAAAAAGAAGAAGATGAATTCAATCCCAAAGAATCATTTGCTTATAAAATCGTTGGAAAAATTATACCTATTTCGCACCACCACGACAAAGCCCATTTTTTTATTAAAGAAAACAATCGCAATTATGCAACACCACTTTTTGTGACCTTAATTGTAATTGAAATTATGGATATGATTTTTGCCATGGATAGCGTGCCTGCTATTTTAGCCATTACTGCGGATCCTTTCTTAGTATTCAGTTCTAATATTTTTGCTATTCTCGGACTGCGATCAATGTATTTCTTCTTAGCTAATATGCTTGAAAAATTCAGTTATTTAGAATACAGTCTTATCGCCATATTGACATTTGTAGGTATCAAAATGCTGCTTATTCACTATTACAAATTCCCAGAATGGATTTCATTAACTTTTATAGGTGTTGCTTTACTAGTTGGAATTGTAGTGTCTTTAAAAATGGCCAAAAAGGAACCATAAAAAAAGGTTGCACAACCGTACAACCCTTTAACCAAACAAACAAACTATAGACTAACCCAATCTATTGAATTTTAACTATTTTAGAACTGTCAATTTTGTAGGCTTTTGCTACAGCATTGTAATCCTTTAAATCAACTGAATTTACATTTTTATTTCCAAAATATCCCGGAATAACTACTATTCTCAACACTTGATTAGTTCGATAGGCTGGAGATACATTTGCCAAATCAAAGCCTTCCATGTAGATACTTGCATCAAATTTGGTAAAATCAAAATCATATCTAAAATCCAGTGTGCCATCGTTGAAATAATAGGTTTCTGGCAATGATTTCCATACATCTGCACCATTGGCTACTCCTGATAATCGGTATACCAAAACCATATCCGATGAATATATTGACTGTGGAAACGTTATCAAAGTGCTAAAATTATTAGATGTAGTGAATGAACGTGTAAATTCATAAGTTGTAGCAAGAAAATCATAATTATTAGTTATTGGCTGAGTTGGCGTATCATTTACAGTACAACTTTGTAGCGATATCATCCCGATAAACGCAAACAATAAAGTAATTTTTCTCATGGTATTTTTATTTTTAGTGATTAATGATACCAAGCTATAACCAATAGCTGTGCCAAAGTTTATTTTTAACAAAAAATTGTACCTTTGATACATGGAAAAAGAATTTAAACTGTACATGATTATGTTAGGTTGCCGCCCAAAAGGCAGGTATACCGAGCAGCACGATATTTTTTTTGGGATTGGAAGCTCTTTGAAAGAATTAATTCCTCATATGAAAGCATTTTGGCCCGAGGCAAAAGGACAAATTCATATTGATGCTTGGCGCGAAGTAACTACTGTAGATCATTTTAAAATTGATGTTGTGGCTAAAGGAAATGCTATTCAATCTAATTCAAAACTCTTTTTCATTAATCTTGGCGGCTATAGAGAAAATGAATTTGAAGAGCACCATTATAAAGTTTTAGCGGTTGGCGATTCGTTATCAGAAGCCACCCAAAAAGCAAAAGCTACCACATTTTACAAACATTTTGGTTTTAAAGGTGCTACATCGCACATTGACGATAAATTTGGAATAGATGTTGATGATGTTTTTACGGTAAAAGAAATCTTACCTCCGGTTTTTACAGAACAATTTGAATTACAAATTACACCAACCGAAAACACAACCGAAGATACCTTACACATCGGATATTTAAAAATTGACAAAATTGCATAAGTATGGGAAGAAATAATCCGAAGAACATTAAAGCACATAATGATAAACTTCACAAAGAGCAAGATAAAGTCAAGGCTAAAAAAGTAGCTCGTGAAGAAAAACTCAAAGAAATTGTACGGAAGTTTAATGAAAATAAAACATGAAACGTTATGACTATTTGCTATTGTGGAAATCACTTACCGTTTGAAGATTGTTGCCAACCTTATCATAAAGGAATAAAAACTGCACCAACAGCTGAGGCATTAATGCGCTCTCGATACAGCGCTTATGCGATTGGTGATGCGAATTATTTGATTCAAACGACGCACTTATCAACACGTAAAAACCATAAAAAATCTGATATTTTAGAATGGTCAAAAAGCAATAAATGGCATCTTTTAGAAATTTTAGAAGCCACAGAAACAACCGTTACTTTTAAAGCACATTATACCGACAACCGAAGACAAGCACGAGTTCATTTAGAAAAATCAACTTTTGTTTTTGAAGACGGCAATTGGTTCTATGTTGATGGTGAATATTAAACATAAAAAAACCTCTAAATTCGATGCTTCTAGAGGTTTCTTTTATTATTTGTCGCTTATAATTTCCATTTCTTTTTTCTGCATTTGAGCAATGTCGAAATAAATTCCTTCTATTTTATACTTCCCTTTTTCAAATTTCAAGTAATCGCAATGGTCTATTAATGATTGTGAAACCGATTGTAATTCAAAAACATTTAAGAATACATATTCGTGGCCAACCGTTAAAACATGAAATCCGGTTTCGCATGATTTTCCATCACCCGAAGATAAAATGGCTTCGAAAATTCCTTGAAATTTAGCAGAAGTTTTTTTAGCCATAACCTCATCACCACTCAAGTGATAGATGTACGCTAAAAAATTCATTTGTCTTAAATCAAATGGATCTTTACTTATAGAATGTGTTGCAAGTCTTATTATTTCTGGGTAATCTTTAGCTTCAATTGTTTCACTTCTATAGTATTTAGAAAGTGCTTCTTCATCAGGTGAAACACTATATGGACTATATTCTGGTTGGAAAAAATACCCAAAATACAAATAACGATATTCTTCATTCGTCAAAGTAGTGTCAGAATCTTGAAGTCTTTGCAGTTGCTTTTTGTAATTAAATTTAGAATCCTTTTTCAGGATTTCATTTTTGATTGCTTGATAATCTGGCGCTTTAAACGCAACCTCTTGCGAAAATGATCTGGCAAAAAAACTAAATAAAAAAAATACAACTAAAAAAAATTTTTGGTTCATAAAATAGATGTTTAAAATAGTAAATTTAAGGAAGTTAAATAAAATAACAATGCCAAAAACCATTAATTGAATCTACTTATTTATAATTTCAATGTTACAGGGATCCAAATCTCTTCTTCTGAGTTTGGATCGTTGGTTTTATATTTGGCTCCGAGTATCTCAAATTGCGGACGAAAGTCTAATACATATCCTGAATCAGGAAGCCATTTGGTATAAATAGCGTTAAAGAAAGAAGCGGCATTGCTTTGATCGCCTTTGTAATTAAAAACGGCATACAAACCTTCCGGAATTTCTAACATATCCATTTCTTTAGGAACAAAATCAAAAGTAGTTACAGCAATAGCTGCCCACTTTACAAAAGGTGTATTGGGTTGAAAATCAAAATTTTTTGGATTGATTTGAATGTTGTACAAATCAGTACCGATTGCATTTTTAATTTCATTTCTTCGCGGCATAAAACTGCTCCACAATTCAAATGCACGATAATCGGCATAAGTAAACGTCAAACATTTACCCATAAATTTAGTCGTTGGAAAAGTTGTAATAGTAGGTTGCAACATAAAAATTACATTTCAGGTGTGATGTAAGAAACCAAAGTATCATTTTGAGTTGCCCCAATATACCCAAGCCCTTTAAGATAATAAAACTCGTAGGTAACCGATTTAAATTTGGCTTCAATAACAAGTAATTTATCATAAGCACAATACGGTGTTTTTAATTTTCCTTCATACGAAAGAATGGTATACACTGCAGTTTTATCTGATCTTCTCCACGAATATCCTTCTTCAAATTGCAAACCATACCTAGTGGTTTCTTGATCCAATCCCTCTTCATATTCTAACACTTTAGAGTCGGCTTCACGCAGATACATCAAATCTACACTACCATCTTTCCAAGTTTGTTTATACTCCAAATACGTTTTTCCGTTGCGTTCTTTTGTGCCCAATTGTTCTTCAAAATAATAGGTGTCGTACCAAAATATTTTTTTCTTTTTAATATCTAATGGAAAATAACTCCCATCCTCAATTCCTTTACAAAAATTCTGCCCTTCTTTTTGGCTGAATGAAAGTCCCGAAATAAACAAGAAAAGGATAAAAATTGATTTGTTCATGTATTGATTTTTTTAATTAATATATATGCCACCATCACTTCGAATCGATATCTATTGGTATTGTAGGATTCTTGCAAATTATATTTTACGGAATTACACAAATCTAAATAATTTAAAACAAAAAACCTTCCATTTCTGAAAGGTCTTTCATCTTTATTCTATTTAAAACTACATATTCCGTCTATACTGACCGCCAACTTCAAACAAAGCGCTGGTTATTTGACCTAACGAACATACTTTGGTAGCGTCCATTAATTTTTCAAAAATATTTTGGTTATTAATGGCTGCTTCTTGCAAAATAGCAATGTGTTCTGCTACTTTTTCGGCACTGGCTTTTTGTAAATTAGTCAACATATCAATTTGATATTGTTTTTCTTCTTCAGTAGCACGAATCACTTCGGCAGGAATCACCGTTGGAGAACCTTTAGAACTTAAGAACGTATTCACACCAATAATTGGAAATTCACCTGTGTGTTTCAACGTTTCGTAATACAACGATTCCTCTTGTATTTTAGATCGTTGGTACATCGTTTCCATAGCACCCAAAACACCACCACGTTCTGTAATTCGATCGAATTCTTGTAATACTGCTTCTTCCACTAAATCGGTTAATTCTTCAATGATAAACGATCCTTGAATTGGATTTTCATTTTTCGCCAAACCTAATTCTTTATTGATAATCAATTGAATAGCCATAGCACGACGCACTGATTCCTCAGTTGGTGTCGTAATCGCTTCGTCATAGGCATTAGTATGTAACGAATTACAGTTATCATAAATAGCATACAAGGCTTGTAACGTAGTACGAATATCATTAAAATCAATTTCTTGTGCGTGTAACGAACGACCTGAAGTTTGAATATGGTATTTCAACATTTGCGCTCTTTCGTTGGCACCGTATTTGTTTTTTAAGGCTTTCGCCCAAATTTTACGCGCCACACGGCCAATTACGGCATATTCAGGATCAATTCCGTTGGAGAAAAAGAACGATAAATTCGGGCCGAAATCGTTGATGTTCATGCCGCGACTTAAATAGTATTCTACGTAAGTGAACCCATTTGCCAACGTAAACGCCAATTGTGTAATTGGATTGGCTCCAGCTTCGGCAATATGATAGCCCGAAATAGAAACCGAGTAGAAATTACGAACATTTTGCTTGATGAAATATTCTTGAACATCACCCATCAGTCGCAAGGCAAATTCGGTAGAAAAAATACAAGTGTTTTGTGCTTGATCTTCTTTTAAAATATCAGCTTGAACTGTGCCTCGAACCTGAGTTAATGTTTTTACTTTAATATCATTATACACCTCCAAAGGTAGTACTTGATCTCCAGTAACGCCCAAAAGCATCAAACCTAAACCATTATTCCCTTCGGGTAAATCGCCTTGGTATTTTGGTCGGATGGTTCCTTTTTTCTTATAGATTTCGTTGATTTTTTCTTCAACTTCTACTTGAAGATTATGTTCAACGATGTATTTTTCACAATTTTGATCGATAGCGGCATTCATGAAAAAGCCTAGTAACATTGGTGCTGGACCATTAATGGTCATGGAAACCGAGGTTAACGGATGACTCAAATCGAAGCCAGAATACAATTTTTTAGCATCGTCTAAACAACAAATAGACACACCAGCATTTCCGATTTTTCCATAAATATCGGGACGAACATGTGGATCATTTCCGTATAACGTTACCGAATCAAAAGCCGTTGAAAGACGCTTGGCTGGTAATCCCGCAGAAACATAATGGAACCGTTTATTCGTTCGTTCTGGACCACCTTCACCCGCAAACATTCGACTTGGGTCTTCACCTTCACGTTTGAAAGGATACAATCCTGATGCGAATGGGAATTCTCCAGGAACATTTTCTTGTAAATTCCATTTTAGAATATCACCCCAAGCTTGGTACTTTGGTAACGAAATTTTCGGAATTTGTGAATGTGACAAACTTTCGGTATGCGTTGCTATTTTAATTTCCTTATCACGAACCTTAAAGCTGTAAAACGGATTTTTGTACTTAGCCACTTTTTCATCCCAAGTTAGAATTACTTCCCAATTGTATGGGTCTAAATTCATTTTTACGCGGTCGAATTCTTTTACCAAAAGATTCAAGAATTCGTTTCTATTTTCATCTTTTGATTGTAAAATCGTTTCTTCAATTCCGGCTTTGGTCAATTTGGGTTTACTACCAAAAACGGTTTCAATGGTTTTATAAATTCCGTATAATTTTTGTGCTACCTCTACTTGAGTCAGCGCCGTTTCGTCGTATTTTCTGTTATTTTCAGCAATTTCCGATAAATAACGGGTTCTGTGCGGTGGAATTACGAAAATTTTCTCGCTCATTTCACGAGTAATTTGGAAGGTCGATTTTAAATCGGCTCCTGTTTTTTCTACAATTTTATCCATAATAGATTTGTAGAGCGTGTTCATTCCAGGATCATTGAACTGCGATGCGATAGTACCGAAAATCGGCATCGTTTCTACATCGGCATCCCACAAATTATGATTGCGTTGGTACTGTTTCTTGACATCGCGAATGGCATCTAAAGCACCACGTTTGTCAAATTTATTTAAGGCCACTAAATCGGCAAAATCCAACATATCGATTTTTTCCAATTGGGTAGCTGCACCAAATTCAGGTGTCATTACGTATAAAGAAACATCAGAGTGATCCATAATTTCGGTATCACTTTGACCTATTCCCGAAGTTTCAAGAATGATGATATCATACTTTGCCGCTTTCAACACTTCAATAGCTTCGTTTACATATTTTGACAAGGCCAAATTGGATTGACGTGTTGCCAACGAACGCATGTACACTCTAGGATTATTGATGGCATTCATACGAATACGATCGCCCAAAAGTGCTCCACCTGTTTTACGTTTGGATGGATCCACAGAAATTAATCCGATGGTTTTTTTAGGAAAATCGATTAAGAAACGGCGTACTAATTCATCAACTAACGATGATTTTCCGGCACCACCAGTTCCTGTAATTCCTAAAACAGGTATTTTATTAGTTTCATTTTTCTTATGAATAGCATCAAAAGCTGGCTTTGCAATTTCAGGAAAATTCTCCGCAGCTGAAATTAATCTCGCAATTGCCACTGGATTTTTATCCTCAATATGAGTTAATTCATCATTCAATTTATCCCCTATTGGATAATCCGAACGTTGTACCAAATCGTTAATCATGCCTTGCAATCCCATGGCACGGCCATCGTCTGGTGAATAAATTCGTTCAATTCCATATTCATGCAATTCTGAAATTTCAGATGGAAGAATAACTCCACCTCCACCACCAAATATCTTGATATGACCTGCCCCTTTTTCCTTAAGCAAGTCGTACATGTATTTGAAATATTCATTGTGACCACCTTGATACGACGTCATTGCAATAGCATTGGCATCTTCTTGAATGGCAGTATTTACAACTTCTTCTACACTTCTATCGTGGCCAAGATGTATGACTTCAACACCAGTTGCCTGAATAATTCTTCGCATGATATTGATGGCAGCATCGTGTCCGTCAAAAAGTGAAGCAGCAGTAACAATTCTTACTTTATTTTTAGGAATATAAGGAGTTTGTGGTTCCATTTGTAATTTTTAATCAATTTTAGGAGTGCAATTTACGAATTTAATAATTTTTACGCGTTTTAATTTCGGTAAATATTTAACAATTGTGCTTGAGTTTTAATTTAAAATTACCATTTTTTGAAAACTGAGGCATTATATTTGCTTACCCATTAAAAAACATACCTTATGAAAAAATTATTCTTACTCCTATTAGCCATACCAATAGTAGGTTCGGCGCAATTGAAAACGGTTACTAAAAAAGTAAAAACCAAAGCCACAGCCGTAAAAACTAAAGTAGTTACAACAACTACAAATCCGACAACTTCATCGGTTACGAATACGATTGACATCGCATCAGGTTTGAAAGAAGCGTTAAATAATGGCGTTACGAAAGAAGTTTCAAAGTTAACTGCTGTTGATGGTTTTTTTAAAAATGAAGCCGTAAAAATTTTGATGCCTGAAGAGTTACAAAAAGTAGAAAGTACTTTGCGAAAAATGGGAATGGGAAATTTAGCCGATCAAGGTATTTTGGCTATGAACAGAGCTGCCGAAGACGCTGTTAAAGAGGCAACACCCATTTTTGTTTCAGCCATAAAAAACATGACTATTACGGATGCCAAATCCATTTTATTGGGAAATGAAAATGCGGCAACCTTATATCTACAAGGAAGCACCAATAAAGAATTGTACGCCAAATTCAGTCCAGTAGTACAACAATCGATTAGTAAAGTTGGTGCCGATACCATTTGGAACACCATTATAAGCAAATACAATCAAATTCCGTTTGTAAATAAAGTGAATCCCGATATTACGGATTACATCACAAACAAAGCCATGGATGGTGTTTTCAAAATGATTGCTGTAGAGGAAAAAAATATCAGAACCGATTTAAAATCAAGAACTTCACCATTGTTGCAAAGTGTTTTTGGGCTGCTTGATAAAAAGTAAATTTGAATTATAAAATTTTAATAATCAATAACATAAGCATAACATTATTTTAACGCAATGACTTCTATTAATGTTAGATATTTGCATTGTAATAAATGAGTGTTTATTATTTTGTTTGGTTTAGTTAGTTAAAGAATTGCCAGTGTTTGTGAAAACATTGGCATTTTTATTTTTTATCTAAAAAAGTGGAAAAAAACTTGTAATTGCTGATAAACAAATACCCTAGGATCACATTGACAAAACTCTTAAACAGACCCATATAATTAGACATTTCGAAATTAAGCTCTTGATGAGATGCCTTATTTCTGAATGTTTTTATAAGTATTTCTAATAATTGTGGGATGTTATCCACCATCAAAAAAACTCCAATTAATAATATTGCAAACTTGAAAATACTCTCATTATTTAAGTTGCCTAACTCTATTCGTTCTTCATCAAAACCTTTATCTAATTTGAGCAGGTTAATGATTGCATCAGTTTTAAAAAGTAAAAACACAAAAACTCCAATTGTAATTATAATAGAACCCATAATTATGAGTAATACCACCCCATCAAATTGAAAAAATAGATTTGAAAAGGTATTCGGAATGAATGTAAAAACCGTTATGAGCAGCGAATACAATCCAAAAAGTTTGATTATAATTCTAAATAAATCTCGTTTAGTCATTTATTTTGCTTTTAAAATTTCTTGCATTTCAACTTGCACTTTCAACGCTTCTTCTCGCGCTTTTTCGGCAAAATCAATTCCATTAGACGCGTAGATTATGCCACGAGATGAATTAATTAACAACCCAATAGTATCACTCATACCATACTTACAAACTTCTTGTAAGCTACCGCCTTGAGCTCCTACTCCGGGAACCAAAAGAAAACTGTTGGGAATTATTTTTCGAATTTCAGCAAAATATTCTGCTTTAGTTGCACCAACCACATACATCAAATTTTCAGCATTTTTCCAAGATTTAGAGGTTTCAATAACCACTTTATAAAGTTCTTTTCCCTCAACATTCTTGGTTTGAAAATCGAATGCACCTTCATTGGAAGTCAATGCCAACATAATCGCGTGTTTGTTTTCAAAAGCTAAAAAGGGTTCAACGGAATCTTTTCCCATATAGGGCGCTACGGTAACCGAATCAAAATTCAAATCTTGGAAAAAAGCCTTGGCATACATGGCAGACGTATTGCCAATATCGCCACGTTTGGCGTCGGCAATCGTAAAAATTTCTGGATATTTTTCGTTGATGTAACGAATCGTTTTTTCAAGTGATTGCCATCCTTTTATTCCATAAGCCTCATAAAAAGCCGTATTGGGTTTGTAGGAAACACACAAATCGTGAGTGGCATCTATTATGGCTTTGTTGAATTCGAATATTGGATCTTCTAGGGCTAGTAGGTGTTGCGGAATTTTGGTCAAGTCGACATCTAAACCTACACAAAGAAAAGATTGTTTGAGTTGAATTTGCTCAATGAGTTGCGTTGTAGTCATTTCATTATAGTTGTTTGACAAATATACAAACATCATTACTATTGAATATACAAATCCTGTAAATTATAGATATAATTGTGTAATACCGTTAAAACAATCTCATGTTATTTTTGTAAAAACCATATTAACCCTAGACTATTATGAAGCATCAACTTCCTTTTTCGGCCAAACTAAGCTTTATTTTAATTGCTCTTATAGCGCTGTCCTTCGTGATTTACATTGGTCAAGACATTATCGTTCCTGTAGTATTAGCCATTTTTTTTGCTATAGTACTTCAACCTATAGTTGATTTTTTAAAAAGAACGATTGGAATTCCAAAAATAATTGGAGCACTGATTGCCGTAATTCTTTTTGTGGCACTTTTTATTGGAATTTTCGCTTACATCTCCATTCAAGTGAGCACAATGTTAAATGATTTTGACAAAATCCAGGACAATCTTAACCTACAACTTCTTCATATTCAACATTATATTAGAGACCATTTTGATATCAGTTCTCACCAACAAGAAACATTTATCAATCAAGCGGCACAAGATTCTATCGAAAAAGGGAAAGAATTAATTGGAGTAACAATCAGTTCGTTTTCAGGTACCGTTTTAAATGTGTTTTTAGTTCCGATTTATACTTTCTTAGTTCTAATTTACAACAGACACTTTAAAGTATTTTTAAAAAAACTGATACAAAAAGAGCATCACAACATACTATCAGATATTATAATTCAAATAAAATCTACAGTTAGAAATTATATTTTTGGATTAATTTTAGAACTCATTTTTGTTTCTGTTTTAACCGCTATTGGCCTATATATTATAGGTGTTAAATATGCGATTGTATTAGGATTGATAACCGGAATTTTAAATCTTATCCCGTATATCGGAATTTTATTTGCTGGATTATTAACCGTTATAGCTTCCTTAACAGGTTCATCAGAAATAACGATCATTATCGGAATTATTGCGGTCAATGTTGTGGTTCAATTAATTGACAATAATGTTCTTGTGCCGATGATTGTAAGTTCCAAAGTTCAAATTAATGCTATTGCCACCATCATTGGAATATTAATTGGCGGTGCCTTAGCTGGAATTTCCGGAATGTTTATAGCCATTCCATTTATGGCCATACTAAAAGTAGTTTTTGACAGAATTGAAAGTTTAGAACCATGGGGTTATTTACTTGGAGACGATTTACCTAAGACGCAACAATGGAAGTACCTGAAAGTTCCAAGCTATGAATATGACAACTTTACGGATACTGCTACGGTAGAGAATGAAATGAATTTTGTTATCACAAAATCAAGTGAGACTTCAAGTGAGACTTCAAATTAATTCAAAATCATGTAAGAAAATTGAATTTTAATGTAACAGTGATTGCTATTTCCCATCGCATCTTTGTACTATAACTTATAAAAACAATCATTATGAAAAAGCAAGTAAGAAAATTAGTTTTGGTTTTGACATTTGTAACTACGGCATTTGGATTTGCACAAGAGACTGTTGTAACCGACAACAGAGGTGAATTAAAACTTGGAGTAAAAGCAGGTGTGAATTTTTCAAATGTATATGATGAACAAGGACAAGATTTTGTCGCCAGTGGAAAAACCGGATTTGCTGCAGGTGGATTTTTAGCCATCCCTTTTGGGAAACTTTTGGGATTTCAACCCGAGGTAATGTATTCCCAAAAAGGATTTAAAGCTACAGGAAGTTTCTTAGGGGCAGGTTATAATTACACTAGAACCACCTCCTTTTTAGACATTCCATTGTTGTTGCAAATAAAACCAATTCCAATGTTGACCTTTGTAGCTGGACCGCAATTCTCCTATTTATTAGAGACCAAAAATAGTTTTAATGGATCTACCACTAGTACACAAGAAGATGGTATCAACAGCGATAACTATAAAAAGAATATTTATGGCTTTGTTGTTGGAGCCGACGTAAATATTGATCATTTAGTTTTGTCGGGAAGAGCTGGTTGGGACATCAATCAATCGGATGTTGATGGCAACACAACCTCACCGAGATATAAAAATCAAGTCATCCAATTAACATTAGGTTTTACGTTCTAAATAAATCGCATTTATTTAAAAGGCCATTGATACTCGTATTGATGGCCTTTTTTTATAAAATTGTAAAACATATTTAAAAAATTATGTAATGAGCATAACTGACCAATAAAGTAATTTTGACTTATATGAATTCTAAAACAAAGATTATGAAAAAGATAGTTTTAATTGCCAGCTTATTGTTTTTAACAACAATCGGAACACAAGCACAAGTTTCTGTTAACATTAACTTTGGAACTCCTCCTGTGTGGGCACCAGAAGATCACGTAGAAGTTCAATATTATTATTTACCCGAAATAGATGTCTATTATGATGTTCCTCAAAGACAATTCATTTATATCTCCAATAGACGATGGATTCGATCTGGTTACTTACCAAATAGATGTAAGAATTATAATTTAAGAGGAGGTAATATTGTATATTTAACCGATTATAGAGGAAATTCACCTTATGTCTTTCACGGCAAACACCGAATGAGATATTACCGTCCAGAAGTGAGACCTAACGAAGTTTATGTTGTTGATCGTCATGATGATGACCACGATCGTGGAGAACACAGAGGACACGGAAGAAAAGAAAAATCACACGGTAGACGATAAATTTTAAATAGATGATTTATAATAAAACCCTTCAAATAATGTTATTTGAAGGGTTTTTAAAATAGTTTAACTAACTTTACCCTTATGAAAATTCATTAGCCTATGAAACTCAATTTAAAATTTGACTTAAATACTATAGCAAAAATTCACTTAAATCATCTTCTAAAAGAAAGTAACCTAAACTACAAAAGTATTGGATTTGGTGAAATTGAAATCTTAGAAGCACTTTCGGAAGAAAAAATAGTGGAATTGAGTGCGAAGTTACTTGAAAATGGCATTGAAATAGTTGAAAACCAAAAAAGTGTTTTTGTACAAAAAATAAAAGATGCAATTATTGAAATGGTCCAAAACCCAGACGATATAACGGTAAAAAGTTCGGTCTATTTGTCTGAAAAATTGAATTATAATTACAGTTATATTTCCAATATATTTTCAGAAGTTACCTATACCTCTATCGAAAATTTCATCATACTTCAAAAAATAGAATTGGCCAAACAATTAATTATTTCCAACGAATTGACCTTAACCGAAATAGCCTACAACCTCAATTATTCTAGCGTAGCGCATTTGAGTACACAATTTAAAAATACCACAGGCATAACGCCTTCTGCCTTTCAAAGAATAGTATCCAAACGAAAAGAATTAGCAAGTAAAAAATAAAAATTATGGCAAAAGAATATATGAACATTATCTTGGCTGACGATGATGAAGACGACAGACTGTTTTTTACCGATGCTTTTGACGAATTGAAAATCAATACTAAAGTAAGCACCTACAATGATGGTGTTGAACTCATGGATTATCTTAATGCTGAAGATGCAATACTGCCCGATATCCTGTTTCTTGACTTAAACATGCCCAGAAAATCGGGTAAAGAATGTTTGATTGAAATTCGTGACAACGAAAAATTTCAAAATATTGCTATTGCCATTTATTCTACCTCTTCATCCGAAGAAGACATTGAAGAAACATTTGTGCAAGGTGCTAATATATACATCAAAAAACCAAGCGATTTTACACTGTTAAAAAAAGTGCTATCCGATGTAATAACGATCAATTGGCAATACCACACCTCTGGATTGAATAAAGATAATTTTCTTTTAAGAATGTAATTTTAGTTATATGAAAATCAATTCATTATATAAATCTCCTGTTTTTTTAAAGATTGTTTTCATTCTTTCAATTTTTATTATATTTTTTATATCTGCCATCACTTTTAAGCACTTAACGTCTATTCGAAAGACTTCTTATTATGTAGAAAAGAGCTATCATGTTTCTCTTGAATTAGAACGTTTAATTTCTTATCTAAAAGATGCAGAAACCGGACAAAGAGGTTTTTTACTCTCTAAAGACTCGTCGTTTTTACTACCTTATAATAAGTCTAGAATTAAGATTGAAAAATCGTTTAATCGTTTGTCATCCTTAACAAAGGACAACCCCGAACAACAAAAAAACATCGACAAACTTAAATTTTTAATTAACAAAAGAAAAAACTACCTCTCTAAAAATTTATATTTAGTTAGAAATAAAAACTTTAACAATGCTGAATTCATCAACAACCTGGAAATAGGAAAAATAACTATGGACAGTATTCGTGGGCATATCAACACAATGGATACTATTGAAGACCGTCTTTTTAAAGAGCGAACCGACGATTATAACTACACCATGAAGTTTACGCCAATAATCATTTACATTACGTTATTAATTACGTTGTTTTTGATTGTGCTCTCTTTTGTTAAAATCAACAAAGATTTAATTCGTTTAAAATCATCTAACGCCAAGTTAGTCATTGCCGATGAAGCCAGTAAAATGGCAGAAATTGTAGGTAATTTTGGGAGTTGGCAATACGATATTGAAAAAAAGGAATACCAATTTTCGGATAATGAATACCGTTTATTTGGCTGTGAACCCAACTCGTTTGAAGCTAATTTGGAAAATTTCTTGAAATATGTTCACCCTGAAGACCATAATTATGTTGTTGAAAATATAACAAAAATGGAAGAAACCGAAGATTTACCTTCATTCAACTATAGAATAATTAGAGCCGATGGTGAAATCAAATATTTAAGTGGCATTGCGCGATCACTAACCGACCGATTGGGTAATAAAATCTTGATTGGAGTTACTAATGACATCACACAAGAATATGCTGCAACTCGATTAATTGAAGAACGCAATAGAGAATTAGAAGCCAACAACAAGGAACTTTCTGCATTTAACTATGTTGCCAGCCACGATTTACAAGAACCATTGCGAAAAATTCAGACCTTTATCTCTAGAATTGAAGAAAAAGAAGCTGAAAAATTTAGTGATTCGGGTAAAGAATACATGTCGCGCATACAAAATGCCGCTGATCGAATGCGACTTTTGATTGACGACTTGTTACAATTTTCAAGAACCAATAAAACCGAAAAAGTTTTTGAAAAAGCCAATTTAAATACGTTGCTAGAAAACTCTAAACAGGAACTCTCTCAAACTATTGAAGACAAAAAAGCAATTATCAAAAATGAAGAGCTACCTACCTCCAATGTAATTCCATTTCAAATACAACAATTGTTTACTAATTTATTGAACAATTCACTCAAATACAGTAAAAAAGAGGTTAGCCCAAACATTACTATTGAACATGAAATAGTGAGTGCTGCTACAGAAGAACAAATTCCCGGAAAAACCAAAGACAAATTTCATAAAATTTCCTTCAAAGATAACGGCATTGGTTTTGAGCAAGAATATGCCGATAAAATATTTGTCCTTTTTGGTAGACTCCATAACAAAAACGAGTATTCTGGTACCGGAATTGGATTGGCAATTTGTAAAAAAATTGTTGAAAACCACAAAGGTTATATTTTTGCAGAAGGCAAACCTGGTATTGGAGCTGTCTTTAAAGTTTACCTCCCAATAGGATGAATCAATTACTAAAAGTCTCTCTAACAAGAGGCTTTTTTTATACCCAAAAGTAAAAGTTATATAACATTAAATAAAAATAATGTAAAGCATTTAGAGTCCCTATTTAAGAACTTTGTTCTATACAAAAAAGTAAAATTTTTAAAACCTAAACTTTATTGAAATTAAAATTATATAACAAAGTCAAATCAAGATATAACACCATTCGTCTGTTCTATTAAGACCTTTGCCATATTATTTAGATAGAAATAATTAAAATTAAATATTATGCAAAACTTACTATATAAAATAGCTGTAATATTAGTAATCCTTTGGGCATTTGGATTCTTCTTTTACAATACAGGATCGTTAATACACATCTTGTTGGTAATAGCTTTAATTGCCATTCTTTTAAGAGTAATCAAGGCAAAAGACATATAAACACTGTAAAATTTAGAAATTATGAAAACAAATAATGTAGTACTAGGAGTAATAAGTGGTTTAGCTGTTGGAACTGTTCTTGGGGTTTTATTTGCACCCGATAAAGGCAGTGCCACAAGAAAAAAAATCATCACTAAAACCAATGGTTTGAAGGAAAATGCAAAAGAAAGTTTTGAAAAACTGATTGATTCTATAGAAAATCAATATGAAAAATTGGCTTCGAAAAAAACTGAAATCTCTACAGTTGAGTTAATAAATCCTGAGCTCAACACAAATAAAGGATAAATAAAATGCTATGAAAAAGATTATTTTTTGAAAGCCATAATTCAAAAAATAAAAGTCAAAATTATTGGTTAGTTTTGGTTTAAATTGGGTGGAATAGCCGTGATTTTTTTCACGGCTATTCTTTTTATTATTTAAAAAACTTCAGATTCTTTCAGCTTCTCCATGTTGTTAACCAATTGAAGTTCGTCAACAAATTTTTGGATTTTACCATTCATAACCCCATCCATATCGAAGACGTCTAATCCAATTCGGTGATCGGTAACGCGTCCTTGTGAATAGTTGTATGTTCTAATTTTGGCAGAACGGTCACCTGAACTCACTTGAGACGAACGCTTGGTAGCATCTTCTGCTTGTTTTTTTGCTAATTCTTGTTCGTACAAACGCGAACGCAACACTTCAAGAGCTTTATCTTTATTTTTATGTTGTGATTTTTGATCCTGACATTGCGCCACCAATCCGGTTGGAATGTGGGTTAAACGCACTGCCGATTTAGTGGTATTTACCGATTGTCCGCCAGGCCCTGACGAACAGAAAAAGTCAACACGAACATCATTCATGTCAATTTGCACGTCAAATTCTTCAGCTTCAGGCAAAACCATAACTGTTGCCGCAGAAGTATGAACACGTCCTTGTGTTTCTGTTTGTGGAACACGTTGTACACGGTGAACACCAGCTTCAAACTTCAACGTACCGTAAACGTCTTCTCCAGTAACTTCAAAAATAACCTCTTTAAATCCGCCAGAAGTTCCTTCGTTCATATCAACCACAGAAGTTCTCCAACCTCGAGTTTCACAATACTTGGTGTACATTCTGAATAAATCACCTGCAAAAATTGAAGCTTCGTCGCCTCCAGTTCCAGCCCTGATTTCAACCATAACATTTTTGGCATCTTCAGGATCTTTAGGAATCAACATGAATTTGATTTCTTCCTCCAATTGAGGCAAACGCTCTTTGGCTTCATCCAATTGCATTTTGGCCATTTCTACCATTTCTGCATCAGATCCATCAGCAAGAATTTCGTTGGCTTCTTCTATATTTCCAGTGACATTAATCAATTCTTCGCGCTTTTCCATCAAATCTTTAAGTCCTTTATACTCTTGATTTAATTGCACATAACGTTTTTGATCGGAGATAACATCAGGTTGAATAATCAAATCTGAAATTTCATCGAAACGCTGCTTTACATATTGAAGTCTTTCTAACATTTTGAATTCTTTATTTGGAGTGCAAAAGTAATAAAAAAAGTGTTCGGTTGAGAGTGTTCGGTTGGCATATTTTTCATAGTATTGTAGTATCAAATCTTTAGTATGAAAAAAATAACACTTCCAATAGCACTAATCATTTTAATTGTAACATCATCTTGTAATAGATATGACGCCAAAGGAAATCTAATAAAAAGTTATGACGAATTGCAAAAGGCAAAATGGCTCATTGGAGAATGGGAGAAAAAAGATAGTCTTGGCGATTTAAAAGAAATTTGGACCAGCCAAGACGACAGTACCTTTACAGGGCAATCTTATTACATACAAAACGAAAAAGATACTTTACACTTCGAACAAATCGAATTGAAGCAGGATGGCGAGCATCTTATATACACTGCAACTGTTCGTGGCGAAAATAACGATTCCCCAATACCTTTCCAAATGACCAAAGATGAGGATAGTTTGTTGGTTTTTGAAAACCCAAAACACGATTATCCTCAAAAAATTCAATATCAATTATTAAAAAATGGAAGTTTAGTTGCTACGGTTTCTGGAAAACAAAATAAAAAACCAAGCGCTGAATCTTATACTATGATTAAGAAAAAATAGGCTATAACCCATTATACACCTACAAACTTGCTCCAAAGGCAAGTTTTTTTTTATGGCTAATTTTCAGAAAATCAACAGTATAAAATTGAACAAATGTTAATTATTTATATTTAATCTAAATAAACTTTGTGAATTGATTTTTGGTATTTATATTTGCATCACTATTTTTAATTATTCTAAATAAATGTATAAATATAAAATCTTTTCGGCCTTTGCACTTTTTATTTGTGCAACTAGTTTTGCTCAAGAAACTAAAAACTATGATGACCTTTACGCTGTTAACGATACCGTTAAAAACAAAAAAGGTGAAGTTCTGCAAGAAGTCATCATAACTGCAAACCAGCAAAAAAATCCAATAAATGTTGGAAAAGCAGGAATCAAACCAATGGATTTGCCGCAAGCTACAGCCATAATAAATCAGGCAACAATTCAAAATCAACAAATTTCTTCGATTACTGATTTACTAAAAAATGTAAATGGTGTCTACATCATGGGAACTACTGGTGGTTATCAAGAAGAAATTGCTTCAAGAGGAAGTGCACTTTCTAGCTCGAATACATTCAAAAATGGAATTCGCTATTTCAGCGGAATGAGAACAGAATTTTCAGGAATTGAAAAAGCAGAATTTCTAAAAGGAAGTGCTGCCATATTATTCGGAAATGTCGCACCTGGTGGAATTTTAAACTTGGTTACCAAAAAGCCTAAGTTTGATTTTGGTGGTGAAATCGGATTTACCTTCGGAAGTTTTGATGCTATAAAACCAACTTTTGACATTTATGGTGCTCTCAATAAATCAAAAACAATGGCTTTCAGAATTGATGGGAGTTACACTAAAGCAAACAGCTTTAGAAACGATGTTAGCTCAGAAAATCACTATTTCAATCCTTCGTTTTTAGCCAAATTAAGTAAAAAAACACAGCTTTTAATTGAAGGTGATTTTCTAAAAAATAGAACTACACCCGATTTTGGAGCAGGAATAATTAATTATCAAATTGTTGATATTCCTAGAGATCGTTTTCTTGGTGTAAGTTGGGGTTATTTTGATGCAAAACAATCTTCGGCAACGGCTACATTAACTCATAAATTTAATGACAACTGGGATTTAAATTTTATTAATGGATTGCGTTTTTATGAAACCGATTTATTTACAAATTCACGTCCAAATGCCTCTGGTGGCACAATTCAAGCAAATGGAAATTGGACCAGAAGTATTCAAAGAAGTGAAGTAAAAGACAATTATTTTATCCAGCAACTGGATTTAAAAGGAAAATTTGCAACTGGTAAAATAGAACATCAAATTTTATTCGGAGCAGATAGTGAAATTTACAAAACAAAAACTACTGCCTATACTGTAAAAACAAACTACGATACTATCAATATTTTTCAAGATTATACTAGTGCTAACGAACCAGCAATTCCAACTTTGCCACAAAGTACACTAACAACTGCACCAGTAAATCGCTTTGGAATTTACACTCAAGATTTAATTAGTTTCAACAAATACATCAAACTTTTAGCTGGTGTGCGCTACAGTTATCAAGATACCAATAGTAATGTTTTGACTTATTCAACAAATGTTACTGCTACAACAAACAATTACGATCAAGCATTTTCACCAAGAGTTGGACTGATTTTGCAACCCTCTGTAAATCATTCAATCTTTGCAACTTATTCTAATTCATTCCAAGTAAATACAGGAACTGACATCAATTTCAACGCATTAAAGCCTTCCATAATTGACCAATATGAAATTGGAATTAAGAACAAATTATTTGAAGAGCGTTTATTTTTAAACGTAACAGCTTACCAAATCACCAATAGTAATTTAGCTCAAACTTCGTTAGAAAACGGAAACACCAACACAAACATTAAAGAATTAGCAGGAAAAACTAGAAGTCAAGGAATTGAATTGGACATTGTTGCTAATCCTGTTAAAGGTTTATCGGTTATTGCTGGATATAGTTTTTCAGAAACTAAATATATAGAAAGTAATACATATATCGAGGGAAGTGAATTGAAATACAATCCGAAAAACACCGCTAATATAAGTTTCAATTACAAAGTTGAAACTGGAAAATTAAAAGGATTAAATCTTGGATTGGTAAACACTTACTTTGGAAAACGATTTGCTGGACGTTCCACTAGAGTTACTGTAAACAACGACGCGTATCAATTAATTCCCTTGAATGACTTTATACAAGTGGACGCTACATTGGCCTATGTGTGCAAAAAATGGGCCATCAGAACCAAACTAAGCAATTTGTTTAACGAATTGAATTACAACATTCACGACGATAATAGTTTGAACCCAATTGCTCCACGAAATTATTCGGTATCCTTAAATTACACTTTCTAATTATGAGTTCAACATTAAAAGCCAGAAACTTACACCGCGATTTAGGTTATTTTTACATTGGATTGATTATCTCGTTTGCCTTTTCAGGAATACTGATGAACCACAGAGAATCTTGGCATCCAGAAAAATACACGGTTCAAACTAAAGCTATAACAGTTAGCATTCCAAAAGATACTGATATCACCGAAAAATATGCCGAAGAACTTGGAAAAAAATTGGGTATAGATGATAAAATTCGACGTCATAAAGTAAAAAAAGACTTGCTGAAAATTTCATTTGAAAAAAATGATGTTGAAATCGATTTGAAAACTGGAAAAGGTGAAATTGTAACATTCTCCAAAACACCGATAATCAGTCAAGCAATGAAGTTGCACAAAAACACCTCCAATTGGTGGATTTATTACAGTGATATTTTTGGGATATCATTGATTACGATTGCCATTACAGGTGCCATTATGATTAAAGTAGGAAAAAATACTTTTGGAAAACGTGGTTGGAAACTGGCTCTTGCCGGATTGATTGTACCACTTTTGATTCTTTTGTTTGTTTAAGGTTGAAAAGCTCCGATCTAGATTGGAGCTTTTTTTTATTTTGAATAATTTTTAAACGCATACATCCAAATCATACGTGACAATCGAATATTAAAAAAACTCAACGACAAAATCACAAAACCGATGACGAATAATATTCTTGCATCAAAGCTTTTTTCGAAAAATAACGTACATATAAAATAGGTAATCAATGCTTGACCGACAGTAATGGCATAATTGACAAACATTGCACCAAAAAAATAACCCGGTTCTTTTTCAAACTTCGTATGACAATGACTGCAATATTCGTTCATTTTTGGAAATCCCAAACTAAAAAAGAAACTCTTATCGGCAAAAACTTTTCCTTTATTACAATTTGGACATTCATTTTTAAAGATGTGAAATATAGTAGCTAACATTGTTTGAATTTTTATACAAAATTAGTCTATATTCATTTAAAAAACATTTTGTAAATTCGCTATTACTACCACAAAAAAGACATTTTTGAATAATGAGTAAGTTTCCTATATATAAAATCTCAAATTTTAATTTCACTACTGTAAATAGCGAATTGTATGTAAACACGTTTAAAAATCATTTAAAAAATCATAGTTTCATAGAAAAACCACACCGTCACAACTTTTATTTATTAGTACTATTTACACATGGAACTGGAATTCACGAAATAGATTTTGATCGATATGAAATAAAAAGAGGAAGCATGTTTATGTTGCAACCCGGACAAATTCACAATTGGAAATTATCCGAAGACGTTGATGGTTACATCATTTTTTATTCGCAAGAAACCTATAATTTACATTTTGGAACTAAAAAAATTGAAGACTATTCTTTCTATCAATCGGTAAAATCAAAACCTGAATTAGTATATGATGAAGAGGAACTTCAAGATATTGAAGTGTATTTTAATCTGATGAAAAAAGAAAGTGAATCGGTTAAATCAAAACAGAAAGAAGCGATTTTAAATTTGTTAGACATCATAAACATTGAAATTTCTAGAAAATATTTACCTGAAAACAATCATAAAACACCCATTTATAATCATAAGATCAATCAATTTGAAGAATTAATTGATGTAAATTTTAAATCTGAGAAATCGCCATCGTTTTACGCTTCCAAAATGAGTATTACATTGAAACATTTGAACCGAATTTGCAAAACAATTTTGAACAAAACGGCAACCGAACTAATTACAGCACGCGTAATTCTGGAAACTAAGCGTCTTTTAATCGATCAAAATAAATCCATTAGTCAAATTGCAGATGAATTGAATTATGAAAATTACTCCTATTTTGCCAAACTTTTCAAAAAAGAAACTGGAACTTCTCCTAGTGAATTTAGGAAGAATTTGAGCACATAAAAAAACCTCGCTTATTTCTAAACGAGGTTATCTATGTTCATTTCTCTATTTTTTTTCTGGAATATTCTCCAAAATCTCCAAAACAAATTTCCAGAATTTTTGAGAGGAAGAAATACTTGCTCTTTCATCTGGGCTGTGTGCTCCATGAATGGTTGGTCCAAACGAAATCATGTCCATTCCCGGGTAATTGGTTCCTAAAATTCCACATTCTAAACCAGCATGACAAGCAGCAACGTTGGGTTTTGTTCCGTTTTGCTTTTCGTATATTTTCACTAACAAATCCAAGATTTCTGAATTTACATTAGGTGTCCAACCCGGATAACTTCCAGAAAATTCAACTTCGCATCCAAACAATTCATATGCCGAACGCAAAGCATTGGCCAAATCAAATTTTGAACTTTCAACAGAAGAACGCGTTAAGTTTTGAATGGTAATTTCGCCCTCTTTTACAATCACTCGAGCAATATTGTTAGACGTTTCTACCAATCCTGGAATATCGGCACTCATTCGGTAAACACCATTATGCGCAGCGTAAATACCACGTAAAAAACCTTCTTGAACTCCTAAATCCATTACTTTACTTGGCAAATCGCTTTTCGTAATTTCAATGGTCAAATTAGGCTCCATTGTTTTGAATTCGGCTTTAATATCCCCAATAATTTCTTGCATATCAAAAGTAAAAGCTTCATCATACATAGCCGCAACAATCACTTTAGCCGTACTTTCTCTCGGAATGGCATTGCGCAAACTTCCACCAGAAATTTCAGCAATTTGAAGTCCGAAATTCTCGAATCCATCAAACAACAAACGATTCATTATTTTGTTGGCATTACCCAAACCTTTGTGAATATCCATACCAGAATGTCCGCCATTCAAGCCTTTTACCGTAATGGTATATCCTACAGAACCTTCTGGAGTTTCTTCTTCGTGATAACTTCTGTTAGCAGTAACATCAATACCTCCAGCACAACCAATTCCGATTTCATCGTCTTCTTCGGTGTCCATATTCAACAGAATTTCTCCTTTTAAAATACCGCCTTTTAAATTCAAAGCGCCAGTCATACCGGTTTCTTCATCAATAGTAAAAAGGGCATCAATAGCAGGATGCGCGATATCTTTGCTTTCCAAAATGGCCATCATCATCGCAACTCCAAGTCCGTTATCGGCACCAAGTGTAGTTCCACGAGCACGAACCCAGTCACCCTCTACATACATGTCAATTCCTTGGGTATCAAAATCAAACTCGGTATCATTATTTTTTTGACACACCATATCCAAATGTCCTTGAAGTACAATTGGCTTACGATTTTCCATTCCAGCTGTAGCAGGTTTTCTGATGATTACATTTCGGATTTCATCTTCAAAAGTTTCTAATCCTAAACTGGTTCCGAAGTTTTTCATGAATTCTATCACACGATCTTCTTTTTTGGAAGGACGTGGCACCGCATTTAAATCGGCAAATTTGTTCCAAAGTGCTTTTGGCTCCAGATTTCTAATTTCTTGGCTCATTATATAGTAGTTTGTTTATTTTAAAACACAAAGTTACAAAGTTTAATTGCTGCAGCGAATTGATTTGTGATTATATTTACAATTCAAAATTGCGAAGTGAAAAGAAGTTATATTTTACCGTTATTTCTAATTATTCAGATTGTTTTTCTGAAAGTACTTGCCTATTTTCCCGAAATAGTAGAACGATGGTACAGCAACGGATTGTACGTTTTTATTTCCAAATGCTCCAGAACACTTTTGGGTAAAATTCCGTTTTCAGTTGGTGATTTCTTATACGGTGTCGCGGTCATTTATATTTTAATTCAAATTTGGAAAAACCGAAAAACATGGAAATTGCATTGGAAAGATAATCTACTGAAAATTACTAGTTTTATTTCTGTAGTGTATTTTATGTTTCATGTGTTATGGGCATTTAATTATTATCGCGTACCGTTGTTTGAGAAGATGAGCATCCAGCGAGAGTATACAAAAGCTGATTTAATTGCTTTTACAGAAAAATTGATTGTAAAAACCAACGCCATTCAATTGGAAATAAATAAGAATAAAAATCTAAAAGTAATCAATCCGTATGTGCAAGATACTATTTTCAAAATGTCACAAAACGGTTATGATAATCTTACAAAGGAATATCCTTTTTTCTACTATGAAATTCCGAGTAAGAAAAAATCACTTTTGAGTTTACCCCTAACCTATATGGGATTTGCAGGTTATCTGAATCCGTTTACCAACGAAGCACAAGTCAATGATAAACTACCAATGGTGAGCTTTCCAAATGTAGTTTGTCACGAAATGGCGCACCAAATTGGTTATGCCAGCGAAAGTGAATGTAATTTTATTGGTTTTTTAGCGGGAATAAAGAATGAGGATTTGTATTTTCAATACTCGGCTTACAGTAACGCACTACGGTATTGCATGACCAATATTGGCATGAAAGATGAAGTTCAATTCAAAGTACTTAAAAACAAAATCAATCCTGGAATTCTAGCCAACTTTAAAGAAAGTGATTTATTTTGGAAGCAATACGATACGTTTATAGACAAAGGTTTTCATGCATTCTACGATCAATTCTTAAAAATGAATCAACAAAAAGACGGTATTGAGAGCTACAGTAAGTTTGTGAATTTGCTGGTCAATTATTATGGTAAAAAAGGTTTGTAATTAATGATGTAAGGATTTTTTTGAAATCATTCCACCTTTTACATCTTTTACACTACTGATGATGATGAAGGCATTTTCATCAATTTTACCCACTTCTGCTTTGAGTTTATTCAATTCCAATCGAGTAACAACCGTATATATTATATCAACCGCTTCACTATCGCCACGAGTTCCATAGCCGCTTTGCCCTTTGTAAGTGGTTACACCGTGTCGCAAATTTTGAATCAAAGCCAATTTAATTTCTGTACTAAAATTAGATATAATGGTCACACCCATAAATTCTTCAATTCCATCTATTAGAAAATCTAAGGTTTTGGAAGCAGATAAATAAGTTATCATCGAATACAATGCTATTTCAACTGATAAAAAATAAGCCGCAATAGAAAAAATTATCACGTTAATAACGATGATAATGTCTCCAATAGTGGTCCCGAATTTTCGACTTAAATAAATCGCTAATACTTCGGTTCCGTCAATAACAGCGCCACCTCTGACGGTTAAACCAATTCCTGCTCCTAGAAAAAAACCACCAAAAATAGCAACTAATAAATTATCGTTGGTTACATTCGGAAAAGTTACTTGGGCAACCACCAGTGCCAATCCACAAATAGCAGCAATCGTTTTAAAAGCAAACGCTTTACCTAGTATCTTATACCCCAAAATGATAAAAGGAATATTAATAATAATGATTAAAACATAAAGAGGAATACCTGTTAAAGCAGATATTAATAATGATATTCCTGTAGCACCTCCATCAATAAAATGGTTGGTTAACAAAAATCCTTTGAAACCAAAAGCGGCTGAAAATATACCTAATACAATTAAGATAAAATCTTTCAAGTGTCGTTTCATGGTCGTTATCTCTTTTATAAATTGTAATCTGACTTCAGGTAAAAATAAGGAAATTTTGCCTTTTTCTATCTTAATTTGGTTAATTATAACATTTAATTCGAAAGGTTAGTCTTATACTGAAATAACATATTTAACGTATCTTGTAACAAAATCTAATTAAACTTTACTAACGTATATATGAGCGAGAATTTGGAACAATCTTTTGTGCAGCAATTGCGTCAAAACCAGAATATCATCCACAAGATTTGTAGGTTGTATACTTCTGATGAAGATGCGCATAAAGATTTGTTTCAGGAAATCACAATCCAGTTGTGGAAAGCATTTCCTAAATTTCGTGGCGATGCCAAATTTTCTACTTGGGCCTATCGCGTAGCACTAAATACTGCCATTACTTTATATCGAAAAAGTACTCGATCCGTTTCTACTGTTGATTATGAAAAGCATAGTTTTTTTATCAGCCAAGAAGAATATAACAGTGAAGAAGAAGAACAATTAAAATTAATGTACAAAGCGGTACATCAATTGAATGACATCGAGAAAGCGCTTATTTTTATGTATTTAGAAGATAAAGATTATACAGAAATTGCAGAAACATTGGGTATAAGTGAAGTAAATGCGAGGGTAAAAATGAACAGAATAAAAGGTAAATTAAAAAAAATATTAAATCCGTAAGGTCATGATGGAAGAATTGGATTTATTAAAAAAAGATTGGAAAAAGAACGAAAATTCTTTTCAACAAATATCGGAAGTAGACATTTATAAAATGATTCATAAAAAATCATCTTCTATTGTAAAGTTGATTTTAATTATTAGCATTTTAGAGATGGTCCTTTGGGCTGGAATTAGCATGTTCTATAATTCGGACGACTATTTAATTAAAACACACAATGAGTATTTGATAGACTATTTCAAATACATTACCATTTTTAATTATGTTGTTGTCATAGCCTTTATTTTAATGTTTTATAAAAATTATAGAGCTATCTCAACCATAACATCAACCAAACAATTGATGAAAGACATCCTTAAAACCAGAAAAACAGTAAAGTGGTATGTTTGGTATAATTTAGCAATGATAGCTGTAAGTATGGTAATTGGGTTTGTATTGGTTTTTTCTTTAGACCCAAGAATTCATCAACTCACTTCAAAACACAATGCCTTACTTATTATGATTGCTTTTTGTACCATTTGTATTGTGGTAATTGTAGGAGTATTTTGGTTGTTTTACCGTCTTCTGTATGGCATTTTACTTCGTAAATTATATAAAAACTATAACGAGTTAAAGAAAATAGATTTATAAAAAAAGTCCCGAATTATCGGGACTTTTTTTAATATTCCCACTGACGTAGGCGATTTAATTTTTCTTGTTCTTCTATTTCTTCAGCCGGAATTACTTTCAAAAAAGAAGGATGTTGCTCAATGGCATATTCTACTTTCTCAACAATTTGTTCAATGGTATCATTCTCATAATCTATCTCCAAAGGTGCTTTAATAATAAACGATTGCAATATATTTTTCTTTTTCAATCGCAATCCTTTTTTATCAAACGAACGACGGAAACCATCAATAACGATAGGCACTACAATAGGTTTATGTTGCTTAATAATGTGCGCTGTTCCCTTCCGAACCGGTTTAAATGATTTGGTCGTTCCTTGCGGAAAAGTAATCACCCAACCATCATCGAGAGCAATCTTTATATTTTCAGTATCATTGGGATTAACTTCTCGCTTTTCAGTAACATCTTTACCTCCCGAACGCCAAGTACGTTCTACAGTTATTGCTCCGACATAAGCAAGAATTCTGGGAAGTAATCCCGCTTTCATAGTTTCACTAGCAGCAACATAATACAAATTCATTTTAGGTTGCCACAAATACCCAACATTTTTAATATTATTTTCCCTACCCGAAAGACTAGCATTGAACACATGAAACATAGCTACTACATCGGCAAAATACGTTTGATGATTGGAAATAAACAAGACATTTTTATCCGGAAGACTTCTGATAATTTCGGAACCTTCAATTTGTAATTCATTAAAACCACGGTACCTTCTGTGCGTGATCCCACCGAAAATTCGGATTAACCATTTTTTAATAAAAAGTATGTGTCCAAAAGGATTTCGCTTAAACAAACCCATAATTATTTATAGAATTTTGAACCACAAACATACAAAATTTCTACCTTACAGAATCATCTTTAAAGCTTCTTTTAGTTCACTCAACATCATAGCAGTTGCACCCCAAACAGAATGTTCATCTATCTGAAAAACGGGTACTTCAATTGATTTAGAATACGAAGTTTGCAATGTTTTATTTATTATTATTGAATCATCTAATAACATAGATAAAGGCATTTCAACTATCCCAGCCACTTCTTCTTCCTGAAGAGTAAACTGCAATTCACTTGTAGAAATTCCCAAAAAAGGATGAACTAAAAAATTACTAGGCGGAATATAAACAGATGAGAAATCTCTAAGTACCAAAATCTTATCCGGATGAATCCCAATTTCTTCGTGCGTTTCACGTAAGGCAGTCGCTTTTAAATCAAAATCAATCTCTTCAACCTTACCACCAGGAAAAGCAATCTGTGAAGAATGTACTCCTGGATAGGAATTTCGAACTATTAGTAATAAATGCGTTTCTTCTTTCTTAGGATAAAAAAGCATCATCACAGCAGCATTTCTTGCATTATCAAGATCATCAAAACCTTCTTCTATCAATTTTACTCTTTCAAAAGGTGCCATTTTAATATGTGCCGAGGTTGCAGGCAAATCCACAGTAACAATATTTTGAATAGCATTAAAAAAGTGACTGAAATTCATAACAATGGTTCTAAATAATTATAAATTTACCAAAAAAAATAGAACAAACCCAAAAAAAATAATTGGATGTATAGCAAAGAAGAGAGTTTAAAGATAAAAAAAGAGTTTTGGGTGCAATTTGCAGAAGCCTATCCTAAAAAATGGATCTTGTATGATACTAAAATTAAAGATGTTACTTTTAAATTTTATGTTGACAACAAAAAAGCTCAAGTTTTATTAGATATCGAACCAAAAGAAGAAGACAAACGCAAAATTTATTTTGAAAAAATAGAGTCTCTAAAAACTATTCTAACAGAAGATTTCCTGCCAGAAGCAATTTTAGAAAGAAATTATTATCTAGAAACTGGTAAAGTTATCAGTAGAATTTGGGTTGACAAATTTGATGTAAGCCTAAATAATAGAAGCACTTGGAATGAAATATTTGACTTTTTTCATGAAACTATGTCACAGTTTGAACTCTTTTTCTATGAATATGAAGACTATATAAAAGACTTAGAAATCAATACTTAACATTTTAGCGTGCCCCTATGGGTCGTGCTTTGCGCTGTATCTTTGCTTTTTTAAAGAAAAAAAGCAAAGGATGCCGCTTCAATCCCTCACGCAGTTTTGATTTAAAAAGAGGTTTTGTTTTCAAAAGCAATACCAAAAAAAATCCCAACTTCTTCAAGTTGGGATTTTAAAAAAGGAGGCGTCGAACCGACCTTACCAGCACGCTACACCTATAAAAACAAAAAAACCCTTCATTTTCATGAAGGGTTTTAAAAAACAAGGCGGCGACATACTCTCCCACATAACTGCAGTACCATCTGCGCAATCGGGCTTAACTTCTCTGTTCGGAATGGGAAGAGGTG